>WBZT01002112.1_pt1 | contig 14062 bp, 6 predicted proteins | sample 5204241 | NCBI WGS metagenome assembly WBZT01 (sample SAMN12344358, study PRJNA552823) | activated sludge metagenome | biome: Activated sludge suspended growth; feature: Nitrification reactor; material: Wastewater; isolation source: activated sludge from nitrification reactor of wastewater treatment... | reverse complement strand
GACCAGTTCCTCGATGTAAAAGGGGTTGCCCTCCGCGCCCTCAACCACCAGTTCGGACAGAGCCTCGGGCACTTCGTCGGCCCGTTGCAGGATCTCGTCCACCAGGGCCCGGCTGGCGGCGGGGTCGAGCGGGCCGAGGCGGATGGTCTGGAAGTCGGGCAGGCTCGCGCCCCAACCGGGCCGTCGCTCGAACAGCGACGGCCGCGTCAGGCAGATGATCAGCAGGTGGGCGGGCGCGCCTTCGCCAGCGGCGGCCGCGGCCAGCTGGTCGAGCAAATCGAGCGAGGCGTCGTCGGCCCAGTGGATGTCCTCCAGCAGAATCGCCATGCCCCGCTCGGCGGCCAGGATGCGCATGAAGCGCAAGAAGTAGGCCCGCGCCAGGGCGGCGAAATCGGGGCTGTCGGCCAGGCGCGCCACCACGGGACTGGTGGAGAAGTCGAAGCCCAGCCAGTGGCCGACGATGTCGGCCTGGTTTGCCGCCTGTTCGCGGGCGGCCGCGTCCTCGCTCGCGGGCCGCGGCTGCGCGGCGAAGCCCTGCCGGAACTTGTTGAGAGCCACGCCGGGGCTGTCGCTGTCGAGGATATCGAAGCGAAAGGCGAACAGGTCGCGCCAGAGGCTGAAGGGCACGCTCTGGAGGGCGGGCGCGGCGCGGCCCTTGAAGTAGCGCACGCGCTCCGGGCGCAGTTCCACCCAATTGTCGAACTCGTAGAGCAACCGGCTTTTGCCGACGCCCGCTTCGCCGATGATGGCGACCACGCGCGTCTCGGCCGTCGTCACGACTTCCTGGAACGCCGCCTGGAGCCGCGCCAGTTCGACATCGCGGCCGACCATGCGCGTCTCGATGCCCTCCACGCCGCGCGTGGCCAGCCGGAAGGCGCGGGGCTTGGGCTGGAGGATGACGTAGGCCGCTACCGGCTCGTGGCGGCCGCGGATTTGCAGCGCCCCGAGCGGGCGCACCTCAAACACGCCACGAACGTGGCGGTAGGTGTTGTGGGCGATGAGGACGCCGCCCAGTGGCGCGGCGTGTTCCAGCCGATTGGCCAGATTGACCGTGTCGCCCATGGCCGTGTATTCGCGGGTCAGACCCACCCGGCCGAGGAGCACCGGGCCGGTGTTGATGCCGACGCGCAGGGCCAGGGAGATGTCGGCCGGCAGGCGGTGCTGGCTCAGCAGCGTAGCGCTGAAGGCGGCGACCTCGGCCTGCATGGCCAGCGCGGCCCGAATGGCGCGTTCCGGATCATCCTCGCGGGCCGTATCCACGCCCCACAAGGCCATCACCGCGTCCCCGATGTGCTTGTCGATACGGCCGCCGTGGCCGGTCACCACGCCGTCGAGCCGGCCCCACAGCGCGTTGATGATCTCCGTGACCTCCTCGGCGTCCATCGTTTCCGAGAGGCTTGTGAAGCCTACAACGTCGGCAAAGAGAACCGAAGCTTGCTTGCGCTGCTGGTCAGGTGCGGCCGGGCCTTCCAGCGCCGCGAGCTGGCCGCGCATGGCTGTCAGCGCCGACTCGACAACTGCGTCGCCCAGGATCGGCCGCTGCGCCTCGATAGCCGCCATGGCGGCCTCTAACTGGGCGATGTCGCCGGTCGGGTTCATGCGCCAATTGTACCAGAGGCGCGCAGAATGATTTCATTCCGGCGGCCGCCGCCGTCGCGGATGGCGCGAACGGGGCCGGCCGGAACGCGGCGGTCGCTAGGCCGCCCCAATGGGCCCGATCTCGTTCGCCAAAAACTGATCAGCCTGCGCCAGGATGGCGGCCCGCTCAGCCTCGGAGAGGCGGGCCAGACCGAGGACCGCGGGGCCGAACCGCGGGTTGGCCCGCAGGCGCGCTTCGTGGCGAATGAGGAAAGCCCAGTAGAGGAAGTTGAAGGGACAGGCTGACGCTCCGGTACGCGCCTTTGGGTCAAAGGGGCAGGCGGCGCAGTGGTCGCCCATCCGGTTGATATAGTTGGCCGAGGCGATATAGGGTTTGGTGGCGGTCAGGCCATCGTCGGCGTTCAGGGCCATGCCGAGCACATTGGGGGGCATGACCCAATCATAGGCGTCGATGAAAACGGCGCGAAACCACTCATTGGCCACCGCGGGCTGGACACCGGCCAGCATGAGGAAATTGCCCAGCAGCATGAGCCGCTCGATGTGGTGGTTATAGCCGGTCGCCAGGGCCCGGCCGAGAGCATGGCGCAGGCAGGCCATATCCGTCTTGCCCGTCCAAAAGGAGCCCGGCAGCGGCCGCGTTGCGTCCCACGCGTTTCGCGCCGTCAGACCCGGGCCTTGCCGCCAGTACTGCCAGTACATGAACTCGCGCCAGCCGAGAATCTGGCGGACGAAGCCCTCGACCGACGGGAGCGGTGCGCGTCCGTCGCGGTAACGCGCCTCGGCCGCCCCGATGACTTCCAGTGGTTCGAGCAGGCCCAGGTTCAGGTAGGGCGACAGCAAGGAGTGATAGACGCTGTGGCTGCGCCGCGTCATGGCATCCTGGTTGGGTCCGAAGTGGGGCAGGCGTTCATCCAGAAAATGCTGGAGCGCGTCGAGAGCCTGGCCACGCGTGACGGCGTAACGCGGCCAGCTCGATAGCGCGGGCGGCTCGCCCGTCGCAGCCGGGCTGGTCTCTAGCTCAGCCAGGACGGCCAGCGTCAGCGCATCCGGGGCGTAGGCGGCGTCCGGCGGCAGGATGGCGTTTCGCGACAGCGGGCGGCGGTTTTCCGCGTCGTAATTCCAGCGGCCGCCCGCGGGCTGGCCGGCGTCCATGAGGACGTCGAAATGACGGCGCATGGCCCGGTAGAAGGTTTCCATGACGTAGCGCCGGTCGGGTTGGGGTTCGGGTATCGGGTTGAAGCGGCCGGTGAGAAACTGCGTGTTGGGCAAGAGGGTGACGGGCAGATCCAGGCGGCCGGACAGGTCGTGTTGAAAGGCGCGGCCGGCGTGGCTGGCGGCGGCCATGACCAGCAGGCTGGCGGGCCGGTAGCGGGCGACGTGGTCGCGCAGCCCCGCGCCAAACGTCGGCGCGCGCCGGTAATCGACCTCGTAGCCGCGCTGCCGCAACCCGTCCGCGTAGTGACGCATGGCGCTCAGCAGCAGCGCGAGCTTGGCTTTGCCATAGGGGCGGCGCGCGAGGGCCGCGGCGCTTTCGATCAGCAGCACGGCCCCGACCTCGCGCTCGCCGCCGGCGATTAGAGCGGGGTGGCCGGCAAGTAACTGGTCGCCCAGAATCCAGACGGTGGCGGTCATGGCGTCGCGAACTCAGCCCCTAAGCCGGACGGGCGGGATCGGTGGTATGGCGTGGAGGAGAATGGGCGGGTGATGACGAGCGACCGCCCCTTTCCCGTCGAGCTTGCTGGCATCCTGGCCCTTGCCAGCCCGCCCGCCCCACCGGCCACCATGCGCGCCCACGCGTCTCTCTATCCGGCAATGCTGTATTCGTAGCGCCCGCGCACCGGGTCGTTCTCGGCGTAGCGGCTGAGGCGGAAAAGGCGGCCGTCCCCGAAATACGGGTCGCTGACGCCCAGCACGCGCTCGGCCATGAGCCGCCCGACGGCCGGGCCCAGCTTGAAGCCGTGGCCGCTGGAGCCGCAGCACAGGTAAAAGCCGCTGCCGGCCGGCGCTTCGTCCATGATCGGGTGCCAGTCGGGCGTGATGTCGTAGAGCGCGGCGTAGCCGCCGGCGCTGTCGCTCATTTCCATGGCCGGGAAGCGGTTGACCAAGCGCTCGCCTGTGTCGAGGATGAAGTCGGTGTCCACGCCTTCGTTGTAGCGGTCGGGGTTGACAATGGCATTGGCCTCTTCGGGATCGACAAGGCCGACGAGGGTCAATCCGCCGGTTTCGCTGCGGAAGTAGGTCGCGTTGATGAAATCGACGATGACCGGATGCGCCGCCTCGTAGCCGGTTGGCCGCTTGAAGAACGAAACCTGGATGCGGCAGGCGTTGACCGGGATGTCGATGCCGGCCATGCGCGCCACGCGCGCGCCCCACGGCCCGGCGCAGTTGACCACCGCTGGCGCGGACAGGGTCGGCCCGCTGGTCGTGACGCCGGTGACGCGGCCGCCCTGTTGCGTGATGCCCGTCACCGCCGTGTTGGTCAGCACCCGCACGCCGGCGCGCTTGCAAGCCTGGGCGAAGGCGCTCACGGTCAGATAGGGATCGGCGTAGCCGCTGTCCTCCTCCCAGGCGGCAGCGACCAGGTCGGCCGTATCGAGGCCGGGCATGAGCTCGCGCAGCGCCTCGACCGGCAGCAGTTCGGTACGGATGCCGACGGAGCGCTGGAGGGCGATGTTGGCTTCCAGCCCCTCGCGGTCCTTGGCGGCCACGAGGGCGGCGAAGCCCGTGCGCCGGAAGCCGCACTCGCCGCCAATTTGCTCCTCGAAGTCGCTGAACACGCCCAGGCTATAATGGGCCATGCGGGCGGTCAGTTCATTGGAGTAATGCTGGCGGATGATGGCCGAGGAGCGGCCGGTGGGGCCGTCACCGATGTTGTCTTTCTCCACCAGGGCAACCTTGACCCCGGCGCGGGCGAGATGAAGGGCGGTGCTGCAACCATTGATGCCCCCGCCAATGATGATGACGTCATAGTTGTCGGACATGGCTTTGCTCCTCTACTGCGCTATACCCCGCGATTGGGCTCCCCTGTCGGCGGAAGTATAGCATGGCGGGGCCGGGAGGGTATGAATTGGCGCCGCGGCTTGGTGGTTGTCCGGCGCTTCGGGCAGCCGGCAGCGGACGAGCGCGGCAGCCGGGGCTATGAACCGGACAAGAGGCTCATTACTGCGGGCTGGCCGCGCAACGAGGTAACCAGCTCATCGGGCCACAGGTTGTCGAGAACAAAGCGCAACTCCTCGCGCGCCTCATCCCGCGCGACACGCCCGGCCTCCCTATCGCCCAGCGCGTCTTCGATCTCCGCCAGCAGGGCAAGGCCGCGCCACAGACCGCCGCGCGCGCCCAGGCTGCGCGCCAGGGCTACTGTGTCCCGCAGCCGGTCGCGCGCCTCGGCCGGGCGGCCGAGAGCGGCCAGCGCGCGCGCCCAATACAGGCCAACGCCCGGCAGCCACACGCGGGCTCCCCGCTCCGCCCAGTGGTCGTTCGTCGCCTCTGCCAGGGCCAGAGCGTGGGCGGGGTCGCCGGCGGCCAGGGCGTACTCCAGCCGGGCAGTATAGACGTCGTACTCGGCGTACATGAGCTGGCGCTCCAGATTGGCCAGCGGATCGGCCAAGACCGCGGCCGCCTCCTCGCGCTTGCCCTGGGCCAGCAGGCCCATCGCCAGCCGTCCAAGGCACATGGCGGCGAACTGCGGCAGGTGGGCGCGGCCGATCTCCAGACCGGCGCGGGCCAACTCCACCGCCTCATCCGACCGGCCCAGCTCTTGCAGGAGCGTGGCCAGGAAGGCCCGGGCCAGCAATTGGCCGCCGAGGAAGCCGGAATCGCGCGCCTCTTCGATGGCCTGGCGGAGGCTGGCGATCCCGTCGCCAAGATGGCCTAAATAGCCCAGCGTCAGGCCGCGGGTGCCGCGAGCAAACGCCTGCCCCCAGCGATTGCCGATGCGCGTGGCAATGGCCAGCCCCTCCTCGGTGTAGGCGAGCGCCGCCGGCAGTTCGCCGTTGATAGCGGTCCAGACCGCACAGCCGCTCAGGCTATCGGCGAGCATGGGCAAGTTGTCGAGCGCGCGCCAGTAAGCCTGGGCTTCGGCCAGCAGCCGGCGCGCCAGTTCCAATTGTCCGAGCGTGCCGTAGAGCTGGCCCAGGTCGTTCAGCAAGTAAGCCGTCTCCTCAGCGAGTCCCATCTCGCGGGCGATTCCCAGCGCTCGCTCGCCGTTGGCAACAGCCCGATCGCTTTTGTTAAAGTCGAACCGGTCGATGTTGAGCAGGTTCCAGAGGATGCGGACTTCGGCGGCGCGCTCGTCCAGGTCGCGCGACAGTGACAGGGCGCGTTCCATCAAGGCCCGTCCGGCCGCGGCGTCGAAGAGCGGCGTCACATTGGCGCGCAATTTGCCCTGGCCGATGAGAGCGGCCAGCTCCAGACGGCGGTCGTCGCGTTCGCGCGCCAGTTGCTCCAGGTCCTGATAGGACGCGTCGGCCTCGGTAAAGCGCGACTGCAATTCCAGCGCCCGCCCGCGACAGGTATAGAGCTGGGCAATCTGCTCCGACGCATCTTTTTGGCCCAGGGCGATGGGTAGGGCGCGCTCGTAATGGGCGATCGCTTCGGCCGTCGCGTTCAGCTTCAGCGCGCTGTCAGCGGCCATGATGAGGTAGGGCAGGGCGCGATCCGGCGCATCCCCTTCCAGGTAATGATGGGCCAGCACGGGCGCTACGGCTGAAAGCCCGTCTCCGGGCAGCGCTTCGATGACCTCGGCCGCCCGCCGGTGCAGCGCCCGCCGCTGGCGCAGCAGGATCGTGTTGTAGGTGGCCTCGTGGGTCAGCGTGTGGTGAAAGGCGTACTCCGGTTCGGGCAGGCGCGCCACCTCACGGATCAACTCCATCCGCTGCAACTCCAGCAGATGGTTGTCCAGGTGCTGCGGTTCATCGACCAGCGCCGCCAGCGGCGAGCGAGCGAAGTTGCGGCCCAGGACGGACGCCACCTGGAGGGTGCGGCGGGTCGCCTCGTCCAGCCGGTCAATGCGCGCCGTCAGCAGGGCTTGAAGCGAGTCCGGCAGTTCGATGCTCTCCGGGCGGCCGCTGGCCTCCCACGGCGCGTCGTCGCCCGCGCGGCTGAGATGGCCGCGCTCGATCAGATTGTGGACGACCTCCTCGACGAAGAGGGGGTTGCCTTCGGCTTTGGCCAGAACCAGCGTTTGCAACAACTCCGGCAGGTCTACGCCGCCCAGCAGCCCTTCGAGCAGCATGCGACTCTCACTGTCGGTCAGAGGATAGAGCGCGGCCTCGGCGAAACGGTGATGATACTCACCCTCGGCCGCCTCTTTCAGTCGCCAGCCGTGGGAGCGGCGCTCGCGACGCAACGCGCCGAAGAACAGGATGGGTTCGGTCTCGGTCAACGGGAAAAGCTGCGCCAGCAGGTCGACCGACGAGGCATCCGCCCATTGCAGGTCGTCGAGGGCCAGAACGATCGGCCCGGCGCTGGCCTGGCGCTGCCAGAAAGCCAGCGCGCCGGCGACGAGGCGGCGGGCGAATTCCTCCCCCGTCGGCTCCGGGCCCGCATCCTCGCCGGCCGCCCCCAACAGGGCATACAGGGCGCGCCGCGCCTCGCTATCGGCCGCATCCAGCACCGAGTCGAGGCGGGCGCGAATCGTCTCCGGCGGATCGCCCGGCATCAGGCCCAGGATGCCGCGCAGCAGCCGCACGGCCAAGCCATAGGGCAGGCTCGTCTCATAGGAGAAAGCGGAAGCCACGACGACGCGCGCGCCGGGGATTTCGGCCGCCAGGCGCTCCAGAGCCTCGTCAATCAGCCGCGTCTTGCCCAGCCCCGCGTCGCCGCTCAGAAAGACGATGCCGCCGCGACCGGCGGACAGCCCTTCGAAGCCGCGCCGCAGCAAGGCCCACTCGGCGACTCGATTGACCAGCGGCGCCTGGAAGGCAGCCTGGACGCGCCGCGCCTCACCAGCCGACCTGCGTCGCAGGACGCGATAGGCCGAGATCGGCTGAGCCTTGCCCTTGACCGTAATGCCGCCCAGCGGTTCGACGTCGAACTGTCCGGCGATCAGGCGCAGGGTATCGTCGGTTATCTGTATCGTCCCTGGCTCGGCCGACTGCTCCATGCGCGCCGCGACATTGATGGCGTCGCCCAGGGCGCTATATTCCAGGCGCAGGTCGGAGCCGACCGCGCCAACGACGACCAGGCCGGTGTTAATGCCGACGCGCACATCCAGGCCGCTGGCCTGCGAGGGCAGGCCGGCGCAATAGTCCGCCATCTCGGCGACGATCTCCAGCCCGGCCAGCACGGCGCGACGGGGGTCGTCTTCGTGGGCGATGGGCGCGCCGAAGAAGGCCAGCAGGCCGTCGCCCATCAGTCGGGCGACCGTGCCCTCATAGCGGTAGACGGGCCGGACCATGCGCTCAAAGGCTCCGTTGATGATCTCCGTCCATGCCTCGGGGTCGAAACCTTCGGCCAGGGCCGTGGAGCCCTTGAGATCGCAGAACAGCATCGTGACGATGCGGCGCTCGCCGGCCATGGCCCCGGAGCGCCGCGCGTCCTTGAGCTTTGCCAGCAGTTGGCGGGGAATGAAGCTCTCCAGCCGCACGTCAAGCGAATCGGGCGCTCTCTCCCCCGAGTCCGGGGTGGGAGCGGGGGCTTGCCGGGCCGCAGCGGCGCGGGGCATGGCGAGCGCGGGCGCCGGCGCACCCCCTGTCCACGCCCGGGGGCCGAGCGGCGCACCGCAGGCGTCGCAGAAGTTGGCGTCGGCCGCGGCCGACGCCCCGCAGCGCGGGCAGCCGGAGAGCAAAAGGCGACCGCAGTTGCGGCAAAAAGCCGCTCCCTCGCGGTTGGAAGCGTCGCACCACGGACAGTTCATGGTCTGCTCGCCGACGCGCGGGAGCAACGGCCGCGCGACGTGACGGGGAGTATATCACACGCGGGCCGGGGAGAGGCCAGCCGCGGCCGCCGTCGGGCCACGGGGTTTGGCGACGCGCCGGGGTAGTTGGAGGAGCCGGCGGCCGCCCGCTTCACGGGTCGATCAAGCGCCGCAGCGCGTCGAGCGTATCGGCTTCCGCGATGCCCTTGTCGCGCCGCCAGCGGAGGATGCGCGGGAAGCGCACCGCTACGCCGGATTTGTGCCGGGCGCTGGCCTGGATGGCCTCAAAGGCGATTTCCATCACCAGTTCCGGCCGCACGCTGCGCACCGGCCCGAAGCGGTCGGCGGTATTGGCGCGCACAAAGCGGTCGACCTCGCGGATTTCGGCGTCAGTCAGGCCGCTATAGGCTTTGGCGAACGGGACAAGCTCGCGATCTTCGCCCTCGCCGCTCCAGAGAGCGAACGTGTAATCGGTGTAGAGGCTGGCGCGCCGGCCGCTGCCGCGCTGGGCATAGATGAGGACGGCGTCGACGCTGTAAGGTTCAATCTTCCATTTCCACCAGTCGCCGCGCCGCCGGCCAACACGGTAGGGGGAGGCGCGCCGCTTCAGCATAAAGCCCTCCACCGCCCGCTCGCGGCTGCTCTCGCGCAGCGCGGCCAGGTCCTCCCAGCTGGCGGCGTGGACGATCTGCGAAACCGGCAGCCATTCGCTATCCGCTGCGCCCAGAACGCGCTCCAGTTGCGCCCGCCGCTCGTCCAGCGGCCGCTCGCGCCAATCTTCCCCCTGCCACTCCAGCAGGTCATAGGCCAGCAGGACGACCGGCGTCTCGGTGAGGAGGTTCCTGGTCAGGTTCTTGCGGCCGATGCGCTGCTGGAGGCGGGCGAAGGGCAGCGGCCGGCCGGCGCTGAAGTCCCACGCCAGCAGTTCCCCGTCGATGACGCAATCGGGCAGCGATGCAGCCGCGTCGACGACTTCGGGGTAGCGGTCGGTCACCAGTTCCTCGCCGCGCGACCAGAGGAAGGTCTGCCCGCCGCGGCGGATGAGCTGGGCGCGGATGCCGTCCCACTTCCATTCGACCTGCCAGGCGCTCAGGTCGCCCAGCGTCGCCGGGTCGTCCTCCAGCGGATAAGCCAGGAAGAAAGGATAGGGGCGGCTGGCGTCCTCGCCGCTGACCTCGTCGGGGTGGACGAGCGCGGCGTAGAAATCGGGCGTCGGCTCCCACGTCCCCATGAGCCGGTGGGCGACGGCGGCCTCGGGCAAGGCGGCCGTCTCGGCCAGGGCGCGGACGAGCAGCCGCTGCGACACGCCGACGCGGAAGCCGCCGGTGATGAGCTTGTTGAAGACGTAGCGCTGCGGCTCGTCCAGTTGCGCCCACGCTTCGACCACGGCGGCGCGCTGGGCAGCTTCGTCCAGATCGCGCAGCGACAGGACGATGCCCTCGACCCACTCATGGAGCGGCCGGTCGGAGGCGCGCCCGGCGTCCGGCAGCAGCAGGGCGGCCGTCTCGGCCGAGTCCCCAACGGCGTGGTACGCTTCCTCCTGGAGCCATTCGGGCAAGCCGGCCAATTCGGCCGCCCAGCGGCGCAGCAGCAGGGCGGAGAGGAGGCGCTTGGGGCGGCGGCCGCTCAGGAAGTAGACCGCCCAGGCGGCGTCCGCCGGCGGCGCGGCGTCGAAGTAGGCGCGCATGGCCGCGATCTTGTCGTTGGTGCGCGTGCTGGCGTCGAGGGCGAAGTAGAGGTTGGCAAAGGACTTCATCCTTCCTCCTCATCGACTTGCTCACCCTGCCACGGCGCGGCGAGTTCGTACGCCTCCAGCCCCTGCTCGCGCAAATAGCGCGCCAGCACGGCGGTGTAGCCGTGGGTGACAAAAACACGGCGCGCGCCCGTGGCGGCAACGGCCGCCAGTAGCCCGGGCCAGTCGGCGTGGTCGGACAGGACGAAGCCGCGGTCGACCGAGCGGCGGCGGCGCTGGCCGCGGACGCGCATCCAGCCCGAGGCGAACGCGGCCGACACGTCGCCGAAGCGCCGCAGCCACGGCGTACCCTGGGCCGAGGTCGGGGCGATGACCAGCGCCTGCGACCAGCGCTCGCCCGGCGGCGCGTCACCGGCATAGCGCCAGTCGGGCAGCGCCACGCCGCTTTCCTCGTAGGCGCGGTTGAGCCGGCTAACGGCTCCGTGGACGTAAATCGGGCCAATGGCGGAATCGATGCCCGCCAGCACGCGCTGCGCCTTGCCCAGCGCATAGGCAAAGAGGACACTCGTGCGGCCGGCGGCCTGGTTGGCCCGCCACCAGGCGTTGATGGCAGCGTATACGTCGGCCGACGCCGGCCAGCGGTAGATGGGCAGGCCGAAGGTGGCTTCAGTGATAAAGGTATCGCAGCGAACCGCCTCAAAGGGGGCGCAGGTGGGGTCGGGTTCCGCCTTGTAGTCGCCGCTGACCACCCACACCTCGCCGCCATATTCAATGCGCACCTGGGCCGAGCCGAGGATGTGGCCCGCCGGATGGAAGGAGACGGTGACGTCGTTGAAGCGCGTCGTCGCGCCGTAGGGCAGCGTCTCGATGTGCGCCTCGGAGCCCATGCGCAGGCGCAAGACGCGCTCGCCGGGCGCGGCACAGAGGTAGGCGGCCGAGCCGGGCCGGGCGTGGTCGCCGTGGGCGTGGGTGACGACCGCCCGCGCCACTGGTCGCCACGGGTCAACGAAAAAGTCCCCCGCGGCGCAGTAGAGGCCATGATCCGTGTGGGTAAGGAGCATGAAGGCATTATAATTACGAATTGCGAATTGCGAATGACGAATTCAGAAGGGGCCAGGTTCCAGGGGCCAGGTTCCAGGGCCATGCCTCCATCAAGCTCCTCTTAATTCGTCACTCGTCACTCGTCACTCGTCACTCGTCATTCGTCATTCGTCGTTCGTCACTCGTCACCATGCTCTTCGACCTTCCCCTCGACCAACTCCAGACCTACCGGCCGCCGCGCAACGAGCCGGGCGACTTCGACGCTTTCTGGGCGGACACGCTGGCCGGCGCGCGGGCGTTCCCGCTCGACGCGACGTTCGCGCCGGTCGACGCCGGGCTGCGGCTCATCGACGCCTGGGACGTGACCTTCCGCGGCTACGGCGGCCAGCCGATCAAGGGCTGGTGTCTGGCCCCGCGCGGCGCGACCGGGTCGCTGCCCTGCGTCGTCGAGTATATCGGCTACGGCGGCGGTCGCGGCCACGCCCTCGACTGGCTGCTGTTCGCCAGCGCCGGCTACGCCCACTTCGTCATGGACACGCGCGGCCAGGGCAGCGCGTGGCGGCGCGGCGACACGCCCGACTCCGAGCCCGACGGCGGCAACCCGCAACTGCCGGGCTTCATGACCCGCGGCGTGCTCGACCCGGCGACCTACTACTACCGGCGGCTGTTCACCGACGCCGTCCGGGCCGTGGAGGCGGCGCGCCGCCACCCGCTGGTGGACGCGGCGCGAGTGGCGGTCAACGGCGGCAGCCAGGGCGGGGGGATGGCGCTGGCGGCGGCCGGACTGGTGGGCGACCTCTCGGCGGCGCTCATCGACGTGCCCTTCCTGTGCCACTTCCGCCGGGCCACGACCCTCACCGACGCCGACCCCTACGGCGAAATCGCCCGCTTCTGCAAGGTTCACCGCGACAAGGTAGACACGGTTTTCGACACGCTGGACTATTTCGATGGGGTCAACTTTGCCGCCCGGGCCAGCGCTCCGGCGCTTTTCTCGGCCGGTCTGATGGACGACGTCTGCCCGCCCTCGACCGTCTTCGCCGCCTACAACCACTATACCGGGGCGAAGGAGATGCGCGTCTGGCTGTTCAACCGGCACGAGGGGGGCGAGAGCTACCAGAGCGCAGCGAAGCTGGCGTTTTTGGGGGAGCGGTGGGGGGCATAATTACGCAAGGGAGCGCAGCGCGACCTGATCCCACGCATAGCCAGCCAGCGACTTTGTATCTACTTGTTGATTATAATCGCTTATGTGTGCTATATTACCCTGGCCTAGTTCCATTCGCGTGTTTACATCTTCATATCAGGCTTGGGGCACTTCATGGCTCGATCCGCGGAGTTCCTTTCCATACGTTATCGAACTCGACTGCGCGATCACATTCACGCCTACTTTGACTTGTCTGAATTTCAGACGTTGTGCTATGACCTGGGCATCCCCTTCGACGATTTAAGCGGACTGACCAAAGTCAACAAGATTGAAGATCTGATTGGTCGCTTTGAGCGCGCGGGCGACATCACCCGCCTGGTTGCCTACTGCCGCAGCAAGCGCCCCCACGTTGTCTGGACCGACCAGTGCCGCCTGTTTATCAGCTATAAGCGGCATGCCGAGGCGGACAACGCGCTAGCCAACTATCTGGCTGAGGCGCTCGCTGAACTGGGTCACACCCCCTTCATCGACAAGACGATGCGCGTCGGTACGTCCTGGCTGGACGAGATCGACCAGAAGCTCCGCGAAGCCGACTACCTCATCGTGCTCCTTTCCCGGCAGTCAGCCGATTCGGAAATGGTGCAACAGGAAGTCCATCGCGCCTTTGAGTATCATCGCGCCCAGGGCCGGCCGGATATTTTGCCCGTACGCATCCAGTATGAGGGGATGCTGCCCTATTCGGTGGCGGCGTTCCTCAACTCGCGGCAGTACCTCGTCTGGAACTCGGTCGCGGACAATGAGCGGGTTGTGGCTGAGCTGCGGGCGGTGATGCGCGGCGAGAGCGTCGAGCAGCCCTCGGTTCCGGCGCTGCCCAAGGCCCAGCCCGTAACAGTCGTTAGCGAAGATGGGCGGCCGCTTCGCAGCGACAGCGAAGTCCAGGCCCCGCTGCCGGAGTTCGACCCGCGCCTGCTGGTCGATCTGGTCGCGCCGGGCGGCACCATGCGCATCAGTGATGCGCTCTACGTCGAGCGTGAAGCCGACGGTCAACTGCGTCGCCAGTTGGCGCGCTCCGGCACCATTACGACCATCCGCGCCGGGCGGCAGACGGGCAAGAGCTCAATCCTGGCGCGCGGCATCCAGAGCACGCGGCAAACGGGCGCGCGCATTGTCAGTCTCGACCTCCAGCGCGTTGACAGTGACGATCTGAAAAGCTCCGATTCGTTCCTGTTTTACCTCGGCAACTACATCCTGACCCGGCTGCGCCTGGACACGGCCGCTTTTGAGCGCTTCTGGCGCATGCCCCTGGGGGCGCAAGATCGGTTGACGGCGCTAATGGAGGATCTGGTGCTGCCGTCGCTGGATCAGCCGATGGTGCTGGCCATCGACGAAGCGGACCGGTTGCTGGACACCGACTATTACAGCGACTTCTTCGGTTTGTTGCGCTCGTGGCACAACAGCGCTGCGTATGAGCCGGCCTGGGAAATGATGAACCTCGCCATGGTCATCTCCACCGAGCCGTATCTGCTGATCGCCGATCCCAACCAGTCGCCCTTTAACGTGGGCCTAAAGCTTTATCTGGACGACTTCAGCGTGGAGCAGATCCGCGACTTGAATCGACGCCATGGCGATCCGCTTGCGGACGCGGAAGCAACCGATTGCCACAGGCTTCTAGGCGGCCATCCCTACCTGACCCGCAAGGCGCTCTACACGCTGGTGACCGAGAAAATACGCT
>WBZT01002110.1_pt1 | contig 14069 bp, 5 predicted proteins | sample 5204241 | NCBI WGS metagenome assembly WBZT01 (sample SAMN12344358, study PRJNA552823) | activated sludge metagenome | biome: Activated sludge suspended growth; feature: Nitrification reactor; material: Wastewater; isolation source: activated sludge from nitrification reactor of wastewater treatment... | reverse complement strand
GCGGGTGGGGTTGGGCGAGAAGTACTCGGCCAGCGGGATGAACTCGTAGAAGATGCCGCTGTTCAGCATGAGCAGCATGCCCGGGTCGCCGGGGATGTCCTGGTAGGCGATGAAGCCCTCGCTGGCCGGATACAGCTCGATCGAATCGACGGGCCGGCCGATGCTCTGCTCGATCTTGGCGCGGTAGGGTTCGTAGTTCACGCCCCCGTACACGAACAGTTCGAAGTTCGGGAAGATGTCCTTGATCGGTTTGCCCGTGCGGGTCGTGAGGCGGTCGAAGTACATCTGCACCCAGGGTGGGATGCCGGAGATGAAGCGCATGTCGGCGCGCAGCGTCTCCTCGACGATCGCGTCGACTTTCACTTCCCAGTCCTCGATCGTGTTGGTGGCGTAGGAGGGAAGCTGGTTGCGGCGGAGGTAGGCGGGCACGTGGTGGTTCACGATGCCCGAGAGCCGGCCGGTGAGGATGCCGTTCGTGGTATCGAGGGCCGGGCTGCCCGAGATGAAGATCAGCTTGCCGTCGAGGAAGCGGGCCTTACCCGTGCGGTGGATGTAGTTGAGCAGCGCGTTGCGCGTACTCTCGATGTGGTTGGGGATGGACGCCCGGGTGATGGGGATGTACTTCGCCCCGGAGGTGGTGCCGGAGGTCTTGGCCAGGTAGAGTGGCTTGCCGGGCCACAGTACATGGTCCTCGGCGGCCTTCACCCGGTCGAGCCAGGGCCGCAGCGCCTCGTAGTCGCGCACCGGCACCTGCTTGGAAAAATGCGCATAGGTCCGGATCGTATCGAAGGCATGGTCCTGCCCGAAGGCCGTCATGCGTCCGTTCCGGACGAGCTCGTCAAAGATCCGCTGCTGCGCCCGCCTCGGATGCCGGCTCCAGTTCCGCGTCTGCGCCGCCACCAGGGCAGCGAGCGGGCGACTGAGGGCGGAGAGGAGGGACATGGGGTGCTTTTCGGGTGTGTGGGGATTGCGAAGTTAGGGAATTTGCGGGGGAGGGGAGGGACGGGTCGGATGGGTGTTTGAAGCGGGTACTAGGAGCCAGATGGAAAAGTAGGTTGGCGCATTTCAGGAAATATTTTACAGTTGATTTCCCGCGGAAAATGCTATTTTGGGAGGTGGGTGTGTGATGACTCTTGCGCATATTATAATATTATCACCAATGCTAAAAAGACTGACCGACACAGGAAGACAATGACTAGAAACAGACTTGACATACAGACTATATCGACCAAGCGGACAGACAAACAAGCCGGCCGTGCTTTGTTATTTGGACAGGTAGCATAAAAATGAAAAAACAACCCTTCGCATATTTTAACTTTCTTTTAGCCAATTCCCAGCCCGCCCCCAAAAAGCAGTTATCGTATGAATCAAAAGGACGTTTGGAAAAAGTATATCACTGCACAATCCAAAATCTTAGAACATAAATCTAAACCCATTGGAATTGACACGACAAAATCCGTTCAACTTAACGGTTTGAAACTACATTTGTCAATAGACCAAGAAATCTTCAAACGAGTTTTTAAGAAAGAAGCAGAGCAGATTTTCAATATTCAAAATTTTGATTTTGAAAGTGGATATATCCAGACAAATGTTGCAAACACGACAAACATAACGCCTGAACGACTTAACAAACTAAAAGAACTCGCTGAAATTTGCTACATTGACTTCAATGAAAATCCTGTTATTGAAGGAACTATAATACGACAAGTAAACAACAGTAAAGAAGAACTGAAAAATATAATTGGAGAACTTCCAACGAGCTACCATTTTAAGAATTCAGGCTTAATCTTTTTAACAATAGATGAATGGAATAGGGCTAGCCAAATACAGGGTCTAAGATTTAATAAAAGAAAAGGTGCAGTTTTTTCAATAAAACCCTCACTTTCATTTCTTATTTCAATGTTTTCTAGAAACATTGAAATCGATCAAAAAGGAAACAAAATAATTGTTGAAGGACAATTACACCAAAATGTTTTTGAGGTTTTTGAGAAACACTTCGGTTTAGCCAAACGAGGAAACGAACTGATTTTTACTTTTGAGAACAAAGATATTTTAGAACAAAGAATTTATGAATTAGAAAGGAAGGGGATTACACTTGCCCAACCAAAAGAGAATGAGCTTCATTTCATCTATGACAATAGATTTTACGAAGAACACGAATCGGATTTGAATTATGAGGCTTTTCGAATAAAGAGAGCACTTAAAAAATATTTTCCCGACAATCCATTTGACTTTTTTTACAAAACTGAATATTCCTTTGATTCCAGAAAACTTGATAAAGGAATTGATGAACTAGAAAGAAACGAAGATGTATTTTGGAATAGATTGTTTTCTGAAATACACGGGGACGAATTTCAAGTAAGCCAAACACATAGAACAATTTCTTTTGACTTTGAAAATGAATCAGAATTAATTGAGAAACTTAATCATATTAAATCATTCTCATTCTTTGATATATACGACAGAGGTGATACTCACAAATTCAAATTCAATATCAAGTTTGAAACAGGATTACACGAATTACAAAGTAATTTGAAAAAAGAACTGCCTAACCTGAATACAAAACTTATTGCAAACGGAGAGAAACTCATATTCCGTCAATTCTACCAAACAGGAAATAAAACGGAAATTCTTGCAAGATTGAACAACCAATTAAATGACCTTGTTGATTCCGAAAGTTTCAATTACATAATTAACGATACGTTTCAAGAGAAATATCTTTGTGAGGAAAACTTTGAATTGAAAGTTGATCAAGAAGAAGAAAAACTTTCCAAACTCTTACAAGAAGAGTTTTATTTCGGAAATCCTCAAAAGGAAAAATTCTATTTAGGTAAGCTACAAAAAGTTGATTATCCTGATTTATATTTTATAGTTGATGAAGAAAGGATTGAAGAAGTAAAAGAGAACATTTCAGAAGAAATAGTAAAAGCCATTTATTCAGATTTAAAAGGTGAAAAGGACAAAATAAAACGGTTGGAAGATACTGTCCTTAAGCTTGATGATGAAAATACGAAGTTGCCAAATGACAACGCCAAAGTTTTTTTATACGATTCATCAAAAGCAAAAAAGATTGAAAAAATTGAATACTTGCTAAACAAAACAAGTGCTGAATGGCAAGACTTTGAAAACAATCTATTCTCTAAATCATTAAATGAATCGCAACGGCAAGCCATTTACAAATCGCTTTACGCAGATGAATTAGCTCTAATTCAAGGACCACCAGGAACAGGCAAATCAACGGCAATAGCTGAAATAATTTGGCAACACATAAGAAAAGAACCAAAACAAAAAATTCTTCTAACTTCTGAAACCAACCTTGCAGTTGATAATGCTATTGACCGATTAAAGAATGGACAAAACAATGTTGTAAAGCCCATTCGGTTTGGCAATACAGATAACTTAGAATCGGAAGGGTATTTTTATTCACTTGAAGCCATTGAAAATTGGCAAAAGAGCAATTCAACAGAAAGTAACACAGTATCGCATTGGGTAAGCAACATTGCAAACCGAGTTAAACTCCAAGACGATGAACAAATTGATTGGGCACTAGAAAAATGGAAAAATCATTTGCAAAAGCCTAACAATGAAACCAAAATAATTTTTGCAGACAAATACTTGGAATATGTGAATTTGATTGGTGCAACAGGAAGTTCAATAGGAAAATTGAATTCTGAAAATAAATGGACTTCGTTTTTCCGTTCATACTTGAATGTTTTCAACCGGAAAAGCTATCAGGAAAACGATTATAAAAGTTGTAACCGAACAAACATAAATTTTGACACCGTAATTATGGATGAAGCAAGTAAAGCAACACCTCCCGAACTTGCTTTACCTGTCTTATTTGGAAAGAAATCAATTATTGTAGGCGACCATAGACAATTACCACCAATGATTGACGGAGAAGAAATCAAAGATTTACTTATGTCTATTGGCGAAAAAGCATTAGCCAAAACATTATCGCATAAGGAATTTGAAATCTCGCAATTTGAAAGATTATTCAAAAATATTGATGATAGCATAAAAGGAACATTTGACACACAATATCGAATGCACCCTGCAATCAATGAAGCTATCTCTCAATTTTACAAAGATGACGGTGGTTTGAATTGCGGTTTGCCATTAGATGAAACTTATCACAATTCGTTTGAAAAATGGGATTCAAGGTATCACGGCTTGCGATACAAAAACATCTTGACACCCGAAACACATACCATATGGGTAGATGTAACAACACCCGAAATTCAAGAAGGAACATCAAGAGTTAATTTCGGAGAAATTGAAGCGATCGACAATATTTTAAATGTTCTCAAAAACAGCAGTGGGAAAAGTGAATTTGACCAATGGCTTTCCAACAAAAGTTTGGAAGAAAAGCAAATCGGATTGATTAGTTTTTATGGAAAGCAAATTCACCACATCAACAAAATGCTCAAAGAAAAGCATAGTGAAGTTCCAATTCGCTTAAGCACGGTTGATAGATTTCAAGGAATGGAAAGGAACATCATTATCGTTTCAATGGTGCGTAGCAATAAATTGGCATCTTTTCAAGGACAACAACCCGATGAAATTTATGGCGAATTAGGCTATCCACCCCAAGAAAGTTTAGGTTTTGCGGAATCACCTAACCGTTTGAATGTTGCCTTGTCAAGAGCAAGACGATTACTAATTGTCATTGGGAATAGTGAACATTTTTGCAGAAAAGACATATACAAAAACGTTTTTGAAACCATACATCAGAACGGAAAAATAATTAGTGCAAAAGAATTGCAAAACTAAGTTGAAAAAAATGGATAGCACTAAAACGACATACACAACATTTCCGTTTGAGTGGACAGTAAAATCCACTTCTTGCCAAATTCTGTATAGAAAAGCATTTAATATCAATGAAATTGATGAAATTTTCTGTTATATCATCAATGCAAAAGGAAACGAAATCAATTTTTCAGAATTAGGGATTTTGTTAGGCTTCAACTTGCAAGACTTGGCTGAAATAGATATTTTTAAATATTATCTGAAAGGATTGAATGAATACAATCTGATTGAAGTAAATGAAAATGAACAGATAATTCAATTAACAGAGTTTGGTCAAGAAGCTATACAAAGTAAACTCAAATATAAATACTACTTTGCTACAACTGAATTGTTTGAAAATCAAACCGCAGCAGGCGAAACTTTTGATTTTTCATTCAAGAATGTTTTTGACATAGAAAATAGTTTATCTCACTTAAGAGAGATAAAAGAACATAAGCTTGTAAATCCCGAAGTAAAGAAAAAGCTTCAATTCCAACTTTTCGGAAACGACATATTCAAAGGTGAGATAGTTGAACTTTACGAACACGAACCAAGAATAAGTTACAAAACAATTTCCCTACAAACCGAAATTACTGCATTTGATAATTCGCTTGAACTTTCAATTTTTAAATCAGGTACAAACAAACCCGAAGTTCAATTTTTAATAGGACTACCCGAAAACACAGAGTTTAAAAGCAAGTTGCTACGACAAGGAATGTATCACCATATTCTTTTAGTAAAAACTTCAATTACCAAACTAGATATTGAAACGTATATTGACTTATGGAATTGGAAAGAACTTGCAGCTAATCCCAAACTGGATTGGAACGACAATACAATTTTTGAATTGTTTCGTGAAAACGGAGATGGTGGAATTTGGAGCATTATTTCTGAAAAAGCACCCATTGAAAGTATTAAAGCCGTAATTGATAAATACGCTGAATATTGGAATTGGACAACACTTACAGAAAGATTTGATGATGAATTTATTAAGAAACAAATTGAAACCTATGATTGGGATTTTGAAGAACTTTCATATAAAGCAACTGGAGTTGTAACTTCTTTACTTTCAAATTTAAATCTCAAAGAAAAAGGTTGGGATTGGAACTACTTGTCAAAAAAGCTATCCAACGAATTTATTGAAAATCACATTGATAACCTCAGTTGGGACTTTTATTTAATTACTGAATTAAAAGGAGATATTCTAAGAAACCTGTTCAAGAATCAAGGAAAATCTAATTACACTAATATCTTATTATCGAAATCTTGGAATTGGAAGTATATATCAAAAGAGTTTAAAGAAAATTTCCTTTACGAACAAATTCATTTTATTGCCAGCAAAGTAGATTGGCATATTGTTTTAGAACGATTTTTCACAAGCGAAGAGATTACATCTAAATGTTTGAAAGATGAATCATTTAAATCACTTTTAAAGCAGCATTTGCCCGAAAACTTTGTAATTGCTCATCAAAAGTATTTATGGACACCAGAGCTTATTGATTTTTTTGAAAACCAAAATTTGATTCAATGGGAAACTCAAAAATACATTATCGGCTTTGACACAAACGAAAATGTTGAATGGAGCAATCCTATTTTTCAGAAGTATCACAATCGTATCATTACGGAAAACGGATTTTTGAATGTAAGCAAACAAATTTCTGATTACAGTTTGATAAACGATTTTCCGGACTTCGCTTGGAATTGGGAAGGAATCTCACAAAATAAAAAGCTAATTAGCAACGCTGCATTTATTGAAAAGGCTTTTCTTGGGGAACTCTCATATTCAAACAACTTGCTTTGGAATGAAATTCTATCGCAATCAATCTTTGATGTATCATTTTGGAATAAGAACCTAGATGCTTTTTACAATGCAACGGAAAGCGAAAAACAAATTAAATTTTGGAAAACGCTAACACAAAAAGAAAGGACAGATTTTGTATTCGCAAACACACATTTTCCTTGGGATTGGAGTTACATTACAGAAAACAGTTCAGAAGAAACTATTCTGGATAGTTTTGAAGAAGATGAACTATTTGAAAAATGGGATTGGAAAATAGCAACTCGAAAAATTGACAAGGAGAATATTCTCGAACTATTAGAAGATATAGCACAATACATTGATTGGAAGTATCTAATAAACGATGTTTTTAAAATAGAAAATGAGCTTGCAATAGATAAACAACTTCCAAAAATCGCAGATTGCTTGGCTGTTGTAGATTCGGAGAAACGTAAAGAGTATTGGAAAGACATAACTTGCAAAATTCCCTTTGAAACCTTATTCCCTATTGTTCAGGCAACAATTCAGTTAGATGTTTTTGAATGGGATTGGGATTTTATTTCCAATCATAAACTTTTTCCAACCGACATTAGAACACTTAATCAATTCAGAGAAAAAATTAATTGGACGATTTTTACTGAAAGCTATGCCATTAAACAAAAATTTAACCCTGGTAGTTGGGATAGTGGCAAACAATGGTTCAATAATATAGACCGTTATTTGCAACAATTTGAAGATTATTGGAATTGGCAAGTACTATCCAAAAACGGAAGTATTAATTACAACAGGCTTTTATTACAAAAATACAAAACAAAAAATTGGGATTGGGGCTACTTAACCGAATTTGGAGGTTTTCTAACTAAACAGAAAAGAGATAAAGACAACGAAAAATATTTAGAACAACTTGTCAAGCAATTTCCAGAAATCAAATTAGATATTCTTTCCAAACGTAAAGACATAAAAATAGATAGTAGTTTAATTCTTTCAACCAAAGACAAAAATTGGGATTGGCAAGTTTTATCAGAAAACGAAAAAGCAGAAATTTCTAATGAGCTAATTCTTGAATTAAAAAACAAGAATTGGAATTGGCAAGCTCTTGCAAAACGCAAAAAGACTGAGTTCAACAATGAAACAATTTTACAATTGTTAGATAAAGATTGGGATTGGAATTACTTATCCGAAAACGTAAATCTTGAATTTAACGCTGAAATTATAGAGAAAACAAAGGCAAAATCTTGGAATTGGAAATTAGTATCAAGGCACAAATCCTTTTCACCGTCAGATGAAATTCTATCCCTAACCAAAGATTTTGATTTAGATTGGCAATACATTTCTAAACAACCTAGTCTAAATCCAACCAAAGAAATACTTGCCAAATTTGAAGATAAATGGGATTGGCAAAGCATTACTGAAAATCCGAAAATCAATTTTGATGATATTGGTTTTCTTGAACGGTTTGCAGACAAATGGAATTGGCATTATTTATGTAAATCAGGAAAACTCACATTGAACAACCAGATTCTAACCAAGTTCAAAGAACATTTAGAATGGAATTTGATTTCATCAAACACGAATTTACATTTCACGAAAGAAATAATTCAAGAGTTCAAGCAGTTTTGGAATTGGTCTAATCTAAAATCAAACAACCGAGTTGAAGAACTTTTAGGAAGCTATGTTACTGACGAAATAAAAAAAAATGCATCATTAAATTTCATTGATAAAATTGAACAACAAAGGTCGGAATGGAAAGGAAGTATTTTTCACTTTTCACATATTGACAATGCTGTTGAAATAATTAAGAATAGGAAAATCCAAAGCAGAAATAGAGCAATCATAAAAGGTGATGCAGCAGGAAGCGTTGTTCATCGAAGAGGCGATGCTCATAACTATGCACGCTTTTATTTTAGACCGCAAACACCAACACAGTTTTACAATGAGTTTTTAGGCAAAAACACAACAGACGGATATGAAACTAACGGAAATTGGATTTCTTGGTATGACAAAGCCAGAGGTCTAGGATTTCCAAAATGTCCAATTCCGATATTTTTTAGATTTTCAATCAAGGAGGTTTTATTTAAATACGATAATAAATGTTGTGTAAGCAATGGAAATATGCAAGCGGATTCTACTCAATTCAATTCCATTGAAAAAATGTTGGATAAATTCAATTTTGAATATTTGTATTCAAATATGAGTTACGACAAAGAGCACAACAGGAAGTATATGAAATACTCACAACAGGAATTTTTGGTTAAGGAGGAGCTTTCTATTAATGATTTATTCGACTTTGAAATTATTTGCCCATCGGAAGCAGATAGAACACTACTAATAAATTTATTAGGAAATGAGCATAAAGATATTCATTCAAAAATCGTAGTTGATATAAGTTATTACAACAATGAAAATCCAAGGATAAGAATTGAGGAAGAAGATTCTGAATTGCACGTTTCTACAAATTTTAACGGAGAAGGTTATTTTGTTTTGAATGGATTATCTGATATAAAAGAAATGGAAATTCTTGATGGCGATGTTGCCAAAATAAGCAAAGACAAAATAATTTTCAAATCAAATATTTCTCTTGGAAACGTAAAACAAAACATTCAATTGAATTTCGTGGATGAATCAAACAGAAATTGGTTTGTGTATGCACGAGGGGAAATACGTAAAAATAATAATGGTTTAACAGATTTAAGAGAATGGAGCAAAATTCTTACACAAATAGATTATAGTCCAGTAGATGCCATCAACCTGCTAAAAATGAATGGATATGAAGATGTTTATTCAACGAAAATCAGACATTATACATTAGAAACTCATACTCTATTAGTATGTAATGTTTTCGAGAGGTATTTCTCAAGAAGTTACAATGAATCTATTCCGATTGAGCTAATTAGAAGTTTATTAATTCTTCACGACATTGGAAAAACAGAGGCTTTCACAAAAGGGAACAAAAAGAATCAATACGAACACACAAAGACCATTATAAAAAGATTATGGACCAAGCTTCCCTACTCCGAGACTGATTTGTCAATTTTACTTGCTTTATTAGATGGAGACTATTTAGGAGAATATTTTCAAAACATGATAAACGTAAATATTGTTGCTCAACATTTAAAATCCCTTTCTAATACCTGCGGTTTGTCACCAATTCGCTTTTTTAATGTTTATATGATTTATTACCAATGCGACATAGCGGCATACACAGCAGATGAAGGAGGTATAAAGTTCTTGGAGAATATATTTGAATATAAAAACGGAAAGAAAGTATTTGATGAAGAACTAGCCTTATTGAAAATGTCTTCAAAATATTGGGATATGTATAAGCAACTTAAAAATGAAGTAGAAAATGGCAATTAAGCATATTAAGGGAAATATATTCAGTTCTAAATGTCAGACACTTGTTAATACAGTGAATTGTGTGGGAGTTATGGGCAAAGGAATTGCACTCGTTCACAAACTTCGTTATCCAGAAATGTATTTAGAATACAAAGAACACTGTAAAAACAAGCTTATCAGAATAGGTTCATTATGGCTTTACACCAAACAAGAAAATGCACCTTGGATATTAAGTTTTCCGACAAAAATTCATTGGAAATATCCGAGTAAAATAGAATGGATTGAACAAGGTTTGCAAAAGTTTGTGGAAACCTACGACAAGAAAGGTATTATTTCAATCGCATTTCCTTTACTTGGAACGCATAACGGTGGCTTGGACACAAGCCAAGTTAAACGTCTTATGGACGGGTATTTAAGCAAATGTTCCATAGACATTGAAATTTACGACTATGACCCAAACGCAAATGATGACTTGTTTGCAGCTTTCAAAGAAAGATGGTTATCATTAGACGAAAATACAATAAAAGCTGAGACAGGCATACAACCACAATATGCTAGAAAAATTTCAGAAATAATTGAAACCGGAGAAGCAAATTCAATGATTTCATTAGCCAATTATGATAGTATTGGAGAAAAGACATTGGAAAAAGCGTTTAACTATGTATTGAACAGACCCAAATGAAAGGCCAGAGAATGTTACAAAAGAGAGTGTTAGAGAGTGTTATAAAAAGTGTGTCAGTACAAAGGAAGTGCTAACGTTAAACTATCCCCGCTCGACGGAATGTTCGCACTACTGGTGCCGGGCGATTTCTATGCCACCTCCAAGCCTTTCTTCACATAATTTCTCTATTCCTTAACACAGGCGAATATGCGGTGTATAAGCTTGTTTCGGATGGCATTGATCACTAGCATTTTGTTCTTTCCTTCTTTCACCTTTCGATCGAAGTAATCTTTAAACTCTCCAGACCTGCTGATCGAACTTAGGGACGCCAGGTGCAGCATGGTTTTCATTTCCTTGTCCGCAAGGTGGGATACTCGAGAATGCAATGGTCTTGGCAAGAAAAAAGTTAAGTAAGAGGGTAGATTGTTTTATTTCACGCATGGCTTCATTTACTTTGTAGGGCCGGTGCGTTTGTGTTGCCATGTTCATCATGGATTTAGTGTTCTGAAGTAGTATAATTGCTCGTTGTCCGCGAGCAAAACTTCAATCGATGAAATTCCCAATCAACCAGTTCGAGCAACATATCGACGGAACGATCCTCAAGCGCGGCCTTGGCTACTTTAAGCAGGGGCTGGTCGCGGAGCCGGAGGAGCTGAGGGCCGGGGTCTATGAGGCCGTTGTTTCGGGGACGGAAGACTACCGCGTCCGGATAACGATCAAAGACGGTATGGTGACCGATCATGTCTGTTCCTGTCCGTATGATCTGGGTCCGGTCTGCAAGCATGTGGTCGCGTTGCTGTGCTGGCTGCAAAAGGACCAGTTGGGTATCCGGGAAACAGGAGCAACGAAGCGAAGCAGTCGCGGTACGGCAAAACCCAAACCCGCCAAACCGTCCATAGCCGACCGCGTCAACGAGATCCTCGGCCGGACGCCGGTGGAACAGTTGCATCAATTCATCCGGGAGCAGGCAGACCAGGAACCTTCCTTTCGGAATGCTTTCATGGCTGCGTTGGGACACACGACAGGGGGTGATTCGAAAGCTCAGTACAAACAACAACTGAAAGCGCTCCTCCGGAGCGCGAAAGGCCGCGACCGCTTCATCGCCTGGAACAAGACGGTCATCGTCGGCAAAGGGGTCTATCCGATGCTGAGGGCCGCTGAAAAACAGCTGGAGAAGCAGGACTACATGCCTGTCTTTCATGCCTGCACGGCAGTCATGGAAGAACTGGTGCCGGCGCTCCAATATTCCGACGATAGCAACGGGGATCTGGGCGGAGGCATCACCATGGCGTATGACTTGTTGGAAAAACTCGCCCGGGAACCTTTACCGGCCGATTTGAGAAAGACGCTGCTTGATTATTGCCTCGGCATCTTCACAAAAGGGACCTTCGAAGGCTGGGATTGGCACCTCGGCATGTTGCAGGTGGCCGCGTTGATCGTAGATGAAGAAAAAGACGCCGATCGGATTGGGCAATTGATAGAGAAGACGAAGCTCTCGGAATACGAACAGCAACACGTCCAGTTGATTCGCCTGGAACTCATTCGAAGAATCCAGGGGGATCAGGCTGCAGAGAAGTTTTTGGAAAAACACCTGGCCCATGACAACCTCAGGCGAAAAGCCATCGAGCTGGCGTTCGGCCGCCGGGATTATGCAAAGGCGTTGCGCTTTGCCGAAGACGGTGTGCGCAGAGATAGCAAGGGTGACGCTGATGTTGCGACCCAATGGCACGATTGGCTGCTGAGGATTGCTCAGGCACAAGCAGACCGTGAGCAGATCATTAAACATGCACGATTGCTTTTCCTGCATGATTACAGGCACGAACAGGACTACTACCAGGTTCTGAAGGATACGGTTCCGGCAGGTAAATGGAAGTCATTCGTGCAAGCACTCATCCGGACCGTGGTATCGGGTAACCGCTGGACCGATTACGGACTGGCCGAGAAGATCTTCATACGGGAAGAGATGTGGGATAAATTGTTGGAACTGCTTTCGATCGATCCCGACCTTAATAGAATTGAACGCTACGAATCCTATCTGGCCAAATACTTCGCGCCCGACCTGGTCCGATTGTACGCTGCGACCATCCCGGAGTATATCCGCCTGAACTCCGGAAGGAATCACTATCAGATTGCCGTCCGCTATATGCGACGCATGAAGAAGCTGGGCGGCAGCGAGGCCGTGCATGCACTCATTGTCCGTTTGAATCAGGAATTCAGCAAACGTAAAAGTCTGTTGGAAGAGCTGGAGCGGGTTTGAACTCCGTGGTTTGGCGGTGTGTTTCTTCATTTTTTATTGGCAGGCCGGTGCGTTTTGGGCGGAATGCGCGCTGCTGTTGTACTGCAATTTTCAGCATAGCGAAGGCGCTTAACATCCCGCCAATCATCGGTAGTGGTTGGATGTTGCGTTTGGAGCGTAATGCGCGCAGTTGCTAATGTGCGATTGAGAACTTGGCGATCGCGTTAACATTTCGCATTGTCAAGGTTGCTCCAACGATTCATGATAGAAGTTCGTATATTTGTTTAATACAATTTTGATATCATGTCATCAGCGGAATTGAATAGCATCAAGCTTAGCCTGATTTCCTGGATCAACCAGCTGTCCGATAAGGAACTGATTACTTTTCTGGAAGGCTTGCGGACGTCCAGTTCAAAGAATGACTGGTGGTCAGCCTTGTCTGTCGAACAGAAAAAACAAGTGTTGGCCGGCTTAAAGGATGCTGAGGACGGCAAGGTGTCCGATTCCGGAAAGTTCTGGAAAACGTTGAAGAATGCCTAAGTCGCAGGCCGTATCGATCGTATGGACGGAAAATTCCTTACAACATGCGATTGAAATAAAGCGCTACCTGATGACGAGATTTAGCCGGAAGGAAGTTCAAAAGTTTTATATACTGCTTGAATCATTTGAAGTCGCGGTTTGCGCATTTCCTGAACTGTATCCACGATCTACCTATAAGAGAAGTGTAAGAAGAGCAGTTCTCAGCAAGGAGCTTTCAGCATTTTATCGGATCAATCGGGGAAGAATAGAGGTGCTGGCCTTGCTGGACAATCGCTGCGACACCAGTAGCCGATTAAAGACCGGAAGATAAACCGCCTTATCCCGCATTTTGCTGAATGTCCCCACTACCGTGGCTTGGCAGAATGTTAAGCGCCACACGAAGCGTTGAGTAAAGTGGTTTACGCTCCAGCGCGCATTCCGCCCAATGCCGTGGCTTGACGGAATGTTTAGTGTCGCACGATGCGTTGAGTAATGTGGTTTACGCTCCAGCGCGCATTCCGCCGCCACGCTATTTCGCCCCCACCGCCAACTGACTCTTCGCGAATTCGCGGTTGGTGTAGGCGTTTTGATTGCCTGGATCGAGTTGCAGGGTGCGCGTGAAATCCTTGATCGCGTTATCCCATTGCTTGAGCTGCAGATAGGCCAGTCCGCGGTTGTAGGTGGCCAGCACGTTTCCGGGGGTGTACTGCAAGACACTGCTGAAGTCCGCCGCCGCGGCGCCGGGATTGCCG
>WBZT01002108.1_pt1 | contig 14073 bp, 17 predicted proteins | sample 5204241 | NCBI WGS metagenome assembly WBZT01 (sample SAMN12344358, study PRJNA552823) | activated sludge metagenome | biome: Activated sludge suspended growth; feature: Nitrification reactor; material: Wastewater; isolation source: activated sludge from nitrification reactor of wastewater... | reverse complement strand
CGTCGTTTTTTTCGACAGCAAAACCAACGCGGCCGACCCCGATGATTAGGGCATCCCGAACCCTGGAAAATCGGTTCGAAGGGGAGAAATTCGAACCGTCCCGATCATCCATCAATCGTTTTCGGAAACCATTCCCCAAAACCGGTCTGGTGGAGACGAGCAAGACAATTTTTTTTCGTCGCCGCATCCGATCGCTTTCTCCCTGCGTAAGCATGGATGTCAGTCGGATCGCTACCCTCCGAACGACGCCTTTTCCAACCATTACCGCTAGAGGAATTTCCACATGGTCAAGAATGCCTTCAACCAATTCGCGCTCGCCGCCGCCATTGCTGGCGCCATGGGTCTCGCCGCCAGCCCCGTCTTTGCCGCCGAGGGTGGCAAGGAAAAGTGTTACGGCATCTCCAAGGCCGGCGAGAACGACTGCGCCAGCGCCGCCGGCACCCATTCCTGCGCCGGCCACTCGACGACCGATTACGACGGTCAGGATTGGAAGTACGCGGCCAAGGGAACTTGCGAGAAGCTGGGCGGCAAGTCGGCGCCGTTCAAGGGCCAAGGCATGCCGGCCAAGTCGAGCTGACGCCATGAACCTGGCTCACAACCGCGCCGCCATTCCCGCCCAAGCCGGAATCGGGCTGCGCCATCCTCATCTGCCGGCATTCCTGGCCGCGCCCCAGCCGGCGGCGTGGCTGGAGATCCACAGCGAGAACTATCTGGCGCCCGGCGGTCCCCGCCTGGCGGCGCTGGAGCGGCTGCGCGGCGACTATCCGCTGAGTTGCCACGGCGTCGGTTTGTCGCTGGGTTCGGCGGAGGGGCTGGACGAGGCGCATCTGGCGCGGTTGCGGGCCTTGTACGACCGACTGGAGCCGGAGCTGGTCTCCGAGCATCTGGCCTGGTCCACGGCCCCGGACGGGACCTTTCTGGCCGATCTGCTACCGTTGCCCTACACCGACGAGGCGCTCGACATCGTCGCCGCCAATGTCGGGCGGGCACAAGAGGCGCTGGGCCGGCGCCTGCTGGTCGAAAACCCGTCCACCTATCTGCGATTTCGGGAAGCCGACTGGAACGAAGCCGGTTTCCTGAGCGAACTGGTCCGCCGCACTGGTTGCGGGCTGCTGCTGGATGTCAACAACCTGTATGTCAGCGCCGCCAATGGCGGTGACGATCCGCTGATGGCGCTGGAACGGCTGCCCCTGGCGGCGGTGGGTGAAATCCACGTCGCCGGCCACGCCCGGGTGGCGACTCCGGTGGGGGAGCTACTGATCGACGATCACGGTTCCACGGTGGCCGAGCCGGTCTGGGCGCTGCTGCGGGCGGTGCTGGCGCGAACCGGTCCCCGACCGGTGCTGGTGGAGTGGGATACGAATATTCCCGAACTGCCGGTACTGCTGGCCGAGGCGGCGCGGGCCGAGTTCCACCTGTGGGAGGTAAGCGATGCGGTTGGCTGAACTGCAAACCCGCATGCGGCAAACGCTGCTGGCCCGTGGTTCCCCTGATTCGGAGTTGCTGGCGTTGCTGGCCGACCCGTCGCCGCAACGCGAACGCCGGTTGGCGGTGTACCGCAACAACGTTTGCCACGCGCTGCTGAGCGTGCTGGACGCGGCCTTTCCCGTGGTCCGGGAATTGATCGGCACGGACTGTTTCAGCGCTGCCGCGCTGGTATTTATCGCCCAGCGGCCGCCGCATATCCCGGCGCTGTACGCCTACGGCGGCGAGCTGCCCGGTTTCCTGGCCGATTTCGTGCCGCTGGCGGAATTACCCTGGCTGACGGATGTGGCGCGGCTGGAATGGGCGCGCAATGAAGCACTATTCGCCGCCAACCGGGAACCGCTGACTCCGAACCAGTTGGCCACCGTGCCCGTCGCCGAGTTGCCTAGGCTGCGACTGGAGTTGCATCCCTCGGCATGGCTGCACGAATCGCCCTGGCCGATTCATGCGATCTGGGACGCGCACCAGCCCGGCGGCGGGGCGCTGGAAGCGGTGGATCTCGCTCGGGCCGAAGCCGTTCTGGTCTGGCGGCACGGCGGCGCGGTGCGCCAGCGATCGCCGAGCCCAGGCGAATCCTCGTTACTGGCCGCGTTCGCCCTGGAATGCCCGTTGACCGAAGCGGCGGAAATGGCGGCGGTGCGCGACCCGAACTTCGATCTGAGCGCCGTGCTGGCCCGCTTGTTGACCGATGGCGTGCTGACCTATCCCACCTGAGGAGATGACGACGATGCTGCTTGCCGAAACGATGAACACCGCCCGACCGCGCCCGTTGGCCGGGTATTTCGCACTGGGCCGCCTGCTGGAACGGTTGGCGCCGCTGACCGACCTGTTGCTGCGTCTGGCGGTGTTCCGAATATTTTTCTGGTCCGGCCTGGCCAAGCTCGACGATTGGTCGAGCACCCTGTTGCTGTTCGAAAACGAGTACAACGTGCCATTGCTACCGCATACCTTGGCGGCGGCGCTGGCTGCCAGCGCCGAGCTGGGCGCATCGTTGCTGGTGTTGGCCGGCTTGCTGACCCGACTGGCGGCCCTGCCGCTACTGGGAATCGCGCTGGTGATCCAATTCGTACTGGGCGCGGCCGATCCAGCCTATAATCAGCTCCAACACTACCTGTGGATGGTGCTGCTGCTGACGCTGATCGCTCGCGGTCCCGGCGCTTGGTCGCTGGACGCTTGGTTGGAACGGCGTTCCGCCCCAGCCTAGGACGGGCGATGGAGCAACGGTCATGATCGCGGTTTGCGCTCGACCCCTGGTGTTCGCCGCCCCGCGCGCCACAGGTTCGTTCCAACCTGTCCGAGCGTCCATCATGACCTCCCATGACTCATTGGCCGACTTGTTGGCCCGCTGCGCCCTGCACGACCGCCGGGCCTTCGAAGCACTGTACCGACAAGCGGCGCCGGTGCTGCACGGCCTGCTGCTGAAATTGACGCACGACCGCGAATTGGCGGCCGATATCCTGCAGGAAGGCTTCGTGCGCATCTGGCAGCGGGCCGCCGACTACCGGCCCCTGCTCGGTCAGCCGCTGACCTGGATGGGCACCATCGTGCGCCGTCTGGCCATCGACCGACTGCGGCGCGGCGATTATCGCCATCGCGCGGAACTGGACGACGACGGCTGGGCGTCGGTCGCCGCCGACGGGCCGGGACCCGAGGAGCAAGTACATGCCGAACACGGCGACGCGGCGCTGGTTCGCTGTCTGGAAACCCTGGAGCCGGAACCACGCCGCGCGGTGGTCCTGGCCTATTACGAGGGCTTGACCCACGACCTGATCGCCCGACGGTTGGAACGGCCGCTGGGCACGGTCAAGGCTTGGGTCCGGCGTAGCCTGCAACGCTTGAAAACCTGTCTGGGGGAACCATGAACGTTCACTACCCCCCGCTGAGCGACCATCTGGCCGCCGAATACGTCCTGGGTACCTTGCACGGCCCGGCCCGCCGCCGTTTCGAAAAGCTGCTGCCGGCGCATCCGGCGCTGCGACGGGCCGTGACCGAGTGGGAACGGCGTTTGAACCGGCTGGCCCCCGCCAGCGTGCCCGTCCCGCCGCCGCCGGCAGTCTGGAAGGATTTGGAGCGGCGATTGTTCCCGGTCGAACCGTCCCGCCGCTGGTGGGATAGCCTGGCATTCTGGCGTGGTCTGGCTGCGGCCGGTGTGCTGGCCGCGGTCGTCGCCGTGGCGCCCCGGCTGGCGTTGCCGCCGGGGGAAGCGGACATGAACTTCGCCGCTATCCGTGGCAAGCAGCGAGAACTGCTGTGGACCGTGGCGCTGACCGATGATGCTCGACTGTTGCACGTCAGCAACCTGCGGCCGATGACGATGCCGCCCGACCAGCGCTGTTTCCTGTGGCTGAAAGCCGGCGACCGGCCTCCGGTCATGCTGGGCGCGTTGCCGGACGATGGCGGTGTCCGCACCTTGAACCTGCCCGAGGGTATGTCACGGCCGAACCAGGGCGATCTATGGGTATCCATGCAGCCGGCCAGCGATCCGACCCCGCCTGCCCATCCCCTGTATCGAACGCGCTGGCAGGCGCTCTGAGGCGTTTTGCCGGCGATCCCTGCAAAGGGGGGATAGGGGGGATGGGTAAGCGGGAAAAACGGCGTCAGCGGGCTCCTGGGCGTCTTAACGGCGATGATTAAGGCGAGGAAAACGGTAACCCTGCTCTCGATCGCGTCGGACGAACGCCGACTTTCCCCGTCGACGCCCGAGGATGCCCCATGGCGGAGATGATGAGGCGGTTGTCCGATCTGCTGCTGATCGTGACGCCACCTCTGGTGGTGGTGGTGATGACCGTGCTCGCCATCTGGGCGTTTCAGCGTTGGGTGCTGCCGCATGTGGGCGCTTCGGGCGACAAACGCTTTCCGCGTCAGGTGGGGGTGCTGGCGCTGGCCATGGCCGGCATCGTGCTGGCCATCATCGCGCTACCCGCCAGCGAGCAGATTCGTGGCATGCTGCTCAGTCTGTTCGGGCTGGCGCTCACCGCCGCCATTGCCCTGTCCTCGACCACGCTGGTGGCGAACGCCATGGCCGGCATCATGCTGCAGACGGTTCGCAGCTTTCACGCCGGCGATTTCATCCGGGTCGGCGAACATTTCGGCCGCGTCACCGAACAGGGACTGTTCCATACCGAGATCCAGACCGGCAACCGCGACCTGACCACCATTCCCAACGCTTATCTGGTCTCGAACCCGGTAACCGTGGTGCGCCATTCGGGCACGATCACCTCCTCGACCGTTTCCCTGGGCTACGACGTGTCGCACGACAAGGCCGAGGCATTGATGATCGAATCGGCCAAGCGCGCCGGGTTGGAGGAACCGTTCGTGCAGATCCTCGAACTGGGCAACTACGCAGTGACCTACCGTGTCGCCGGTCTGTTGGCCGAGACCAAGCATCTGGTCAGCGCGCGTACCCGGCTGCACCGCGCGGTGCTGGACGTGCTGCACGGCGCGGGGGTCGAAATCGCCTCGCCCACCCTGATGGCCCAACGCCGGCTGTCCGAGGATTCCCGCCTCGTTCCAGGGGTTAACTTCCTCCGCCGGGGTCAGTCGCCCAGCGAGCGTCCACCCGAGGACATCATCTTCGACAAGGCCGAGCAAGCCGAGTACGTCGAGCGGCTGCGCTTCGAGCGAGGTCAGTTGGAAGAACAGCTCAAGACGCTGGAAAGCCGCTTGCATACCGTTGGCGAGGAAACCGAGCAGGCCATTCGGCAAGCCGAGATCGAACGTTGTCGCCGCCGGATTGCCAGAATCACATATTTTCTGGACACGATAGCCGGTTCGCCTCCGTAAGGAGCACATACTCCCCGAGCCACCGGGCCAGCCTCCAAACATCTACCTCCGGGGAGGTATCTCTTCGCGGCGGCCATCCTGGCGAATGGGTTTTGGTATGGTAGACCGAATTTCGTCCTTATCCTTGCTTGCCCGATCGAGGTATCCAGCGTGCATGTTCCACCTGCTCCCATGGTTCCCGCCTCCGCGCCATTGATGGACGGTTTTGGCCGTCGGGTGGACTACGCGCGATTTTCCGTGACCGACCGTTGCGACTTTCGCTGCGTCTACTGCATGAGCGAACGCATGACCTTTCTGCCACGCGCCCGGATTCTGACTTTGGAGGAACTGGCGACACTGGGCCAGGCCTTTGTCGAGTTGGGTGTGCGCAAGATCCGCGTCACCGGTGGCGAACCGCTGGTACGATGCAACGTGTTGTGGCTATTTCAGGAATTGGGCCGGTTGCGCGAGCGAGGGTTGGCGGAACTGGTGCTGACCACCAACGGCTCGCAACTGGAGCGATTGGCGGCGGACCTCAAGGCGGCCGGTGTGGCGCGGCTCAACATCAGCCTGGATAGCCTGAAGCCGGAGCGCTTTCGCCGCATCACCCGGACCGGCGAGCTGGATGGGGTGCTGCGCGGCATCCGGGCCGCCCAGTCCGCCGGTTTTCAGCGGCTCAAGCTGAACGCGGTGATCCTGAAACACCGCAACCACGACGAAGTCGTCGATCTGGTTCGCTTCGCCATCGACCAGGGCTTGGATATCAGCTTCATCGAGGAGATGCCACTGGGTGAAATCGGCGATCACGATCGCGCTGAAATGTATTACTCCAGTGATGCTATCCGCGCCGATTTGGCGAAGGTGTTCTCTTTGACGCGGACCACCGAAAGTACCGGCGGTCCATCACGCTACTACCGTGTGCCGGGAACCGACAGCCGCATCGGATTCATTTCCCCGCACAGCCATAATTTTTGTGGCGACTGTAACAGAGTGCGGGTTTCCGCCGAAGGTCGTCTACTGCTCTGTCTCGGCCAGGAACATTCGGTGGATTTGCGTCATGTGCTGCGCGCTCACCCCGGCGACCGCGAACGGCTCAAGCAGGCCATCGTCGCCGCCATGGCGATCAAGCCACTGGGCCATGACTTCCGACTCGGTGGTCAGCCAGTCATCCTGCGCCATATGAACCACACCGGTGGTTGAAAATCCGGGCGACAACTGCCGGTATCCGTTGATTCGAGACCAAGACCGCCATGGTTCGGCCCGCCGCACGGGTCTTTTTGCCCCATTCGTTTTACGGATTATCGGCGGCTGGGTAATCCCCGACTTGGAAAATTGCATGCTGATCACCCATCGGTTTGAGTTAACCTTCTCCGCTGGATGAATTGAGCACCTTCAAAAAAACTCACCCGCAACGCCTTGGCCTGGGCTCAAGCACGGTTTGCGGGTGCTTCCGAGATGGTTAGCCAATACAACGCGCTTTGCCGTCTTTCCATCCCATTCACACGATCAGGAGGAACCGATAGGTGGTCAGGAATTGCACGCCCATTATCGTCAACGGCGTCGAAATCGCCGACAGCGCCATTCATGCCGAAATGCAGCATCATCCCGCGCCTTCGCGCGAAGCCGCCGAATATTCGGCAAAACTGGCGCTGGTTGCCAAGGAATTGCTGCTACAAGAAGCGGCCCGACTGGAGATTGTCGGCGATGACGAAGAGGGACGCATCGCGGCGTTGATCGAACGCGAGGTCAAGACTCCGGAGCCGGATGAAACCAGTTGCCGGCGTTTTTTCCGGGCCAACCATCAGCGTTTTCGCACCGGCGATCTGTTTGAGGTTTCGCATATTCTGTGCGCCGCGCCGCCCGACGACGCCGTGGCCCGCGCCGAGGCCCGCGCCCGCGCCGAAAGCGCCCTCGGGCAACTGGCGGACGACGGCGGGAATTTCGCGGAACTGGCCACGACACTGTCGGATTGCCCGTCCAAGCAAAACGGCGGTAGCCTTGGGCAAATCGGGTCGGGGCAGACGGTGCCCGAATTCGAACAGGCGTTGCTGGACATGCGGGAAGGCGAGATTTCCAGCCAGCCGCTGGAGAGCCGCTTCGGCTTTCACCTGATCCGCTTGCACCGCAAAACCGAAGGCCAACCGCTGGCGTACGAAAAGGCCCGCGACCAAATCGCCGGCTATCTGCGCGAGAGCGCGCAGCGACAAGGGATCAGTCGGTATCTGTCGCTGCTGATAGGCCGCGCCGACATCGCGGGCATCGATCTGCTGGGCACGGATTCGCCGTTGGCGCGGTAGCGGCGCGGAAACGAGGATTTCCGGGGTGACCCACGTCAGCCGTTCGGTCCGGTGTCTGGATGGCGATGCTGCCCACCGTGACCGTGACCGTGACCGTGACCGTGACCGTGACCGTGACCGTGACCGTGACCGTGATCGTGATCGTGATCGTGATCGTGATCGTGATCGTGATCGTGACCGTGATCGTGCGAGTCGGGAGAAAGCACGGCCAGTGAACCATCCAGATAGGCGGTGACCGCCCGATCCGGATCGGTTTCCGGGGTGACTATGCCCACGATGCCCTTATGAGCGAGCCGGTGGCTCAAACCCTGGCCCATGCTGCCGGCGATCAGCACCTGTATCCCGTCCAGCGGATGTGGCGAGTGGGGAGAGCTGTCGTGAAAGGATTGTTCCCTGGGTAGTTCGAGTAACTCCTTGCGAACGATCTTGTCCTGCTCGGTTTCATAGATCCAGAACTTCCGGCATTTGCCGGCGTGTTCCGTGATCGTGCGCCGGTTCTGGCTGGCGACTGCGATTTTCATCTTGATTGCTCCTGGCAAGTGTTTCGGCCGGCGGCAAAACTCGCAACGATGCGACGGCGCCGGTCCGGTAAAATGAGTCTTTACTACCGGTCATCCCACCGATCGCCTGGCCTCGGCGGCGAGCGGCGGTTGCCCGATGCCAAACAGATTAAGGGGCGCGGGAGGCGCGGCGGACAACTGTATGAAACCGATTTCATTGCATGCGATCTGGCTGGGCGAAGCCAAATGCCGACGCTGCGCCGTGCGCGCTTCGGCGCTGTTCGCCGGGCTGGAGGAAATGGATTTCAGTCACATCCACCAGCCGATCAAGGATGTCATCCTCAGTCCGCAGCAGGCGCTGTATCGCATGCACGATCGAGGCAACACCTTGTTCACCTTGCGCGGCGGAGTGATGAAGCTGATGCAATACCTGCCCGACGGCAGCCAGCGCATCGTCCGTTTGCTGAAGGATAGCGACGCCCTCGGTCTGGAGGCGCTGGTCGGCCAGCCTTATCAGCATGACGCCATCGCCCTCACCGATTGCGAAATCTGCGCGATCCCCACCGGCGTGATCGAACAACTGGGCCGCGAGCGGCCCCGGTTGTACCAGGAACTGATGGCCCGCTGGCAGCAAGCACTGGCCGAGGCCGACACCTGGCTGACCCAGTTCACCACCGGCACTGCTCGCCAGCGGGTGGCGCGGTTGCTGCTGCGCCTATCCTGCGCCGAACAAGATAGCCCCCTGCCGCTGTTCGGGCGCGAGGACATGGGCGCGATGGTGGGACTGACCACCGAGACCGTCAGCCGCACCATCGCCGAACTGCGGCGGCAAGGGGTGCTGCGCGATCGTGGTTCCATCGTCGAGGAATGCGACCGCGAGGTCCTGCGCCGCATCGCCGACGGCGAGGAGTGACGAGCCGCTTCAGTCATCGGCCGGGTCGTCGTCCAGACAGCCGCAGTGTTCCAACCACAGGGCGTTGATGATGCCGAAGGAACAAGCCAGCAGCACGCCCAGAATCCAGGTGAAATACCACATAAATCCTCCGCTCAATACATGACCTTGTCGGCGGCGCGAACTTGCGCCACCGTCACCGTGCCGCGCAGCTTGCTGAACACCCAAGTGGTGTAGGCCAGCACGATCGGCAGGAAAACCACCGTGACGCCGAACATCCACTTGAGGGTGAGATGGCTGGAGGTGGCGTCCCAGACCATCAGGCTGCTGTTGGGGTCGGAACTGGACGGCATGATGAAGGGAAACAAACTAAAGCCGGCGGTCAGGATCACTCCAGCCAACACCAGCGAACTGGCGATGAAACCCCGCCCCGGCTGTTGGCGCTGACTGAACAGCCAAACCAGCGCCGCGCCGCCGAAGCCGGTGAGAGGTGCCAATAACATCCAGGGATATTGACCATACTGAGCCAGCCACGCGCCGCCATCTCGTACCACCGTCTTGGTTAAGGGATTGGACGGCGCGGCCACGCCGGCGAAATGCTCCAGGCGATAACCGTCCACCCCGATGAGCAACCACAGTCCAGCCAGGGCAAAGGCTCCGACAAAAACCTTGACCGCCAAGGCCACTATTTGTCGTGCTCGTTGCTGGATTTCGCCCTCGGTGCGCAGTTGCAGATAGACCGCGCCGTGCATGACCAGCATCGACAAGCTCACCACGCCCGCCAGCAATCCGAATGGATTGAGCAGGCCGAAGAAGCCGCCGGTGTAGTACGCGCGTAAGTCGGCGTCGAAATGGAACGGTACGCCCCGCAGCAAATTGCCGAACGCGACCCCGAACACCAGCGCCGGCACCGCCCCGCCCACGAACAGTCCCCAATCCCAGAAGTTGCGCCAGCGCGGATCGGACAATTTACTGCGATAGTCGAATCCCACCGGTCGCAGGATCATGGCGAACAAGGTCAGGATCAAGGCGATGAAAAAACCGGAAAAAGCGGTGGCGTACACTGGTGGCCAGGCGGCGAACACCGCGCCGCCGCCCAGAATGAACCACACTTGATTCCCTTCCCAGGTCGGGCCGACCACGTTGATGATGACTCGCCGTTCCTCGTCGTTGCGGCCCAGAAACGGCAACAAGGTACCGACTCCCAAATCGAAACCGTCAGTGATGGCGAATCCGATTAGCAGGATGCCGATGAACAACCACCAGATGACCCGCAAGGTTTCGTAGCTCAGCAGGAAAGCGAAAAACTCGGCCATGACGGTGCTCCTACGGCAGGGTGGCGGCGGTGTGAGGCGCGGTCGGCGCCGGGGGGCTACCGTTCTCGAAGTGATAACGGCCGGTACCCAGGCTGCTGGGGCCGAGACGCGCGTACTTGATCATCAGGAACAGTTCGACGATCAGCAGCGCGCTGTAGAACAGCACGAAGCCGCTCAAGCTGAAGCTCACCTGCCCGACGCTCAGCGTGGATGCCGATAGATGGGTCGGCAACATGCCGGACACCGTCCAGGGCTGGCGACCATACTCGGCGACGAACCATCCCAGCTCGGAGGACAGCCAAGGCAAGGGCAAGCTGAATACCGCTGCCCATAACAACCACCGCTTGCGTCCCGCCTGTCGGCGCGCGCAGTAATAAAACGACAGCCCAAACAACAACAACATCCACATCCCGAACGCCACCATCAAGCGAAATCCCCAGAACAGCGGTGCCACTCTGGGAATGGTGTCGCGCGCCGCCTGCTTGATTTGCGCCTCGCTGGCGTCGACCACCCGCGGCGTGTATTTCTTCAGCAGCAGGGCGTAGCCGAGATCGTGCTGCGCTTCCAGCAGCTTGACGCGAGTTGCGTCATCACGGGCGCCGCTCCGCCATTGCTCCAGGGTGGCGTAAGCGTCCATTCCCCGGCGAATGCGCGCCTCGTTCTGAGCCATCAATTCCTTCAGGCCCAGCACTGGGGTATCCACCGACCGGGTGGCGATCAAACCCAGCAAGTAAGGAACCTGAAATTCGCGCTCGGTGGTCATGGTTTCGTCGTTCGGGAAACCGAACACGGTAAAGGCAGCGGGCGCCGGCTCGGTTTCCCACATCGCCTCGATCGCCGCCAACTTGACTTTCTGCACGTCGCCCAGTTCGTAACCACTTTCGTCGCCTAGGGTAATGACCGACAAGGTCGAGGCCAGACCAAAAGCGGCGGCGATGGCGAAGGAACGGCGAGCGAAGCCCAAATCGCGGCCCTTGAGCATGTACCAAGCGCTGATCGCCAGTACGAACATCGCCCCAGTCACGTAGCCGGCGGAGACGGTATGCACGAATTTCACCTGCGCCACCGGATTGAACAACAGTTCGCTGAAACTGGTCATTTCCATGCGCATGGTTTCGGGATTGAACACCGTGCCCACTGGATTCTGCATCCAGCCGTTGGCGATCAGAATCCACAGCGCCGACAGATTGGAACCCAAGGCCACCAGCCAGGTAACGACTAGGTGCTGTACCTTGCTCAAGCGATCCCAGCCGAAGAAAAACAGGCCGATGAAGGTGGATTCCAGGAAAAAGGCCATCAAGCCCTCGATGGCCAGCGGCGTACCGAAGATATCGCCGACGTAATGCGAGTAGTAAGCCCAGTTGGTGCCGAACTGGAACTCCATGGTGATGCCGGTGGCCACGCCTAGCGCGAAATTGATGCCGAACAGCTTGCCCCAGAACCGCACCATATCCTTGTACACCGGCTTGCCGGTCATCACATAGACCGACTCCATGATCGCCAGCATGAAGGACAGCCCCAGCGTCAACGGCACGAATAGAAAGTGATACATCGCGGTTAGCGCGAACTGAAGCCGCGACAGTTCGATCAGGGTTTCGGAGATCACGATGTTTGACCTTGCGCGGTGGAAACGGATGGCGCGACCGCGCCCAGCAGGTGGCGCGCCTGTTCCTCCGGCCCCTTGGCCGGTGGCGCGCTGAAAAATGCGATTTTGAGGAATGCGAGCAGAACGATCTTGATCAGCACTAAAATGATGATCTCCCGTCGCAGGGCGCTGGCGGACAATGAGTCGAACATGGTGGCAATCCACTGAAAGTGAGTGTTCGATAGCCTGTCACCGTCCTGGAGCCAGTCGCCATGCGGATTCTCAATATCGAATCGGGAAATGCCACCCGCCGCTCCCACCACGAGATCTTGTTTCATGCCCCCCATCGACACCCGTGGCGACCATGATCGCCTGCTGACGCTGGCCGAGGCCATCGCCGCCGCTCTGGATGCCGTGCGCCCGATCCGCGAGACCGAGACCGTGCCGTTGCTGGAAGCCTACGGCCGGGTGTTGGCCGCCGACCTGTCGGCTCGCCTCGACGTGCCTCCGCACGACAATTCGGCGATGGACGGTTTCGCGTTGTATCGAGCCGATCTGCAAGCCGACGGACCGATTCGCTTGCCGGTGATCGGTCAGGCGCTGGCGGGGCATCCGTATGCCGGCGTCGTTCCGCGCGGCGCGGCGGTGCGCATTACCACCGGCGCCGTGCTTCCAACCGGACCGGATGCCGTGATCATGCAGGAACAGTGCGCGATCGCGCCGGATGAAAGCGAAATCGTCATCGAACCGCAAGCCGCCGCTCGGCTCAAGCCGGGCGCGAACATCCGCCGTCGGGGCGAGGATGTGCAAGCGGGAACGGTGCTGCTGCCGAGTGGATCGCGGTTGCGTCCGCAGGAGGTATCGCTGGCGGCGGGACAAGGTATCGCCGCGCTGACGGTGCGGCGCCGGCCGCAAGTGGCGGTAGCGTCCACTGGTGACGAGTTGTACGAACCGGACTCGGAGTTGCCGCCGGGCGCGATCCATGAATCGAACCGCTATCTCTTGATCGGCCTGTTGCGGCGGCTGGGTTGCGCGGTGAGCGACTTGGGCATTCTGCGCGACCGACGCGATACGATGCTGCCGGCGCTACGGGACGCGGCGGCGGCGCACGACGTGTTGCTGACCTCCGGTGGGGTGTCGGTGGGCACGGCCGATCTGGTCAAGGACGTGATCGCCGAACTAGGAAGCGTCGAGTTTTGGCGGTTGGCGGTCAAGCCGGGCAAGCCGGTAACCTTCGGGCGGATTCAGGATTGTCTGGTGCTGGGCCTACCGGGTAATCCGGTGTCGGTCATGGTGTCTTTCCTGATGTTTGCCCGACCGCTGCTATTGAAGTTGATGGGCGAGCGGCCGGTCGATGCGGTGCGGTTGCGGGTCCGCGCGGATTTCCAGTTCCGCCGCAAGCCAGGCCGGCGCGAATGGCTGCGGGCGCGGTTGCGGTTCGATCCCGACCAGGCGCTCCTGGCCAGTATCTACCACACCAACAGCTCCGGGGCGTTGTCGTCGCTGTGCTGGGCCGATGGATTGATCGAATTGCCGGAGGACTGCGCCGGAGTGGTGCCCGGCGACGCGGTGGACTACCTGCCGTTCAGTGGGCTGGGAGCGGAGTAGCGGTCAGGGGCTTTTGAGATGCCCGACATACGCCACCTGGTGCGAACCGGGGATGTCGCTGGGCGCGCTCACCGCCGGCGACTTGAAGGTGATCGGTGCGTTGGCCTTCTTGAACGCCATCAATACCAACTCCGAGCAGAAAAACGAGGATTCGGGTGAAATGGTGTTGATCGCCTCGCCAATGTCCTGAATGACAGCCAGCGGGATGGACAGGATATATCGGCGCTGCTCCCGCCACCTCCATAATAGCGATTGCCGCCGGTAACCGGACCCGAAGCCGTTGGCATCGCGCCGCATCGCCTCGCCGATAGTCCCACAGTCGCCAGTACGGTTGTCCGACCGTGCGCATATGATTTTCCTAGGCTCGTCGAGGGGCTCAACAACAAACTCAAGCTGCTCAAGCGTCGGTGCTTTGGACTGGATGACCCCGTCGAACTGTTCCGCCAACTATGGCTGGACATCGTAAGGTCCGCGCCTTTGTGCCTGAACCTCATACTACTATACTTTAAATTAAATTAATTTTTACTTTTTATATGATTGATATCATTCTGGTTGACGGTGGGTTGAGCGACTTGGAGAGGCGGTTATGATTCGCTGGGTATTCACCGAGCAGATGCGGGGACGGCTG
>WBZT01002107.1_pt1 | contig 14077 bp, 11 predicted proteins | sample 5204241 | NCBI WGS metagenome assembly WBZT01 (sample SAMN12344358, study PRJNA552823) | activated sludge metagenome | biome: Activated sludge suspended growth; feature: Nitrification reactor; material: Wastewater; isolation source: activated sludge from nitrification reactor of wastewater... | reverse complement strand
GATCTATGGGTCGAGCGCCGCCGGCAGCTGGATGCTGAACAACCGCGGCCCGCGCATGCTGATGGAGGACCCGCCGGTGACCTCGGCAGTCGACATCTTCGTCAAGGACCTCGGCATCGTGCTGGACCAGGCGCGGGCGCTCACCTTCCCGCTGCCGATGGCTTCGGCCGCGCACCAGCTGTTCCTGGCCGCGGCGGCGGCGGGGCATGGCGGGCGCGACGATGCCTTCGTGATCCGCGAGGGTGAGGTCAGTTCTCTGCCCGAGAGCCCCGCCGGACGCCGCGCGCTCGTGGCCGACATGCTCGCGACCGGACAGATCGACCCGACGCAGGCCCGTCGATTCAACCGGGACCCCGACCTCGCCGCCGAGGAGGAGCTGCTCGACGCGCGCAGCTCGCTCCTCAAAAAGAACATCGAAGACATGCTCTTCGGATCGGGTGCCTACCATCCACCCGAGGGGCTCGACGACCTGGCTGAGGCCAAGACCCTGATCGGTGCCTACTACGCCAAAGCGCGCGCCGAGGGCGTGTCGCCGGAGCGCCTGGCGCTCGCCCGGAAGTGGGCCGCTGCCGTCGTCGCCCTGGCCACACCGCCTCCACCTCCTGCGCCTGGCCCCGACGCTGGCGCCATGCCCTCTCCTCCCCCTGACGCGGGCGCAATGTCGCCCGAAGGAATGCCACTGCCATGAGCACCACCGAAGAGATCTCGACCGAAGAGAGCCCGTCTCCCTACGGAATCGCCGCCGCCGATCGGATTGTGGAAGAGCACCGTGCCAAGGTGGCCGCACAGAAGGCCGCCTCCTCTGCCGCACAGAAGGCCGCCTCCTCTGCCGCACAGAAGGCCGCCGAGGACGACGAAGAGGACGACGGGGACGACGCTCCGCAGCCCAAGGGGCAGCCTGCGAAGAAGCGCACCGTGGGGCAGAAGATGCAGAGGCTTCGCGCCGAACGCGCCCAGCTCCGCGCTGATCTGGAGGCGCTCAAGAGCAAGCCTGCGCCCGCCTCGTTCGACGCAGAGTCCTTCCTCCGCGACCCCATCGCCTTTGCCGAGGCCAATGGCGTCGACGCCGCGGCGCTGCTCGAAGCGGTGCAAAAGCGCGCGCTCAGCGAAGGAGGGCTCCCTCCTGCGGTGAGCAAGGCGCTCCGCAAGGCAAGCGAAGACTTGGAGGCGCTCAGGAGCGACAACGAGGAGCTGCGGAAAAAGTGGGAAGAACGCGAGGCGACGCGGGCCTACGAGAGCGCTGTTCGCGCGCTCCAGGCCGAAGCGACGAACGTCAGCAAATACCCCGAGCTGGAGGGCTACGAGTGGGATCAGCTGGAGCCCGCGATCGATCAGGCAATTGAGTACCTGAGCGCGAACGGAAGGAAGAGCGCCACGCCGGGCGATGTGCTCGGCCTGGTCAACGCCGCGTTCAAGGCGCACCACGAGCGGGTCACAAAGACGCTCAGCAAGCGCAAGGCGGCCCCTGCGCCCCCCCCACCGGCGCCCGCGAAGAAGGCCAAGGAACGCCCAGAACTGCCCACTGTGACCCCAGGAAAGCGCGGAAAAGTGCGGCTCCCGACGATGGAAGAGATCGAGCAGCGAGTGGCCCGCGCGAGTATGCCTGGCGCTAGCTGAGAACCTGTGCGACACTAAGCGTCGCAGTCGCAAGACTGCTCGCCGCCAGCCTCCGGTACCGTTTCGGACGGTCAAACGCTGTCTCCGCTCCCCGCGGATTCACCCAGCGACTTTGACCCTTGACCTGGAGCAGGACACATGTCCCTCGGTCCCGAAGATCTCACAGCGGCAGGTAAAGTTCTCAAATCCATCTACTCTCCCGACGAGCTGCAGCTCCTCATCTGCAAGCGCCGCCCCTTCATGGCGGCGATTCAGAACGTCGACGATTTTGAGGGGGACAACTACCTCCACACCGTTCAGCACGGGTTCAACCAGTCGGCCGGACCGACGCCAGCCGTGGCGAAGGACACCGTCTCGACCAACGCTGACGCGCGCTTTACGCTGTCGCGCAAGCGTTATTACGGCTACGGCAAGATCGCCCGCGAGGTGATGCTCGCGACCCGCAGCAACAAGGGCAGCGTTACCCGGAAATACAAGCAGTCGCTTGACGGAATGATCATGGGGCTCGGGCGCTTGCTCGACTTCGGCGTCTGGGGCAACGGCGGCGGCGCTTACGGCAAGCTGGCCAAGGTCGGCATCGCCGACAGCTTGCTGAACACCCAGGTCCAGCTCGATAACGTCGTGGGCGCGACGTGGATCGAGAAGGATATGAAGCTCCAGTTCTCGGCCAACGACGGCTCGGGCGGCGTGGATACCGTGCGTCAGCCTGGCGGCGGCGCGGAAGCCGCGGCGAGCACCGGCATCTCGCTCACCGTCGCCAGCGTCAACCGTCGCACGGGACTCATCACCTTTACCAGCGCTGTCCCCGTGGCCGCTGGCGAGGTCACCAAGGGCGATTATTGCTTCCGCAAGCAGTACAAGGGGCTCATGATCGACGGCGTGCGCGGGTGGTGTCCGCGCGACGACACCAGCGCCGCCGCCGCGTTCCTCGGGGCGACTCGCAGCGTCGACATCGAGCGCCTCTCTGGTCTGCGCTACCTCGATCCGCTCGCGACCTACGTGGAGACGATCCGTGAGGCGTGCGCGTACTTCGACACGCTCGGCGCTGAGATGACCACGGTTTACATAAACCCCATGTCGATCGTGAAGATCGAGAACACCGAGCGCGAACGGGTCGTGCCAGAAGAGATCGGGCCGCTGGAGATCGGCTTCGATGTCATCAAGTTCAAGACGCCGATCGGTGACCTGGACATGATGAGCGAGACCGCCATCCCACCGGGCTGGGCGTTCGTCACCAACCCCTCACACTGGTCGTTCAAACACCTCGGCGCGATGATCGATTTCTTCGAGGAAGATCGCTTGCTGCGCCGGGTCTCCGGCGAGGACAACTACGAGTTCGAGGGCGGTGGGTACGGCAACCTGCTCACCGATTTTCCGGGCTCCTCGGGCTGGATCAAGCTCGATAAGAGCGCGAAGGAGGTCTGACCGTGAGCAACAAGCCTCACTACGAGGTGCGTTCACGCGGAGAGGCGTACCGCATCCTCGCCTTCAACTTTCTCTGCAACAACACCGACGATCCGGACACCATCGTAGGCGATGGCGTCGTGAGCATCACGCACACCGGCAGCGACGGCGAATTCGAGATCACGCTGGACGATACCTACCCCAAGGTGTTGTCCATCCACGTTGACAAGAACGGCGACGATTCACCGTCGGGCGACGTGCCCAGCTTCGAGGTCAACGAGACGATCGCGACCGATGGCAAGCTGACCGTCCAGTATTGCGAAGCGGGAGCGGGCGTCGATCGACTGGCGGCGGATAACGTGAAGATCGCGGTGACGATCCTCGCTCAAAACCGGGTGGTGGGCCTGTGAAAAGCGGCGGCATCGACGTGATGCTCGCCCTCAAAGGCAAGCCAAAGGGCAAGCCCAAGGAGCCGTCCTACGAAGACGACGCGGAAGGCGAGGCCGACGGCGAAGACATGGATGGCGCAGAGCTGATGAAGCAGATGCACGAGTCCTGCAAGGCCGGCGACTACGAGAGCGCCTGGGAATCACTCCAGGCCGCTGTCATCCTCGCCCAGGATAGCGAGAGCGAAGAGGAGGCCTGACCGATGGCAAGCGTGACGCTGGGCGAGCTGGTTACCCGCGCTCGGCGTCACGCCGACCAGGTTGGTTCTCCCTTCAAGACCGACGACGACCTGAAGCGGCAGATGCTCACGGTCGTCGCTCGCCTGCGACAGAAGCTCCATACGGGAGGCCAGGAATACGAGCGAATCACCAAGGAGCTCGACACCGTTGCGGGCCAGGCGATCTACGACCTGCCCTCTGATTTTAACCGGTTGATGCTACTGCTTGCCAACCGTTCCAGCGTGCTCGCCACGCCCAGCGTCGGGGGTAGGTGGCAAAGCGCAGAGAGCGACGCAGCTGGGTGGGTCCAGTGCTTCCCGTTCGAGCTGGCCGAACTGCACCAACTCCTGAACCGCAGCGATGGCAGCGCGGACACGATCCGCTATCGGATGCGCGGGCAGATCACCACCAGCGGCGAGTCGACGCTCTTCGCTCGACAGATCGAGTTGCGGCCGACGCCGCGCGCCGTGTTCACCCTGCGCCTGGAGTATCTCCCGATCACCAGCGTCGCCACGGACAACAGCACGATCGTCGAGGGGATCGACGGCTTTGACGAGATCGTTGCGCTCGAAGGTGGAATCTACCTCCTCGAAGCCGAGGAGAGCGACGCTAGCCACCTCTGGCGCAGGCTCCAGCGCCTGGAGAAGGACCTGGATGAAATCGCGCCGGGCCAGGACATGAACAAGCCCGAGCGCGTGGTGGATATCTATGCCCAGCAGAACGAGACCACGCTGGACGGCCGTGTTTACGGCTACCGCAGCGGTCGCGGATGGTGGCCATGACCGCGGGCGACGCTCCGGAGGACGCGCGCTACGCGCAGCTCCTGGCGGACACCGCTCGTCTCCTGCGCGACCCGATATTTCGCGGGCGCACGATCGAGCGGCTCTCTCTCACCAGCGGCACCAACCGCATCCCTCACGGGCTAGGACGTGTCCCTCAGGGGTGGTTCTCGACGCGCACCACAGGGGCCAATGCCTTCTACGCGCGCGAGACGGCGCGAGATGATCGCTACTTGACCCTGGATCTGCTGCTCGACTGTACGGTCGATCTGAGGGTGTTCTGATGGCACTCCAGAAGACGCGGATCCCTGTCCTGATTCGCGGAGGTCTCGCCCAGGACACTGACGAGGTAGCCCTCGGCCTGGGCGAAGGGTTCGTCTTGCAGGACAACCTCAAGTACGACCGGGGCGGCGTGCTCAAGAAGCGTCACGGTTACACGGCGCAGAGCGACGCCACTTTTCGCGGTCTCTCGACCGTTGACCTGGCCAGTGTCCGGAGCCTTCATAGCCACCGCGGCGCGCTCGTCGCGGTGCTCGGACTCGACCCGTCACAGGTCGCCAGCTACACGGACGGCGGCTGGGTAGAGCACGGCCCCTCGGCGCCCTGCTCGCTGCGTCGATCGAGCGCGCTGCGAATTCAGATTCTCAGCGCGGAGAACGTCCAGTGCAACGTCACCAGCGACTGGACGGTGATCACCTACCTGATCGACAACGTGCTGTTTTATGCACAGATCGACACGGCGACAGGTGCCTTCGTTCAACCCCCACGTTACCTGATCCCCACCCATTGTCGTGGCCATCGAGCCATCACGTTGAGCGGCGGCGATGTGCTCGTGGTGTACTACTACGACGACGGGTCGAGCACCCAGGAGCTACGCTGCTTCCGGCTGAAGCCCAACCTCGGGAGCCCGAGCGTCACAAGCTCCGAGCTCTTGATCGAGGCGGCGATTGTCGAGGGGTTTGATGCGGTGGCCGACCCCACCGAGAGCGACACTTTTTACGTCGCCTGGAATCCTCGCAGCGACATCAAGGTTGAAAAATTCACCATCGGCGCGCTGCCGCTGGATGCGCCCGTTTCGGTCGCGGGGCCGCTCACGCACCTCGAGCCCAACGCAACTGGCGAGTTGTGCTGCGACATCTACGGCAACGGCGATTTGTGGGTGGCGTTCAGTCGCTTCAACGCAGGCACGGCCGACGTTCGCCTGGGGCGCTGGACCACGAGCCCCTTCGCCGCTGCCGGGTTTTCCACCGTGTTCTCGACCGCATCGGGCGGCGGCTTCCCCCGCGTCGTTGTCGGCCTGGATGGGTGGGTAGGCTGGGAGCCACCGGCCTCCAGCTCGGACGGCGGCGGCTTCCAGCAGGTGACCTCGGCTGGCGCAACGGCCGGAGACCGTCGCTATTTCTGGCGCGGCAAGATCGAGAGCCGATACTTTCGCCACCGCTCGCACGACTGGATTTTTGCGCGCGACATGGGGGCCGATCACTACTTGCTCGTGCGCCCCGACCAGGGCCAGGAGAGCCCCGCGACGGTGACCTATCACGGCGCCGTGTGCCTCGACACAGCGGCAGGCGTGGGCCTCTACCCGCTCAGCGACGTGCCCCCGGTGGTCACGCTGGGGAGCAACAAATTCCGCTGGGCGGCGACCGTACACAACGGGATCGCAAGCCCCGCCGCGCTGCTCAACGACGGGGCCAAGGGTGCCGACCTGATCGACCTGGATTTCGCCCAGGATCAGGCGCCCTGCGTCAGTTCTACCGAGGCGGCCGACTCGCTGATCTGGGGCGGCGGATGCACCCCGATCTTTGACGGCCTCCAGGCGGTCGAAAGCGGATTCGTCCGAGCCCCTATCCTGAGCACGCCAACGGTGACCGGAGGCCTCGGGAGCATCGAAGGCGCCGACATTTCGCCCGGCGTCTACAACGTCTACCTTTACCGTGCGCACTACGAGCGACAGGACGCGCGCGGCAACTGGCACCTGAGCGAAACCAGCGCGCCGCTGTCGGTTGAGGTGAGCCTCGCCAATGACAGCGCGCGCGTTGAATTTGACGTGGCCTTCCTCGCCTTCACGCGGCGCGGCGATTCGCTCCTAGAGGATGGGCGCAATGCGCGCGTCGCCGTCTTTCGTACCGAGAAGAACAGCCCCAACGGGCCTTATTACCGGATCACGGACCCCACGACCGCGATCCAAAATCAGCGCGGCGTAAACTCGACGGTGTTCACCGACGAGTACAGCGACGCGCAAATGCTCGCTCTCGGGTTCGGCCTGATTTACACCGACGGCGGCAAGCTCGACGATCAGCTTCCACCTCCTTCGCTCGCGGTGGCGACCTGGCAGAATCGCTGCTGGCTGATCTCTGCTGACGACCCCCGGCAGGTGCTCTTCAGCAAGGAGATCCTTCCCGGCGAGGCCCCTCGCTGGAACCGCACGCTCTTCGTGCAAATCGAAGAAGAGGCGACAGGGTTGTCCGTCAGCGGCGCCACGCTTCTGATCTTCAGCCGGAGCAGGATCTACGCGCTCAGCGGCACGGGCCCGGCTGACACCGGCTACCTCTCCGACTGGCGTGGCCCCGTGGTGATCAACGAGTCCGTGGGGTGCATCAATAGCCGGTCGATCGTCGACTTCCCCGGAGGCACCGTCTTTCAGTCCGAGCTGGGATTTCACCTGCTCGCCACACCTCAGGCGCCCCCGCAGTTCATCGGCGCCGGTGTGCTCCAGACCGTGCGTGACTACCCGCTCTGTCGAGGGGCGGCCCACGACGCGACAGGGGGGCGCCTGCTGTGGACAATGGCACGCTCCCAGGGGCAGAGCCTCACCCTCGTCTTTGACTACCTCCGGAGCGCTTGGCAGGCCTGGACCCCCGGCGGCACTTCCTCTACGCGCTACCCCGGAGCGTTGTGCGTCCACCGAGACGCGCACCACTACGCCAGTGGAGAGGCGCTGCTCAAGCAGACGACCAGTCTCGATGACGACGGCGAGCATTTTACCTGGCGTCTGATCTTGCCCTGGGCTCGCTTGCAAGGCATCGCCGGCTACCAGCGCCTCTGGCACGTCTCGGTCACGCTCAAGCGCGGCGGTGGCGTGAACCTGCTGGTACGGCTGCGTCACGACGAGAGCACAGCGCTCGCTCAGGAGACCGCTTTCGTGCTCAGCGACATGGACGCCGAGAGCGGTGGGCGTCTCGTGGTCGACGCGCACGTTGCCCAGCAGAAGGGGCGCTCAGTGCAGGTTGAGCTGTCGGAGGAGCTTCCCGAAGACGGCACCGAAACAGGCGGCCTGGAGATCTACGGAATCGATCTGGAGATCGGGCAGAAGAAGGGGCGCTACAAGGCGGCCCAGGAGAATCGAAAATGAGCTGGTACGACTACGCCTCCTTGGCCCTCGGACCCACGGGCGCCTTCGTCTCCGGGGCCAAATCTCTGGGCGGTGTCCTTGGCCGCGGGGCGACCCCCGAGGAGAGTCGCTACGGCTACAGCTACTCTCCGCAATTTGACTGGAACCAGGCGCAGGCCGACTACGAACGCCAACGCGCGGCCCAGGGCGGGCTGATGAACGCCGCCGAACAAGCCCGCCTCCAGGCCGAAGGAAAGCTCGGCCCCTCGCTGGCCGAATTGCAGATGCGCGATGCCCAGCAGCGCGTAGGGCTGGAAGCGGCGAACCAGGCTGCCAACGCTCGCGGCGGGGCTGCCGCGCAGGCAGCGGCCCAACGCCAGGCCCAGGCCACGGCGGCCACGGTCGGCGCGAGCACGGCGCAAGCGGCGGGGATGCAGCGATTGCAAGAGCAAGAGGCCGCACGCCAGCGCGAGCTCGCCACGCTTGGAGCTGCGGGCAGCATGGCCGGGCAGATGCGCCAGGGCAGCCAGGGCCAGGAAGAGGCGCGCGTCGGAGCCGAGATGCAGGCCGCTCGCTTCGACCAGGAGGGGAGGATGGGCTACGACGCGGCGCGCGTCTCTGGAGATCAGGCCTACCGCAAGCGGATGCAAGATTTCTGGGGCAAATTCATCGATGCGGGCACGGGCGCTGGCGCCAAGGCGGCAACCGGGGGGCTCGGCTGATGGCCTGGCAGAGCTACGCCAGGCAGCCCGACGGACGGATCAAATTCGTCGACGACCAGGGCGGCGAGTTGACGTTGCTCGACTCACCCTCGGTGAGCGACCAGATGCGCCAGATTGACGCCGCAGTCGCGCCGCAGCCGATGACCCCGGAGGCGGTGCCCGATGGGATCGTGTCGGCCAAGAGCCCCACGATGACGGCCGACTACCAGCAGGTGCCAAACCAGCTTCCAACGCAGCCCGACGCCCCCGCGCAGCCGGTGCCCGGGAGCAACCCACTGGTGCCGCCAGCGCCGCTCGTGGGCGCTCCTGCCCCGCCGACTCCTGGCAACGCCTTGGTGCCCGCGGCTCCCGCGGCGCCCACCCCGGTCGCAGCTCCACCACCCGCGGTTCCCACGGCAGCGCCAGGCCCTATTGCGCGCGCAGGGGGCGGCGGCGGTCCAGAAGACAAGCTCAAGACGGCACAGGCCAATCTGCTAATCCAGCAGGCCCAGGAAGAGCTTCGCGGCTCACCAGGCACCCTCGTGCCCGGCGGCACCTTCCCCACCGGGAGCACGGTGCAACGCCAGCTCGGCCCCGATCCCGGGGCGACGGCACAGCGCGAAGAACTAGAGGGACGACTCGGGCGCGTCCAGAGCGACCTCGCTTACGTCGAGGCGCGCAAGCAGCAAGAGCTCAGTGAGATGGCTGCGGCGGAAGCCGCGCGAGCGGCAGAGCGCCAGAAGCGGCTGGAGGAGCTACAGGCTCGCCAGCAAGAGAAGCTCGGTGGCGTGCTCGAAAAGATCGACGCCAAGCGGCAAGAGATCGCGGATGCGAAAATCGATCCCAACGGGCTCGTCAACAGCATGTCCACAGGGCGACAGGCGCTCACCGGGATCATGTTGTTGTTGGGCGGTTTCGGTAAAGCGCTCAGCGGTAGCGAAGGCCCGTCGCAGGCCATGCAGGTGCTCGACGACGCGATCAAGACCGACGTTGAAATGCAGCGCTACGCGATCGAGAAGAAGCGCGGCGACCTGAACACGCTGGGCGAGATTTACCGGATCACCAAAGAGCAATTTGGGGATGAGCGCATGGCCCAAGACGCGGCCTACCTCGCCGGTCTCGACATCTACAAATCGAAAATTCAGAAGACCATAGCGGAAGCCGATGCGGCGATGGGCGTCGAGACGCAGATCGACGAAAACGGCCAAGTCGTCGCGGGTGCGCCGTATTCGATGCGCGCGATGGAAGTCCTGGCCAGGCTCGATGTGGAACAGGCCAGGCTGCGCGAATCGCTGTCGCAGGCGGCCAACGGCCAGGTGGCCCAGCAATTCCAGACCGTCCCTGACAAGGTGGTGGGCGGCAAGGCGCCGAACCGGAAGAAGGCCGCCGACCTGCTCGGGGAGGCCGCGAAGGTGTCCGGCACCGAAGGCCAGCAGGTCACCTACGACGGGCAAAAATACAAGATCGGGACCTTCGTTGAAGAGGGTGAGGGGAAGAATCTTCGCAAGGAGCTGGGCGATATCCAGAGCCTAAAAACCGATATTGCGTTGCTGCAAAAGCAACTCACGGATCATCCCCTCGGCTCGAAGACCTACGACAAGTCGAAGGTCGACGGGCTCATGGAGCGCATCTCCAGCAAGGGGAATGTGATCCTCGGCCAGGGCGCCAAGAACAACGACGAGGCTGCGCGCTGGACGGCGATCCTCGGAGGAATCACGACCGGCGGCGTCGACGCCGTGAAGGACATGAACCGATGGGCCGACAACATGGCCCGCAACAAGCTCGATCAGGTCAACGCCAAGCCCGCGTCGGGCGCCGGATTGAGCGGGATCGTCTTGCCGCAAGACGTGACCGACAAGGCCAGCGGAAAGAAGCCGATGGGCGGCGGTGGCGTTATCCGGCCTGCGCCGCAAGCGGGGCGACCGCAGGCCCCCGTGGTGCGAGCCAGCGGCGTGCGCGCGACACCACTCGACCGCGCAGGCGCCTCGCTGGTCACCGCGACGACGGCGAAGGATGCGAAGGTGCGGAGCAAGGCGATCGAGGTTGCCCGGAGCGCGCTGTCGGACAGCCTCAAGGCGAACCAACTCGGACAGCGAGAGTACGCGGTAGCGATCCAGATGGCCGATGCGGGAGACATTGACGGGCTCCTGCAATTCCTCGGACGGATGCGCGGTGCGGTGTCACTCGGACCAGCGCCGAGCCAGGAGGATTTCAACCGCCAAGTAAGCAACCAGCTCGTGCTCCAGGAGCTGCGCCGCGCAGGCGCCCCGACCCAGCAAGCACTCTCGACCGGCCCCTCGGTGACCACCGTCACGGTGAGCACGAAGAGGAAAAAGAAATTATGGCTGACGCCGCCCCTCCTCCTCCGCAGGGTGTCGTGGTCTATGGACCCGACGATCAGCCCGTCGAGGTGCCCGCCTCCGAGGCAGCGGCGCTCTTGCGCTCGGGACAGTACGGCCTGCCCGAGAACGCCGCCGTCCCGATGCAGCGCGACGACGGGAGCTGGGAGACCGTCACCGGCGCCGAAGCGGTGCAACGGGCGCAGAGCTTCACCGCGCGAATCGGCACGCAACAGGACGTGGCCGATTACCAGCGCGAACAGGAGTTCAGCGGCCTGGGGATGAAGGCTGCGGCTTACGGCTCCGGGCTCGTTGACTCGCTGGCGCTCGGCGCAGGGGATGCGCTGCTGGCCACGGGCGCGGATACGCTTGGTCAGGGACAGCAATTTCGACAGTTCATCCAGGACGCTGATCGGTTCGCTCCCGGCTCCCGGATGGCGGGACAGGTCACGGGCTTCGTTGCCCCGATGCTTTTCACCGGCGGCGGCTCTTCGGCAGCCTCCGGACTCGGGCGCGCAGGCCGTGTAGCCACGGCGCTCCCCCGTGGCCTCTCGGCGGTCGCTGAGGGGGCAGGCTCACTGGCCTCCAGAGCTGTCGGAGGAGGGCTTCCAGGCCGATTCGTGGCCCCTGTGGTAAGCGGCGCTCTGGAGCTTGGGGTGTACGGCTCCGGCCAGGAGGTGAGCCGCACCGTGATCCGCGACCCCCGTGCCGATGGAGAGGCACTTGTGGCGGCGATGGGTAGGGGGTTCGCCCGCGGAGCAGCCGAGGGGGCGGCCTTCGGTGGTGCGCTGGGTGTGGGGTCCGTGGCCCTCGGAGCGGCAGGCCGCGGCGTGGCCCGTCTGGGCGAGAGCGCGCGGACCCGGATCGGTGAGTTTGTCGACACCACCACGGCGAAGGTGCGCGGCCTGGAGGATACGTTGCGCGCTGGCGGGCTCCCGTCGACCGTAGAGGGCCTCGCCGGTCGCGGTCTTGACGAGGCCACGGCGCTGGCCGAGCGGGTCACCGGGCGTGCCGCGGCGGGTGAGGCGACGACGCTCGCGGGCAAGGCCGACCGCCTCGCGCGCACCGCGATCGACGTTGACAAGGCGGCGGTCGAAAAGGCTTTTCAAAGCCTGGGTAGCACATCAAAGACGCTCGCCGAAGCGGAGAAGCTTGGTGAGCTAAAGGCGCTGGCGGCGAAACAAATCGTGGAGGATTTGCCGCGGCTTCTAAAGAAAGACGGCAAGGTTCTCACGTTCGTTGAGCAGGCCGAGGCTGCGCCATTGCTAAAGCGCGAAATCGGCGGACGCATGGAGGCGCTGCTCAAGAAGGTTGATTCGACAGGCGAGCGCCTCAGCGCGGGCACCTGGGTTGACAAGGTACGCAAAGAGGTCGTCGCGGATCTCAAGACCGTCGCTGGCGCCGAGGGGCAGGCAAAAAAGCTGGAAAAATACCTCGATTCCCTGAAGGAAAAGGGCGCGGATCTCTCGTTTGAGAAGTTTCACAAGCAGCGCCAACTACTCGACAGCAAGGTGCAAAAATTCGAGCGCTCCGGGGACAAGTTCACCGCGGATGCCTGGCGCAAGACGCGGCAAATTCTGGAGAGCGAATTCACCCAGGCAGCCGACAAGGCGGTGAGCAAGATTGGCGGCTCGTTCGCGGAAGAGTGGCGCGCGGTCAAGGGCGAGTACCGCACCGCCTCTTGGATCGATAAGGCGGCCAAGGAGGGGGCCAAGCGCGCCAACGGAAACCGCGCCCTGGGCTTCAGCGAGCAGGTCGGCGCCCTTACCGGCGCAGTGCTCGGCGGCGGCGGCCCCGTGGGGCTCGCGACCAGCGTGGCCAGTGCCGTAGCCAACCGAGCGATCAAGCAAGTGGGCGACCAGACGACGGCCGCGATCCTGCGCGAGATGCAGCGCGGGCGCCCCCTGGTGGAGGCCATCGCGGACGTTAGCCGTCGCAACCTGGGCGAGCGTGCCCAGCGATTTTTGGAGCTAGCAGCCCCGGTGCGCGACAGGGCGGCGAGGACCCTCGGGCGAGCGCGCGAGCGCGCCGGTGCCGTCGTTAGCGAGGTGGCCGAGGTGGGGCGCACCGTGGCGCGCAATACCGTACAAGGCGTTCAGGCCGTCGGCCGCGGGGCGAAGCGCACCAGCGAGGCGGCGATCCTGGCGGCGGACTTCGAGACGCGACGGCGCGAGGTGCTCGCGGCGAAGGCCGCCGGGTCGGAGCGAGTGCCGCAGCTTGCCCGACGCTACCAGCAGGCGGGCGCCTCGCCCGAGACCGCGCAGGCCGCAGCCGAAACGCAGGCCCGCGGCGAGCTGCTCCTGGCGAAGAAGATGCCACCGATCCCCCAGCGGATGAAGACGTTGCAGCCAGAGCTGTCGACCGACTTTCCCGACCCGCAGGCAATGGAGACGTGGCTGCGCCTGGCGAAGATCGTCGACGCCCCCGAGGCCGCGCTCGACCTGATGGACACCGGCGCTTTCGACGCAGAGGAGGCGGCCGTCTACCGCGAAGCGTGGCCGTCGCACTACCAGCAATTGCGCGATGCGCTGGCGTTTGAAATCCAGGCGAAGACCGATCGCGGCGAGGTGATCCCCTACGAAAAAGCGCTCGTGCTCGGGACGCTCTTTGACGTGGTGGCCGACCCCACACTGGACCCGATCTTTATCGCCGCGATGCAGGCGCAACCTGCGCCGACCACTCCGCCCCTTGCCCCGTCGCGGCGCGCCGTCTCAAAAGCACCTGTCCTGTTCGACCCCGGAAAGGCCCTATGAATCCCATGCATCTCGGAATCCTCTCCCTCCCCGATACCGATCCCGGCAACGACGTGATCCGCAGCGACGGCACACGCGGTAGCGCCAAGAGTGACACGCTGAAGCTCGGCCAGGTTGCTGTTGCCGTGAAGTTCGACATCGGCACCACGGGCAATTTCAAATACGTCAACCGCGCAGGCCGTACGCGCACGATCGACGTGGCAAAACAGATGCTCGGCGCCTGGCACCTGGTCCAGATTCAGCAGGTCCTGAGCACGGGCACGACGATCGCGGACACCGCATTCGAGCTGGGCTGGAGCGGCGTCTAATGATGACCCCGGGCGTCGTTTCCGTGAGCCGCGGCGGTGGCACGAGCGCGCCAGCGCCCTGGTCACCCGCCGACCTCTCAGGGCTCGCCTGGGCCATCGAGCCGGACACGGCGTACCAGTGGCAGGACACGGCGCAGACCACGCCGGCCGACGACTCCGGGGAGCGGATTCGTCGGCTGG
>WBZT01002106.1_pt1 | contig 14078 bp, 8 predicted proteins | sample 5204241 | NCBI WGS metagenome assembly WBZT01 (sample SAMN12344358, study PRJNA552823) | activated sludge metagenome | biome: Activated sludge suspended growth; feature: Nitrification reactor; material: Wastewater; isolation source: activated sludge from nitrification reactor of wastewater treatment... | reverse complement strand
CCAAGCTTAAATATATTGATAATGAGCCGCTTCCGTTCATTTACCTGAGTACCGGAGATTTCACCCGCTTTACTGATGCCCGGGATCCCAAGCCCCGCTTCCGGGAGGTGTTCACGTTCCACCGGCCGGAGACTTTGGCAAAATGGATGCGCAAGGGCAAGTCGTTGCGAAAGGCCCTGCACAACGATATCCCTGCCCTGATCACCGAAGGATTACGCGATTGCCAGATTGACGCGATCACGAACTTGGAAAAGTCCTTCGCTTTGGCTAAGCCCAAGGCTCTGGTGCAAATGGCGACCGGATCCGGCAAGACCTTTACGGCCATCACCTCGGTTTACAGGCTGCTCAAACATGCCAAGGCTGACCGTGTCCTATTCCTTGTCGATACGAAAAACCTGGGCGAACAGGCCGAAGGCGAGTTCCGCAAGTACCAGCCCCAGGACGATAACCGCCTCTTCCCCGAGCTCTATGGTGTGACCCGCCTGACGAGTTCCTACATCCCGCCCGACAGCCAGGTGTACATCTGCACGATCCAGCGCCTGTACAGCATCCTGCGGGGTACGGAACTGGACGAAAGCGCGGAACAGGATAACCCCAACGAGTTTTCCAATAACGGCGAGCAACACCAGGTGGTGTACAACCCGAAACTGCCGGTGGAGTTCTTCGATTTCATCTTTATCGACGAATGCCACCGCAGCATTTACAACGTCTGGAAACAGGTGCTCGATTATTTCGACGCCCTGCAGGTGGGACTGACCGCTACGCCCGACAACCGCACCTTCGGCTATTTCAACCAGAACGTGGTGTCCGATTACGGCTACGAGAAGGCCGTGATCGACGGGGTGCTGGTCCCGTACAATGTATATACCATCGAAACCCACATCTCGAAGCATGGCGCAGCCATCCAGATGGGTGAACGGGTGGACAAGCGGGAGCGCCTCACGCGCAAGAAGTTCTGGGAGACGGTGGACGAGGATGTGGAATACAGCGGCAAACAACTCGACAAGGACATTGTGAACCCGAGCACGATCCGGACCATCATCCGCGAAGTGAAGGAGCAACTAAAGCACATGTTCCCCGATCGGTTCGATGCGGAAGGTCAGTTCGAAGTGCCTAAGACGCTTATCTTTGCCAAGACCGACAGTCATGCGGAAGACATCATCGAGATCGTGCGGGAGGAGTTCAACGAAGGCAATGATTTCTGCAAAAAGATCACCTACCAGAGTAAGGAGGATCCCAAGACCATCCTCAACAGTTTCCGGAACAGCTATTACCCGCGTATTGCAGTCACCGTGGACATGATCGCCACCGGTACCGACATCCGCCCCCTCGAAGTGCTCCTTTTCATGCGCGACGTGAAAAGCCGCAGCTATTACGAGCAGATGAAAGGCCGGGGCACCCGCACCTGTTCCGTGGAAGAACTGCGTAAAACCGGTACGCCCAGCGCCCGCTTTTCCAAGGATCATTTCGTGATCATCGACGCTATCGGGGTTGAGCAGTCGCAGAAGACCGACAGCCGGCCGCTCGAAAAAGCGCCGGGCATGTCGTTGAAAGAAGTACTTGAGCGTATTGCCGTGGGCGACCGCTCCGAAGAGATGATGACCACCCTGGCCAACCGCCTGCTGCGGCTGGACAAGCAGATCAACGAGCACGAAAAAGAACAGTTCGTGCAAAAAGCGGAAGGTAAGAGCATCCAACAGGTGGTGCGGATGTTGTTGACCGCCCACGACCCGGATGTCCGGGATGACATTCGCGTGGCGGTGAACAAGGAGATGAAAGGACAGGCGCCGATCGCGATCGACAAAGAGATCAAAAAGCGGGAGCAAAAGCTGTTGGAAGAATCGGTGCAATGTTTTCACAACCCCGACCTGCGCGAATACATCGTGGATGTGCGGCGGAAATACGACCAGATCATCGACGTGATCAACCTCGACTCGGTGACCAAAAGCGGTTGGGTGAAAGACCAGAAGTCCCATGCGGAAGAGCTGGTGAATCATTTCAAGGTCTGGATCGAGGAGCACAAGAACGAGATCACAGCCCTGCAGATCTTTTACAGCCAGCCCTACCGGCGGCGCGAGCTCACCTACCAGATGATCCGGGAGCTCAGCGAACGGATCCTGCTGGAACGACCGCTCCTGGCCCCGATGAAAGTATGGAAGGCCTACGCCGAGTTGGAGCAAGCCGAAGGTTCCCCGAAGAACGAACTCGTAGCCCTCGTCTCGCTCATCCGCCGCGTGGCCGGGATCGACCAGACGCTGACCAGCTACGACAAGACCGTGGACAAGAACTTCGCCGACTGGGTCTGGAAACGCCAGGCCGGGGCCGGCATGAAGTTCACCGACGAACACATGCACTGGCTGCGCATGATCAAGGACCACATCGCCGGCAGCATCCACCTGGATGCCGACGACCTCGACTACACCCCCTTCGACGCCCTCGGTGGCCGGGGCAAAATGTGGCAGCTCTTCGGGGCAGAGACGGAGAACATTATTGTTGAACTGAATGAAGTGTTGGCGGCATGATTGATCAGGAGCAACTTATTATCCTGTTAAAGGAGCTCACCGCCATGCCACGAGAGTGTGAATGGGTTGAGTTCAAGTTGAATAACAGTGATCCGCAGGAGATCGGTGAACTGATTTCTGCGTTGAGTAACAGCGCTTGTTATCATGGGGTGAAAATAGCCTATCTGGTCTATGGGGTAGAGGATGGAAGTCATGCCTTGATTGGCACGAAATTTCATCCTCTGACTGAGAAGAAGGGGAGTCAGGAGTTGGAGAATTGGCTTGCTACTCAACTTGATCCCCGGATTGACTTCGCTATCTATGAATTCAGTTTTGAAGGGAAGCATTTCGCACTCTTCCAAATAGAGGCTACCAGAAATACACCGGTACTTTTCAAAGGCGAATCGTATATACGTGTTGGTTCTTACAAGAAACGACTCGATGATCACCCTGAGCGAGAGCGTAAGATCTGGAGACGAGAGGACAATGCGTTTTTCGAATCGGAATCTGCAACACAAGACATTTCAGGTGCTGAAGTTTTAGAACTGCTCGATTTCGGTTCTTATTTCACGCTTCTCGGTATGCCAGTACCAACTGATCCGCAAGGAATCTTAGCCCGTTTAACGGATGATAAGCTTATTGCAAGACGTACGGAGGGTGTTTATCGCATTACGAATCTGGGAGCTCTTGCCATCGGGAAAGATGTTGAGCGATTCGGTCGATTGGCGAGAAAGTCTGTACGCGTCATTGTATATCAAGGTGTAAATCGTACCAAGACTAAGCGGGAACAAGTCGGAAGCAAAGGATATGCAATTGGGTTCGAGGGTTTGGTACGTTTTATTTCGGAACAGGCACCAAGTCGAGAAGTGATCGAAGGGGCTCTCAGAAAGGAACTGCCAGATTATCCGGTTATTGCCATTCGAGAACTTGTTGCAAATGCCCTGATTCACCAGGATTTTTCTGTGGGAGGGGCGTCTCCCATGGTAGAAATGTTTGATGATCGAATTGAGATCACTAATCCGGGTAGACCGTTAATCGAAGCTCTGCGTTTTGTTGACCATAGCCCGGAAAGCCGAAATGAGTTGCTCGCGCGTATGATGCGTAGATTGAAAATTTGTGAAGAACGCGGGAGTGGAATGGATAAGGTCATCCTGGCCTGCGAAGAACATAAACTTCCTTCCCCTAAGATTGATGTTGGGAATAACCATACGCGGATTAGTCTTTACGGCCCCCGCCCGTTTCGAGACCTTGATAAAGGTGAAAAGATCAGGGCATGTTACCACCATGCATGCCTCAAGTACGTTTCCGGTCAATACATGACCAACCAGTCACTTCGTGAACGTTTTGGAATCGACGACCACAATGCTGCAATAGCTTCCCGTATCATTTCAGATACGATCGACAGAGGCTTGGTGAAAGACTCTGATCCTCGAAACTCTTCCAGAAAACACGTAAAGTATGTTCCATTCTGGGTCTAAATTCTTATTTGACGGTTATTTGATTTCGGGGTGTTTTTGGCCCTGTTTAGCACTGAAAATCAATGAAATACAATGTGACTGTTATTTGACTGTTATTTGACAACCCCAGAGTCGTGGTAGCTCATGCGAAACTGTCAGAGACCTCTTGTTTGAATGGAGATGAATGATATTATTGTTGAACCGAATGTAGTGTTGGCGGCATGACAAAAGATAGTTTGCCTAAAGGATGGGTTTGTATTGAGCTAGGGTTCTTCATGAAGAGAGGTACTGGCGTAGTTAACCCGGCTCTTTTCCCGAAGGAAGAGTTCGACCTATATAGTATTCCGGCCTATGACAATCTTGTCCCAGAGAAACTATTAGGTACACAAATTGGATCATCAAAAAAGGTTGTCCAAGAGTGCGATGTGTTGTTGTCGCGAATCGTCCCTCACATTCAAAGAAGCTGGATTGTGGGTCCAAGTCAAGGTAGAAGACAGATTGGATCCAGTGAATGGATAATCTTTGATGGCAGTAAGATTTCAGCAGAGTATCTGAGATACTTTCTGTTGAGTTATGATTTTCACCAGAAATTTATGAAAACGATATCTGGTGTGGGAGGGTCACTGACAAGAGCAAATCCGAATCTTACTGCTGAATTTTCATTTCCTCTCCCTCCCCTCCCCGAACAACACCGCATCGTAACCAAGATCGAGGAGTTGTTTGCCAGTCTGGACAAAGGCATCGAAGCCCTCAAGACCGCGCAGCAGCAGCTCAAGGTGTACCGGCAGGCGGTGTTGAAGTATGCGTTTGAAGGGCGGCTGACCCATCCGGATTTGAAGGAGGGGGAGTTGCCGGAGGGGTGGATAAAAACTACTACTGGTAAACTGATTGAGACAATTAGCAATGGATATACACCTGATAAGAAGTACTTAACAGACGCTCAGGGGGAAATTCCCTTTATTAAAATTTACAATTTGAATTTTGATGGTACATTAAATTATAAGAAGAATCCAACATTTATTCCAAGGTCAATTCATGAAAGGGAATTGAAGAGATCAAGATGTTATCCCGGAGATGTATTAATCAACATTGTTGGACCACCACTAGGCAAGGTGTCAATTGTTACAAGCCATTATCCTGAATGGAATATTAATCAAGCAATAGTTTTATTCAGGCCTAATGCTAAAGTTTCATCAAAATATTTGTCTTACTTTTTGCAATCGCCAGTAACTATAGATTGGCTTGAAAATACATCAAAAGCGACTGCGGGTCAATGGAATGTCAAAGTCTCAACCTGTCGTCAGATTCCTATTTCGCTTCCGACATCCTCACGTTATCAACTGAAAGTTGTGGAGGAGATAGAAGCGCGCCTATCCTCAAGCGAGAATTTGAGGGAAATCATCGAATTAGGACTCCATCAATCTGAAGCCCTCCGCCAAAGCATCCTTAAAAAGGCCTTCGAAGGCAAGCTGGTATCCCAGGACCCCAACGAAGAACCGGCCAGTGTGTTGCTGGAGCGGATCCGGGCCGGTCGTGTTGCATCAGCTCCCTTGAATAAACCCGTGGCGAAAAAAGGACGAAGAGTAAAAGCATAATACAGGCTGCCAACATGCAACGTGTCGAAATATATAAAGACAAGGGCAGTAAAGCTCAGGTGGAGGTGCGGTTTGAAGAAGAGACCGTATGGCTGAGTCAGGCTCAAATGGCGTCACTTTTTGGGCAGACTAAACAAAATATCAGCCTGCATATAACAAATTGTTTTAAAGAGAAAGAGTTATCAAGAAAAGCAACTGTCAAGGAATCCTTGACAGTTCGAAAAGAAGGGAACAGGCAGGTTGCCCGGAAGATTGAGTATTACAATCTGGATGTGATCATTTCAGTAGGTTATAGAGTAAAATCCAACCGGGGGACTCAGTTTCGACAGTGGGCAACACAACGCCTGAAAGATTACCTGATAGAAGGGCTTGCCATAAACGAGAAACGGCTACAGCAAAAGGAACAGGAAATCAGAATCTTACACGACGGGATCAGGATTCTCAGCAGGGTCATCGAGCAAGAAACCGGTCAGGATGAGAACGCCTGGCTCCGGCAATTTAGCCAGGGATTAAAGCTGCTCGATGATTACGATCATGAAAAGCTTGATCGAAGCGGAAAGCGCAAGGCCGCCGCGTATTTCCCAACCCCGGTCGAGTACAAGGCTATCATTGACCATATGCGTTCGAGCTTTAACTCGGATCTTTTTGGTAAGAAGAAAGATGACAGTTTTGATAGTGCGATCAATCAGATCCGGCAGACCTTTGGCAGAAAGGACATATACCCCAGCATCGAAGAAAAAGCCGCGGTGCTATTGTATCTGATTGTAAAAAACCATGCATTTGTGGATGGCAATAAACGCATTGCAGCGGCCTGCTTTTTACTTTTTTTAGAGCGGAATCAATTGCTCTTTGATGCCAACGGCAGTGCCATCATTAGCAATGACGCGCTGGCCGCTCTTACACTATTTGTCGCTTCAAGTAAAAGCGAAGAAATGGATACAGTGAAACGACTGATCATTAGCATTCTTAACCGGAGTAAACAATGAGTACTGAACAACTGAACACTTCCAGCATCATCTCCAAAGTCTGGAGCTTCGCCACCGTACTCCGCGACGACGGGGTAGGCTATGGCGATTACCTCGAGCAGCTTACCTACCTGCTGTTTTTAAAGATGGCGGACGAGTTCAGCAAGCCGCCCTACAACCGGGACCTGAAGATCCCAAAGAAGTACAACTGGCAAAGTCTGAACGACAAGAAAGGCGCGGAGCTGTTCGATCATTACGTGAACACCCTGCACACGCTGTCCAACGCCAAGGGCTTCCTCGGGCAGATCTTTACCAAGAGCCAGAACAAGATCAACGATCCTTCCAAGCTGGCCCGTCTCATCGCCATGATCGACGGGGAAAGTTGGAGCACCATGGGTGCCGACCTGAAGGGCAAGATCTACGAAGGTCTTTTGGAGAAGAACGCGGAAGACACCAAGAGCGGCGCCGGGCAGTACTTCACCCCGCGGGCCCTCATCCGGGCCATGGTGGCCTGCGTGCGTCCCGAGCCCATGAAGACCATCGCCGACCCGGCCTGCGGCACGGGCGGGTTCTTTCTCGCTGCCTACGATTTCCTCGCTGACCGGAACAATTACACACTCGACAAGAAACAGAAGGAGTTTCTGAAACTGAAGACCTTTTTCGGAAACGAGATCGTAGCAAACACCCGCCGCATGGCGCTGATGAACCTCTTCCTGCACAACATCGGCGACTTCGACAGCGAGAACTTCATTTCACCCGCCGATGCCCTCATCTCCGACAGCGGCCTCCGCGTGGATTACGTGCTCGCCAACCCGCCTTTCGGCAAAAAGAGCAGCATGACCTTCACCAACGAAGAAGGCGAGCAGGATACCGAAGACCTGACCTATAACCGGCAGGACTTCTTCGTCACCACCAGCAACAAGCAGCTCAACTTCGTGCAGCACATCAAAACCATGCTCAAAGCCGACGGCAAAGCAGCGGTGGTACTGCCCGACAACGTGTTGTTCGAGGGCGGAGCCGGGGAGACCATCCGGAAAAAGCTGCTGGAAGGGACCAACCTGCACACCATTCTGCGCCTGCCCACCGGCATCTTCTACAAGCAGGGCGTAAAAGCCAACGTGCTGTTCTTCGACAACAAGCCCGCCTCCAAGACGCCCTGGACCAGGGAGGTTTGGTTCTACGATTTTAGGACCAACATCCATTTCACCCTGAAAAAGAATCCGTTACGGTTCGAAGATCTGGCGGATTTCATCAAGTGTTACCATCCGGAGAACATCGCCAAGCGCAAGGAAACCTACGATGCCCAGAAGAACCCCGAAGGCCGCTGGCGCAGGTTCACCTACGAGGAGATCATCGCCCGCGACAAGACCAGCCTCGACATCACCTGGATCAAAGACAAAAGCCTCACCGACCTCGACAACCTCCCCGACCCCGACGTACTGGCCGAAGAGATCATTGAGAACCTGGAGGCGGGGATTGAGAGCTTTCGGGTGGTGATGGCGGGGGTGAGGTAGGGGATTTGCTACCGTTTTGAGACAGGTAAAGTTTCTCTGCGATTTAAGATTTTTCCATATTTAAGAAGAAAATTCTCTTTTTGATAGCCTTTTGAGTTGTTGAAGTACATTTGCATTCCGCTCTTTGACAATTCGCTCGGGTATCTTATTTTAGTGAGGATCAGTTCATCTAATCGTTAGACTAGAATTGTTGGTACTCTTAAGATATCTGTTGGAAAGTTAGTATCACTTCAGATTAGCGAAATTGATTCAATCATTGATTTTGAATGTAGCAAATATTATTAATTAGAATTCCGAAAACTAAATTCATGGCTTACTTCTTTTTTATTGATGAGAGCGGTACGGATAAGAGAGATTCCCCATACGAGGTTCTATGTGGAGTAGCTATCAAGGATAGTGATTTATGGCATATTATCAGCCAATTAAAATCCTATGAAGAGCAGTTGTTCGGAATTCGTTACAGTCGACGTGAGAGAGAGATTAAGGGAAAGAAGTTTCTGAAAAGAAAGGTCTTCAACCAAGCCTCTTCATTTGAACCGATACCGGTAGAGGAGAGAATCGAACTTGCTAGAGATTGCATTAACAATGGTTCTAATGCTTCTCGTCGCCATCTGGCTGCGCTAGCCCAAGCAAAATTGGAATATGTCAAAAAACTCCTTGAGCTTTGTGCACAGTATAGAATAAAAATCTTTGCCTCAATCTCCTCTAAGCCAATTAGAGAGACCGACGTAGAGTTAGATGTAATGTTAAGGAGAGACTACGTGTATGCATTTGAAAGAATGTTCTATTATTTAGAGGATAGGAAAAGTGATGAGCAAGGGATTATTGTATTTGATGAACTAGAAAAGTCGCAAAGTCATGTGTTAATTTCACAATTGGAAAATTATTTTAAAAAAACATCAAAAGGGAGGCAACGTTCAGGTTTAGTTATTCCCGAACCTTTTTTTGTACACAGCGACTTGACTACAGGTATTCAAATCGCAGATTTGATCGCATACATATTATCTTGGGGGTTTAGATTAAAAGGAATGACAGCGGAATCAAGGCCTGAACTGGGAGAGTTTGTTGAGTTGGTTAAGCCGCTCCGGTACGCAACTACCAGAGATATTGAGGGAAAATCTGAAATGCCAATTTGGAGTGTGATTTACGTTAAATAAAAAAGGCAATGCCGGTTTCCCAACAAAGCCTCCGTTGCAAAATTAATATATAAATCTAGAGTTTGCAAAAATGAGTGACTAAAAAGAGGGTTTCTCGCATCTATACAAGTGAAAAGTTAATTATGTCAATTTATAATTTATGTTTCTGAAAATGAATTAGTTAAGATAATTTCTTGGCATTTCTATAGCATCAACTTACCCCCTCTTCAACCTCACCACCGCCCCCTCATTCTTATTCGCCAACTGCCCGCAGGCGGCGTCGATGTCTTTGCCGCGGGAGCGGCGGATGTTGAGGATGACGCCGTTGTCGAGCAGGTATTGGATGAAGGCCTTGAAACGGTCTTCCCGGGCGTTGCTGAATTCCCCGCCTTCGATGGGATTATATTCGATGATGTTCACTTTGGCCTTCACTTTGCGGCAATAGAGCAGCAGCTCGTGCGCGTCCTGGAGGGTGTCGTTGAAGTTGTTGAAGACGATGTACTCGAAGGTGACTCGGGAGCCGGTATGCTCGTAGAAATAGTTCAGGGCTTCCTCGAGGACGTCGAGGTTGTTCGTGTCGTTGATCGGCATGATCTGCGCCCGCTTGGCGTCGTTCGCGGCGTGCAGGGAGAGGGCGAGGTTGAATTTCACTTTGTCGTCGCCCAGCTTCTTGATCATCTTGGCGATGCCGGCCGTGCTCACGGTGATCCGCTTCATGGCCATGCCCAGTCCGTCCTGCGAGCCGATGCGGTCGATCGCGCGGAGCACGTTGGCATAGTTGAGCAAAGGCTCGCCCATGCCCATGAAGACGATGTTCGACAGCGGCTGCTGGTACCGCTCTTCCGACTGCCGGCGGATGAGGGCCACCTGGTCGTAGATCTCGTCGGCGTCGAGGTTGCGCAGGCGCTCGAGGCGGCCGGTCGCGCAGAACTTGCAGGTGAGGCTGCAGCCGACCTGCGAGGAGACGCAGGCGGTCATGCGCGTGTCGGTGGGGATGAGCACGCCCTCCACGATGTTGCCGTCGTATAAGCGAAAAGCGTTCTTGATGGTGCGGTCGCTGCTCACCTGGAAGGTGTCGATCGCCACGCCGTTGATCACGAAATGCTCCTTCAGGGTCTCGCGCAGGGGTAAGGGCAGGTTCGACATCAGGTCGAACTCGTGCGCGGTCTTCTTCCACAGCCACTCATAGACCTGCTTCCCGCGAAACTTGGTGTAGCCGTGTTCTAGGAACCAAGCTTGTAGTTCTTCCAGGCTCAGCGCTCGGATGTTCTTTTTTGTCGTGTTTTCGGGCATTTCTGGGTGCAAAGATACTGAGAATCAGGGGAAGCGGTAGTGGCGAGTGATTGATGGCACGCGGATTCCGCGGATTAAGCGGATGCTCGCGGATAATATCTGCGTTAATCCGCAATATCTGCGTTATCCGCGTGCCATCCGTTACATAGAACGTGCAGTCCCGATGAGGTTCCGGGTTCCGGGTTTCGTGTTCCGAGTTTCGAGTTTTGGGATTCAGTTGTTTTAATATAACTGTTTTCAAGTCGGTAAACCTACTTTTACTCCATCGTTCACGCCTTCCAATAAAACCGCTTGAACACGGAACCCGGAACCCGAAACCCGGAACAAACAACCCGCAATGCGTATCCTCAAAGCCGACTTCCTCTACCCCGGCAACGAGTCTTTGATTCGGGAAGGGATCGTAGTATTGGATCAGGACGACCGGATCGTGGACATCGTGGATCCTGCTACGCGTGGCGCGGACTGGCAGATGTTGAACGGCCGGGAAGAACTGGAGGCGCTGCGGGGCGGGATTTGTCCGGGCTTCATCAATGCGCATACGCACCTGGAGCTTTCGCATTTGCTCGGACAACTTCCGCGGCATACGCGCCTGCCGGGATTTCTGGCGGCGGTGAATGCCCAACGCGCCGCCGATGCGGAAACCATTGAGGCGGCTATCGTCGCCGGCGACCGGGCCATGCGCGAAGCGGGCGTGGTGGGCGCGGGCGATATCGCCAACACCGACCATACGCTGGAACTGAAACGGAAGAGTCCGCTGCGCTATCATACGTTCATCGAAGCCTTCGACCTGCACCCCGACCGTGCGGAATCAGAGTTCGCTAAGAAGATCGCGCTGCGCGACCGCTACCGGGCGGCGGGATTGTCGGCGAGTGTCGCTCCCCACGCGCCGTACACCGTTTCGACCCGGCTGCTGAAGCTGATTGACCGCGAAGCAAAGGAGCAGGGCGGACCGCTCACGCTCCACAACCAGGAGACACCGGGCGAGGAAGCGATGTTCCGCAGCGGCGATGGCGAGTTGCTCGATTTCCTGCGCAGGGCTACGCCCTTCTACCACGACTGGAAGCCCACCGGCTTTTCGTCGATCGCCTCGACCCTGGTTCACTTGCCCACCTGCAACAACCTGCTGCTGGTGCACAATACGCTGAGCACCGAAGAGGACGTGCAGTGGGCGAGCCTGTACAGCCTGCGCCTGTGGTGGTGCCTCTGTCCGCGCGCGAACCGCTACATCGAAGACCGCCTGCCCGATGTGCCGATGTTGCAGCGCATGGGCGTGAAGCTGACCGTGGGAACGGACAGCCTCGCCTCGAATGATTCGCTGTCGGTCGTGGATGAACTGAAGGTGCTGGCGCAGGCGTTTCCGGAGATCGGGACGGAGGAGCTGATTCGTTGGGCCACCTGGAACGGTGCGGAGTTTTTCGGCTGGCACAGGGAATTGGGCAGCCTGGCGGTGGGAACGAAGCCTGGGCTGGTACATCTGAGCGGTCTCGATCCTTTATCGGGTGCCTTGACGGCGGAATCTTCATCGAAGCTGATTACTTCGATTTGATGGAACACGGAGGCGAAGGACGGTAGGCGGTTGGCAGTAGGCGGTAGGCAGTATGCAGTAGGCGGTTTGCAGCAGGCAGTATTTTCCCCACGTCCCCCGCCCCTCGTCCCTCGTCCCACGTCCCACGTCCCTCCCTTTTCGTCCCTCGTCCCTCGTCCCACGTCCCTCCCTTTTCGTCCCTCGTCCCACGTCCCTCGTCCCACGTCCCTCTCCTTCGGCCCAAAAAATTAAATTTCCTTCATCCGGAAACGTTATCTTAGAGTCATCGTATCGGGTGGAGCAAACTGCAAGAATTTTGGCCTTTTTGAGGACCAAAAGCTTCCGAAACGCGTAAATTAATCCATTGCCTACGACCCCGTCATAGTGAAACCCGGCCGTAAGTACTCCTTTTGTGCGCTCGCAACCTGCCTGAGCCTAACGCTGCTGTTCAGCGTAACGGGACCGGTATGGGCGGGACCGGAGGATTCCGTGCGTACGGATGTGGTGGCCATGGTGACGAACGAGTTCGTGTACCAGCCCGACACCAACCTGCAGGTGAACGAAGGCGAGATCCGCGCCGGCCTGCTGTACGATGCCGTCAACCAGAAGATCGTTTGGGAGAAGAACATGAGTTCGTCCTATCCCATCGCCTCGCTGACCAAGATGATGGTCGCCCTGCTGGCGGTGGAAGACGTGCGCGCCGGTAAGTATCGCTGGGAAGACCGGGTGCAGTGGACGCGGGAGACGGTCGTCGGTCGCCGCAAGCACCGCAAGGTCGTCCGCACGATCGTGAACTACTCACTGTACGACGTCTTCAAGGCGTCGATGATCGCGTCCAACAACGAATGCGCCGATCAGATGGCCCGCTTCCTCGGCTGCGGCGACCTGGCGTCGAGCCTGCGTCGCATGAACGAGAAGGCCGCCTCGCTGGGCATGAGCAACACCTGGTACGGCAACCCCACCGGACTACCCGGCACCGGCGGCAACCCCGACAACTATTCTTCTCCGACCGACCAACTGCGGCTCGCGCTGGAGATGCTGAAGTACGAAGAGATCCTCGAAGTGACCGGTCAGGGCTATGCCCAGATCGACAACGGCAAAAGCAACAGCGTCATCCGCAACCACAACGGCCTGACGATCCAATACACCGGTGAAGTGGACGGCCTGAAGACGGGTTACACCCGCCGCGCCGGCTTCTGCCTCGTCGGCACGACCGCGAAGTGCGGTCACCGTCTGATCAGTGTCGTCCTCGGCTGCCGCGGACCGGCACTGCGCAACGAGCTGGTGCGCGACCTGTTCAACAACTATTACACCTCGATCCACCTCGATCCGCTGGGACCCTGCGTGGCGCCTCCCGGACTGCTGGCCACCACCGCGCCGGCGGGCGTAGATACCGTGAAGCCGGCCGCGAGCAACGGCGAGTACATCACCGTAAAGGAGAAAGTACGCAAGCAACATACCGTCCGTCGCGGCGAAACCCTCAGCGGCATCGCCGATCGTTATGGTGTGTCCATGTCGCAACTGCGTTCCTGGAACAAAGGCCGGATCAAGTCGAGCCGCGTGCTGGCCGGACAACGCCTGAACGTGTACACCACCGTCTCGCGCAAGGTCTGGATGACCAAGCCGGCGAACGGAGGCGAGGAAGACGATAACCAGACCCTGATGGCGGGCAAGACCACCGTCACCGATACCGATGCGCCGGATACAGCCGTCGCGAAAGCCGAAGCCAAGCCGGCACCGGCGAAACCGAAACCTGATTTCATCTACCACACGATCGCCCCGGGCGATACGCTTTTCTCCATCGCACGCAAATACGAAGGCATCTCCGTGGAGCAGTTGAAAGAACTCAACCACATCCACGACATCCGCAGCCTGAAACCCGGACAGAAGTTAAAGGTCCCGGTCAAAGGATGATGCGAGGTGTGTGATGCGAGGGTAATTCTGCCCACTGCCCACTGCCTACCGCCTACTGCCTACTGCCTCCTGCCTACTGCCTACCATCCACTGCCCATTGAATCGATCACTAAATGAGCACCTCGGCATGATTTTAGTATTTTGGCGGCGGCCAAAACACTGATCTTGATCCGATGAA
>WBZT01002105.1_pt1 | contig 14080 bp, 17 predicted proteins | sample 5204241 | NCBI WGS metagenome assembly WBZT01 (sample SAMN12344358, study PRJNA552823) | activated sludge metagenome | biome: Activated sludge suspended growth; feature: Nitrification reactor; material: Wastewater; isolation source: activated sludge from nitrification reactor of wastewater... | reverse complement strand
AGTCTTATATTCCCACCCCCCGAACACTCCTATATATTTACTTGTAATTTTATAAATTTCTTTTCCATCCACATATTTTACACGGTCGTTAACATTAAACCGTGATGGTCCAGCTTCTTTTTCTAATCTTTTGATTAGTCTTAGCTCTGATTTTTCTGCTCTTGTTGTCATTTTAAATGCTCCTTTCTACCCGTTACAATGCCACGGGTGAGGCGGTTAAATTAAAAATCAGCTATAATTATCCCGTTATTAAACTCTATAACTTGGGTGTTATCTCTTAAATCGTCAAGCGTTTTAATATCTGGGTATTGCTCTTGTATCTCTTTTAAATCTACATACTCTGTAAATTCCACACACCATGCTATGGGGTCAAACTCTAACGGGCTATCTAGCTCATCGCTCAAATCATCTAAATATTCAAACAGTGCTTTTGCCCCGTTGTCTGTAAAATTGTTTTTATAGCTAGCTGATTGATGCAACCAGTTTAAAAAATCGTTAATTGTTGTAGTTGTCACTATCATCTTTAATACTCCTCTAATAATTGTTTAATATTCTGCTCAAGGCTGGCGAGCATAACGCTTCCGCCTTTGCTCTCATCGTATAGATAGCACAAATCTCTTATAGCGTACAACAGGCTTCTTCTATCATTTGCTGTTATCTCATAGCCATTTATAGCTTGTGTCGCCATCGTCTGTACCGTCTTTATTGTTGAGTTATATTTACCGTAATCTTTCATCTTGTTCAATCCTTTCACCCGTTACAATGCCACGGCTAGGGCTGTTAAATTGTTATTCACATACTCTTGTAACGGTTGTCTTATCTCTTTAATAACCCCCTTGCAAATTTTATTAATTTATTAGCTTTATAAAATCCACGCTTGACATCCGACGCCTTGCCCCTGTTATAAAGCAATACGCCTATCTGTTGTATGTCATAGCTGAAGTATTCACATAGTACTCGCGCCTCTTCTCTAGTTAATTTATATAGTGTATTCTCACTCATGCTACAACCTCCTTTATGGTTATTAAATTACTCTTATGTATCGCTTGCCTATCACTACATAATAACGGGCGTGCTTCTCTTGATAGTGTTTAATTTTAAATAATCGCATTTTGTTTAATCCTTTCTGTTATGTTTAATATTGTCAACGGGTGCTTTAATCGTATAGAGTCACCGTCATTGCTATAAGTGATGTTGTTTCTTTATCACTGTATACAGTATAGCATACTTGGCTATTGTATGTCAATAGTATTATGTACATAAAATATGTGATATTTATCACATTCAAGAGGCATAACAGATACGGTAGAGAGTAAAAAGCGGTTATATAATCAAGCAACCAAGGGCGGAAATTAAATAATTTTAATCCTTTTTAAATGTTATGTTTAGCATATGATATAGATATGTAAACAAACAAACAAGATAAACAACTAAACTACTAAACAAACAAATAAATAAACAAAATAAAACTAATAAACTACCAAACAACCACGCTAAACAACACCAACAACACATACGCTATAACAGGGGTAGAGAAGACAAAAAACAACCCCATTAGTATATTATTTATATGCCCCTCCCCCCCCGTTGGCAAGGGTTCCAGGTTCCATGTTTAACTCATTATATAATGAAAATAACAGAGGTAGAGTACCTGCTAAGTATTCCTGTTAAGTATTTGTTAGAGTACCTGCTAAGTATTCTTTGTACCTGCTAAATATTCTTTATTCCTACTAAATATTCTTTGTAATAACAGAGGTAGAGTAGTTTAATAACAGGGGTGAGAAAGGGGGTAAAATACCTTAATCTCCGCCGAAAAGCATATTATAACATAATTATTTATGGGTAGGCTGACCTCTGTTAAGGTGTCGAAAAATGCGGGGTTATATAAAAATAGGTCATTTTTTGTCAAGTCCTGAGAATAATATTGTGCATATTTGCTGAATATACTCTTTATTTGCTTGATATTTTCTGTGTCTTATGGCTATTTAACAGAGGTGGGGTACCTGATACTCAAGTGTTTATTGACTATGACTATGACTATGTGTATAGTTATGACTATGAACATATACATAAAACCACATCTTGAAGAATTATTACGGAAGTACGATGGGTCTATGAGTGGACTTGTCAATAGGTTGTTAGAGGATTTCTTCCAAAATACCCCCTCTGCTGCTACTGGTGTACGTAGAGAAGTAGATAAAGCTGAAGAAGATGAGGGTTGGGTAGAGTCTAATCCACCCCGTAAAGCCGAGAAGTTACCCTGTTGCTTAGGCAGTAAACCCTGTAAGCATTGGCTATGGGATATGAATACTGGTGATGGGTATGTTAACGCTCTTACAGGTGAAGTTAGGGAAGTTTGATATACTTAAATTATGAAGAGGAAGAAGTTTACTCGCAAACAGAAAGCTTGGGCAGATGCTCTGTTAAATGATAAGGCTAAGTCTTTACTGGACGCTACTAGGGAGGCTTACCCTGATGCTCAAGAGAATACTCAGAAGTTAATAGCTCAAAAGAACAAGAATAACCCTGTTATACAGGCTTATATGCAGAGGCACTCAGATATAGCTACCAATGCAATGATGGAAACTTTAGAGGTTTCTAGGGTGTATTCTAAGAAAGGTGGTACAGCTGGGGCGGCTTATGCTGGGGTAGTGGCTACGATTTCTAAAGATATTCACGATAGGGTGTTTGGTAAGGCTACTCAAAAGATAGATATGCAGTCCACTAAGGTATCGGTTAATATAGACCTAACTTCCAATGATATTATTGAGGGCGAAAAGTTCTAGTTTAACTCCTCGTTAATCAGCTTGTTTAGTTGTTTGTTCATCTCTCGTCTGGCTAAGTCCTCAGGGGTTATGTAGTAATTCTGATTTACTCGTTTTGGTGGTGGCGTATCGTCTTTATTGAAGAATGTTGTAGTCTCCTTGGGGAACTCAGGTACTTTGAACACTCTGTTTAGGAGTTTTTTGTGCCATTCGTCCACCGTGTCCTCTTATCTTTATTAAGCATATATGGTATCTTAAAAGTAACACAAAAACTCTTAAAAATAAACTAATCTAAATTAAAAAGGAGTTCTATGGCAGAATGGACAGAGGAAAGACGAGAACAAGCTCGTCAGCGTATGAATAAGGCAAGAGAAGTTAGAATGAAGAATCTCGCTAAACAGAGAGAAGAAGAGGAAATTATCTTACAGGCTACCCCATTAAATGGTATTACAGGGGAGAAAAACCTACCAGAGAGAGATGATGTAGTGGAGTTACAGGCTGACCTAAATGAGCCTGAAATAGCCCAAAATGAGCCAATTCCTAACAGGGGTACGAGCCACACAGAGCCCGCAGGAGAGCTTAAAAATGAAAAGATGGGTTCAAGTACCTCTCAAAGCGAAAATCTTATGTCGCAAAATGTAAAAAACGACATAAATGAGGGTAATGTAACCTTAACCAATGAACAGTTCCAGCAGTTACTACAAGCTTTTCAGGCAAATCAGGGAGTGCAACTACCAAAGTCTAGTTCTAACGAGGTAGTTGAGAGAGTATCTATTAACCCAAACGCTTATAATGACCCTACCGAGTTCCTGTATGACATACCTGAGCTCAAGAGGTTTAACTTACGTGAGAACTTTGTGATAACTTACAACTTCTCTACGATTAAATACCAGACAGCTCAAGGTGCGTGGTATATTGAGCCTAAGTTTGAAGTTACTCTTATGAGGAAACAGTTTGACCCTGTTACAGGCGAGGAGTTAATCAAGAAAAAGCCTGATGGTACTACTTATAAGCCGAGAGTTATCTTGGGTAAAGTAGTATTTTTTGAAGATACTCCTGCTAACATTGAGGAAGCTCAGTTAGCTGGCTTGACGATTGACGATATAGATAAAAATGACTTTGCTGAGAAGATGAGATTTTGGCGTATGAAAGAATACATCATTAGTAGGATTAGCCCTAAACCCACAATCACCAAAACTAGCCGTATGCGTGAGGAAGTTATTGGTGGAAAAGTTTACCAAATAGACGAATACTCAGACTTCGTGGAGTAGGTAGTGGCTTATTCACCACATAAAGTTCAGGCTGAGGCACATAAGGCTTTCTTGATAGACGGCTATAAAAAGGGTGTTTTATACTGGGGGAGACAGGTGGGCAAGTCTATTTGGTCAATACAACAGTTGGTGTTCTCGGCAATCTTAAATCAAGGACAGCATTTTATCGTCTTTAAGGAGTACCAACAGGCTGAGCAAGTGGCTTGGACTCAGTATTTACATACCATACCTCAAGGCTTAATTGCTAAGACCGATAAGTCTAGCTTGACGATTACTTTTAACTATATTGGCACTAACGCTAATGGTGATAAAGCGGTCGTTAAGTTCCCTGAACCAATTGGTGAGAGAGTGATTGAACACGATGAAACTAAACCACCTAGCTCAATCCGTTTACTTGGCTCTGATAAGCACGAAAGCCATCGTGGAGCCAAAGCTATGGGTATGATAATGGACGAATACCAAGACCAAGACCCTAAAGCGTGGGCAAGTGTTTATTCCAAGTTCTTTGCTACCACTAATGGTTGGGTTTGTTATATGGGTACAGCCAAAGACATAGACCATTGGAATGAGCTATTGGACTTATCTCAAAATAACGAGAATTACTACTATTCTAAAGCTACTTACAGAGATACCCCCTACATCTCTAAAGAGTGGGTGGAAGAAGATAAAAAAGACGCTATTGCTAAAGGTGAGCTTGGTATTTGGATGCAGGAAATGGAACTAGTACCATTTAATATACAAGGAGTTGTTTACCCAATGTTTGATAAGAATATACATATAATTAAGCCGATTGATGTACCAGTTGAGGGCACGGATTACATCACTGTTGACTTTGGTTTTGCTGAAGGACACCCAGCAGCCGTTTGTTTTGTACGAATTACAGCCGATGATGTTTGGTATGTTTATGATGAAATACACGGTACAGGTATTCAGATAGACGATATGATTGCCCAGATAAGAGAGAAAACAGGCGATAGACGAATTACTGCCATAATTGCCGATAGTGCTAGACCTGATTTAATAGATTATATGCAGAGTAAGGGCTTGCCTGTTATACCAGCCCCCAAGAAGCCTAACTCTGTACCAGCTGGAATACAGCTTTTAGCTCAGAGGTTACAGCCTAAAATACAGATTATTGGCGAGCCTAAGCCTAACCTATATTTCTCTAGTATTTGTAAGAAATCAATTTATGATTTTACTCATTATAAATATAAGGAAATAAAGGCTAACCGACCAGCTATGGAATTACCTGAAAAACGCTTCGACGATGCTTGTTTCGTCAAAGGAACAATGATAGCTACACCAAGTGGTGATGTAGCCATTGAAAAACTTAAAATTGGCGATGAAGTGATTACACCATTTGGTGTTTCTAAGGTCTTAGGAGCAGGTTCAACAGGGATTAGACAAGTTGTTGATTATGGTGTATTTAAGAGTACTCCTAACCATAAGATACTCACTAACACAGGGCTTGTTAAAGCTGATGCTTTAAGTTACACTAATATTGTATGGGAGTTAAGAAACAACAAGTTCAAAGAGTTATCTTTAACGGAATTGTATATCGCAGGTATCCTGAATCCACAAACGCCACTCACCGAACTTACTTTTCAAGCTCTGCTTATTCGCAAACTAATGGTAAAACTAAATTACTCCACCGAGCAGTTTGGGAGTTCCATAATGGCGAGATTCCTCAAGGATACGAAATCCATCATAAAAACGGACCAGACGACAACAAGGTTGAATCGCTTGAGTGTCTTACTAGAAAAGAACACGCAAGTCGCCACCAGTGGGGAAGCAACAATCCTAAAGGGCATATGGAAAGAATTAGAAAACTTGCGACTAAATGGCATAAAAGCCCAGAGGGGAGAGAGTGGCATAGGCATCACGGTAAAAAAACCTGGGAAAATAGAAAGCCTGTACCAGCAGAATGCGAAGTCTGTCACGACCTGTATGAGTCCTACCGACCCACAATCAGCAGGTTTTGTAGTGGGCGGTGTAAAGCCACAAACTTACGCAGAAGAAGAGGTATTCAACCTCGCCACAACTGATGGGGTTTACTTTGCTAATAAAGTATTGGTTTCTAATTGTGACTCCATTAGATATTTGGCACTATTTTTCAAGTATGGGCAGGTTAATAAATCTAAACCAATCAATGCTAAACCCAAGTTCAATGAGTTCGGTTTATAGTGTTATACAATAGAAGTACATAAGCGAGGTAACTATGGCAAAAACAGATAAAATATATCAATACAAGAAAGACTATGAGTCAGACTTAGAGGCTCACGATAAATACACAACTGATTGGGACTCTTTAGAGGCTATGCTAATCAGTAAAACCTATGACTCTATATCTAAACAAACTAAAAATGGCATAACTGACTCTGATGCGGCAACAATGCTAATTGAGAGAAGTGCTAGAGTAGTAGGACAATTGCCTGAGGGAATTACTGAGGCAGCAGGTAAAAAAGACAGGGGTAAGGCGGCTCTTATGGACATTATTAGGAGTAGTTATATCTACCCCAATGCTAATGCTCAACGACCTTTCTTGGAGAAGTTAAGAATGTGGGAACTCTACTCAGGTGTTTATGGGGTGTCTCTGATGTATTATGACTGGGATGTTGCTCCTAATGGCTATATTGGACCAAACTGTTGGCTATGGAATCCTCGTAACTTCGTACCCCAAAAAGGTAAATACTCTATTGAAGATATGGAGTATGCTCACGCTATTTCGTGGATTACTAAAGCTGAGATAAGTAACTTGCTCAAACAGATAAAAAAAGATGAAACCTTTGCTAAAGAATCAGGCTGGAATAAGTCCACCTTAACTGAGATATATGACGCAATAGATAACTTTTCTAAAGACCAAGATGTTAATCGTACTACCTATAACGAACGAGCTAAACAAGACGCTATTAAGGGTAGAGTACAGATTGTGACTCGTTTTGAAACTGGTAAGGACGGTAAGTGGGTTGTTTTCGCACCAGATATGGGAGCTTTAGAACTAAGAAATATCCCCAACCCCCATAAGAACGGTTGTATTCCTTTCATAGCTAAACAGTCTATTCAGTTAATGGACTCTTTCTATGGCTTATCTGACCTGCAACGAGCTAAACCAATTCAGTTTGCCAAAGATGGTCTGATTAACTTCTACTTCCAAGGACTTAAGATGAACCTTTACCCACCAACTGTCGTTAATTCACAGGGTATCTTAAAGCATACTGTATCTAATGAGCCGGGTGCAATTTGGGAGGAAATTATACCTAACTCAGCTCGTAGGCTGGAAACTTCAACAGCTGGTTTATCTACTTACCAAGCGGTTATGGGACAGATGTCAGGAGCTATACAGAATGTCTATGGTACTACTACCACTCAAGCTAACTCTGAAAGTGCTATGAGTTCGCAGTTTGGGAAAAGCCAAAGGTATAGTGAACCTGTTTTGACCCCTGATGGCTGGACAACTATGGGAGAATTAAATATAGGTGATTATGTAATAGACGATAAAGGTAAGCCTGCGGAGATATTAGAGATACATGAACAGGGTGTAATTGATAGCTATGATGTTAGGTTTAGTGATGGAACAGTAGTGAACGCTAGTGCCGACCACGTTTGGACAGTTACGTCTAATACATCAAGAAAACCCAAAATAGACATTACTACTGTTGAAATGTTGCAAAATGGCTTAAGGTCATCGGTAAATTATAGGTATCATGTTCAGCTTGTTGAGCCTATTGAGTTTACTGATAAAGAGGTTTCTATTGACCCATATTTAATGGGGTTACTACTTGGTGATGGTGGCTTTACAGAGAGTGAAAATAGGATTAGTTTTACTAATAGTAAAGAACGCTTGCAAGATACAGTTGTTGAATTGTTGCCATTAGATAGTGTTATGTATAGGAAAAACTGCCGTTCTAATGAGTTTAGAATTAAGGGTAGCATTGTAGATAATCTTAAAGAATACAACCTTAAGGGGCTTTTGTCTAAAGAGAAGTTCATACCAAAAGAATATTTATTCAATTCAGCAGACAAGCGTCAACGTCTATTACAAGGACTATTAGATACAGATGGCTATAAGATTAAAAACGGTGGGTGGGAATATACAACTGTTAGCAAACAATTAGCTGAGGACTTCTTAGAGCTTAGCAGAGGATTAGGGAACTATACTAGAGTCACAGTAGGCGAAAGTGTATCTGTTCTTAATGGCGAAAGGCGTAAACATGGACTTAAATATAGAATATATATAAATGTGAAGTCTAATAAGAATATTATTGACATCACTAAATCAGAGCCAGAGGACAGTCGTTGCTTGTATGTTGACACTCCAAATCACTTATACGTTACTACTGGGTATACCCTAACTCACAACACTCCACAAGCTCTTAAAATGCAATCTGAAAGAGAGAGTTCTAGGGACAACCAGAACCGCAGTATGTTGCAAAGTTCTATTGAACAACTAATGGACAGGTTCTATGAGTTAATCGTTAATGTCGGTACTGAACCCTTTGATGTAACTCTGTTCTCAGAGGACATTAAGAATATAATCGCTCAAGGCTATAAGGATGTTGGCGAGATGATTCAATGGGACGAAACAGGCAACTCAGGTAAGGTAGTGATTAAACCTGAGGCACTTAAGGGCGTTAGCTATCGCTTTAATATGAAGTCTGACTCAACTATTAAGATAACTAAAAAAGAACAGAAAGAGGACTTACTAGAGTTTATATCAGTCCTTGCTAAGCACCAAAACGAACTTCAAGAAATCTTTAAGACTACTGGTAAAATGGTTGATTGGGCGAAGATTATTGACCAATATGCCGCTCTTGCAGACCTACCTGGTATTGAGGAAGTCTTTGTACAGGGTGAGAAGCCTGAGGAGAACAAGCCTGACCCAATTATGGAATTACTCAAAGCTATGAATATTCAATACACTGACCTACCTGAAGATATTAAACAACAGGTAATGCAAAGCTTTGGTGTTCAGACAGGTGAGCTATCTCCACGAGAGAAAGATATTCAAGTTAAAGAGACTGACGCTGAAACAAGGCGTATTCAGGCTCTTGGACAATCCACTCCCCCACCAGAGGACGACCTTGACCCAGACATTGGTGCAGCTATAAGCCAAATCCAAAGTATGTTATAGTCAAATCATCATTAACAAGGAGACAATATGCGAGCTAATATACCAGTAAATAACGACCTTGACTTGGTCCAGCCAGTTGGAGATATTGAGCCAGAGCTTACTAGAGAAGAACTACTTTTAGCTAAAATAGGTTTATCTGAGGGGTGGGCGCTATTCAGAGACTACCTAAAACAAAGAGCAGAGGTTTATAAGAATGGCTTATTTGGTGAAGACTTAACAGGTAAAGACGCTACTATTCTTGGACAGAGATTATTAGCCGCCCAAGTCGTTATACGAGAGTTTGAGAGTGCTATAGATGAAATAGATAGGACTACTAAGACAGTAAAAGAAATGGCTCGTAAACGTAAGAAAAATGGCGTACAAAAGCAAAACTAGCAAAGAGTGGTTTGAGAGAAATGGGGTTGAACCACCTGAGGTAGTTCAGCACTACTCTGATGAGGAGTTAGCTAAGAAGCTCCAAGAACAATCTGAAAATACAGTTCACGGCGATTGGTTGCAAATAGGCAATACCTTGCATTGTCGTAAATGTAATAATCACGGCTTTTTAATCGGTACAGATAAGATACTAAAAGGTACAGATGATAAGGGTTTACCAATTTTAGACAATATAGTATAGAATAAAAGTAGAGGTGACGACCGAACCTTAAACGAGGTCAGTATGGAGACGACCGTTCCACTAACGAGGTCAGTAAAAAGAAAGGGTATAAAATGCAAGACGATACAACAACTAATGAGGAAAATCAGGAGTTAGATGAATCGCAAGAGGTTGACGAACAGAATGAACAGCAAGATGTTCAGGAAGTTGACAACCAAGAGGAATCTCAAGATAAACAAGAATCAATAGACGAAAGTCAGGAAGATTCAAGTAACTCAGAGGAACGCCCACCCTCAAGACGAGAAAGCAAGAGAATCCAACAGCTTATTGCTAAGATGCAGAATCAACAGCAAGATAGTAATAACTTACCATTATCTAACACCAACAATAATTCTAGTAATAATAACCAAAAACAGAGGATTATTGATGAGGGTGAATATGATTTAGATGAAATAAATCAGATGGCAGGGAACTATGCTAACGAGATGTATCAAAGAGGTTTATCTCAAGCTCAACAGTTACAGAACGCTAATATGTTCAGTACCAGACTAGAGATAGACACACCTCAAGTAATGAGCAAACACACTTTTCTTGACCCTAAAGCTAATGACTTTAATCCGTCAGTAGCCGATATGGTAAACAGAATGTACCTTAACTTAGTTGGCTTTAACCCTAGTAATGGCACAGTAGCTAACCCTAATATTCGTTACGGCGAGTTCGTTGACGGTTATATGGAGTCAGTTGATGTGTTAGCCAGTCAGAACAGAGCTGAGAGTTCTCAGAACATAGCTAAACAAGTAGCTAACTCTGGTATGCGTCCTAGTGGAGTAGCCAACACAGAATATCAAGGCAATAATCCTAAGAAAATGTCAGATAAGCAATTAGATGAGATTATCAAGGACAGTCTTGGTTTTTAGCAATTTAACTTAAAAAACAAAGGAAAAAAAATGGCAACATTAAACTCAAATGTTACTCGTTCCATTGCTCAAACAGCTGAATATATCGCTGAGAAGTGGACACGAGAAGTAGAAAAGCCTTTCTACAAAACCCTACAAGCAGCAAAATTAGTACAAAGACGAGATGGTTTAGTCTCTGATGGTGGCGATATAATTCGTGTACCATTTTTGGCAGAAGTAAACGCTCGTGCTAAAGCCGCTTCAACTGATGTTACTTACGACAGCCCAGAGGGTACACCAGTAACTATCAACATTGATAAGCACTACTACTCAGCAGTTAAAATTGAGGAAATCGCACGAGTTCAATCACAATACGAACTTAGGGCTATGTTCCAAGAGGCACAAGCTGAAGCAGTTGCTCGTCAATTAGACACAGATATTTTAGCTCTTTATAGCGTTGCTGGTAACTCAGTTACTGGTGGTGCCGCAATAGATGACGCAGACATTATATCTGTTGTTAAGTACTTAGACACAGCTAATGTTCCTCAATCTCAAAGACGAGGTATCATTGGTCCTAACTCTAAGAACGACCTACTAGGTGTTAACAAGTATGTAGCTTACGACCAGACTGGTAAAACAGGTAAGGCTGTTGACGGTTCTGATGGTCTTGTAGCTAGTCTATATGGTATGGATATTTATATGAGCCAGAACGTGCCAACAAACACAACTGGTCGTAACATATTCTTCCATAAAAAGGCTATCTCTTTGGCTGAACAGCTAAAGCCTACCTATAAAATGGAGTTCTCAGTTGACTCAATCGCTACAAAAGCAGTGCTTCACGCTATTTATGGCGTTGGTGCAGAGCGAACTTCAGCCCTTGTTGAGCTAACTAGAACAACAGCACCTTAAGGAGGTAAATATGCCAAGTAGAGCAGAACTAAACTTGCGAGCTAGAGTGTGTAATATTGACCCTAATACAGTAGCTAATGACTCAGTATTAGAGCAAAAGGTACTATACGCTGAAAAAACTTTAGCAGCTGGAGCTTCAACAATAATCGCAGTGCCAGCAGCTAATACAGCAGGAGTAAAAGATACACTATCTGGTGTAGCAGGCGACAAGAACATTTAAGTAGAAAGGTAAGACTATGGAATTAGACATCAACAATCCTAAGCACGGCAACCTCACTTATGAGGAAATCAAAGCTTTAGGAGTTGCTAAACCTAAGAAGTAGCTAATACTACTTAAATAAAAGAGAGTCCCTCAGAAATGGGGGGCTTTTCTTATTGTGCTATAATGTATTTATGCAACCATTAAATGGTTATATTTTAGTCAAAGCAGATGATGAGGTAGAAAAGGTTAGTTCTGGTATTTTAATTGCTAAAAATGCCTTAAAACTACCGCAAACAGGCACAGTTACAGCTGTTGCCACTGATGATAAAGATATTAAAGTTGGTGATAGGGTTATATTTTTACGCTATGCTACGATAGATACTGATGACCCTAGTATTAAGATATGTAAGAAACAACACATAGTGGGTAAAATAAATGGCAGTTCGTGATTATACTTTAAGAGAAACTGAGCTAGTTCAAGACGCCATAAAACTAACTTGTACTGTTATTAAAGATTACTCAATGGACACAATCTGTCATGTTATCTGGAATCAATCAGACTATGATAAAAGAAACCGAGTTATTCATATAATCATTGACGGTCAAAGAGCTATCCTGCCTGTGCTTGATGTTAGATATGAGATTGAAAAATTGATAGATGAAAAGCAAGATGATATGTTGGCACGAAAAAAAATACACATAAGAGATTTGCTAATAGATACCACTGAAGTCAATGAGGTCAGTTTGCAAGACCACATGGCAAGTATTACAATTAAAGATAGGACAGCAATCATAGACTTGGAGGAGTTACTCAAAGCTATAAGGTATACATAAATGGAAAACAAACAACCAAAACCAAACACATTATCTAAATTACCACCAGAGTTACTAGAGAAATTAAAAAAGATAGAAAAAGACTCGCCTCAGTTCAAACAACTAGAGGCTGTTGAAGATATTGCTGATATTGTTCAAGATATACACGGAATAACTACTGATAACATTGAGTTGCTCGAATCCGCTTTTAAGCAAATAGGGGCTATCTTAGTTGACTCAAGAGAAAGCCTCACTAAAATAGCAGACAAACAAGACCCCAAACAGCCTGATGTAGTTAAGCCAATAGTTAAGGCTATTGAAACTATGCAAGCAGAACTTGCCAAAGAGCTTAACAAAATTGAAGTAAAACCACAAGTAAAGCTCCCTGAACTACCTACGCCCTCTGTAACAGTTAAACCAACTGATGTAGTTATTGACCTTACTAAGCTTGAGAAAGCTCTTAAAACGCTTGAAAAGGCTGTTGTAGGTCAAATTAAGGCAATACCTGAAGTAAAACCAACCAATATAAACCCTATAACCGACCTGCAAAAAGAGTCTAATGAGTGGCTAGAGAGTATAGACCACGCTGTGAGGCTTAAGCCGACCTTCCCAAATACTATGGCTGTTGGTAATATGCCTAGCGAGTTTCCTCTACCTAATAGTCAAATGAACTCTCTCAGAGGCTTCCAGCTACCCGAATATGACGAAATACAGCTAGGTTATACAGGTGACGATTTAACAACTGTCGATTACTACAAAGCTAACGTCAAACAAGCCACACTTACCCTCAGCTACACCTTAGGCAAGCTAACAGGAGTGATACAGTCGTGAGTTACAAATTCAATGTTTTTACAGGCAAATTAGATATGGCAGGTGATGGAGGCATAACTTTCACTTCTGACACTAAAGCCAACATCTTAGCTACCACCCCAACAACAGGCACCTACGCTATCTCAACTGATACTGATGAGCTATTCTTTTATGACGGTACTAATTGGAAAGTCCACCCCATAAAAGTATCCACCGAACTAGCCAACCCTGACGCTGGTTACACTCAAGACTCCAACAAGCGTGGTTATGGCGATGATTATATCTACGGTAAAAAACTGTACGCTACGGGTATTGGTGACTTTACTGACACGCCTTTTGAGGGGGCAATCAAAGTAGACCAAGACTTTACCCCTGCTAAATACCAAATATACCTACGGGGCAAGTGGAACACATTGTTTTACGACCTAACTATGGAGAATGGCGATTTTGAACATGTGCCACAAACCTATTCCATAGATGTGAGAAGCGGTAACAGCAATACCACAGGGCTAAACGGTCAGCCGATTATTCGTGAATATAAAGTAGACGCTGGGGCATATCCTAGAGAAGTAATAATAGACGGAGGAGTATTATGAAAACAATTACATTAACCATACCAATAACTAAAGAGTCAGTAGCTTTTATTCAAAAAGCTCTAGGCGAGGCTCAAGCTTTAGGCTTCCCCGTC
>WBZT01002104.1_pt1 | contig 14092 bp, 12 predicted proteins | sample 5204241 | NCBI WGS metagenome assembly WBZT01 (sample SAMN12344358, study PRJNA552823) | activated sludge metagenome | biome: Activated sludge suspended growth; feature: Nitrification reactor; material: Wastewater; isolation source: activated sludge from nitrification reactor of wastewater... | reverse complement strand
CCACGCGGCGCCTTGTATACCCCGGACGGCTGGGCCGACGACATTCCGGCTGCTTGTGTCGAGTACGAAGCCGCGATCCGGGCGGCTGGGGGGATCGATCTCCAACTGCTCGGGGTGGGCTCGGACGGGCACATCGGGTTCAACGAGCCGACGTCGTCGCTGGCGTCTTCGACTCGGATCAAGACCCTCACGCGGCAGACTCGCGAGGACAACGCCCGGTTCTTCGACGGTGACGTCGAGGCGGTTCCGGAGCACGTTCTCACCCAGGGCGTGGGCACGATCGGGCGGGCACGGCACCTAGTTCTCCTCGCCTGGGGGGAGGGGAAAGCTGCAGCTGTTGCCGCCACCGTTGAGGGCCCGGTGACTTCTATGGTGCCCTCGAGTGCCCTGCAACTCCACCCCCACGCGACGGTCGTCGTGGACGAGGAGGCGGCCCGCGATCTGCGGCTGCGGGACTACTACCGAGAGGTCTACTTCGGCAAGCCGGACTGGCAATCCATCTGATGATCTCGCTGGACCTGTCATGACCCCCGAAGTCACTCCTGGCGTTACCCCTGGCGTTATGGCGCCGGGCATCTGCGACTCGGGTCCCACTCATTGGCAGACGTTGTGGGAGGAACGCGAGCCGGGGCGGTTCACCCGGTTCTCGCCCTCAGACTGGGACCGGCCCCAACTCGACGACTGGATCGCCGCCTTGGACCACGCGGTGCGCGGGGTGGGACGACCGCCCGTGATCGTCGCGCACAGCCTCTCGTGCCTGCTGGTGCCCCTATGGGCGGATTCGGTGCCAGATGCGGCGGCTGTGGTCACCGGTGCCCTGCTCGTCGCGCCTGTCGACCCTGACGGCCCCGCTTTTCCAGCCCCGGCTCACGAGTTCCGTCACCGGGTCCGCGGCCGATTGCCGTTCGCCTGCCTGGTGGTCGGCAGTCAGAACGACCACTACGCCTCACCTGGCTGGACCCGTGCTTTCGCGACGGAGCTGGGAGCTCGTCATGTCGACGCCGGCGCGGTGGGACACATCAACGCAGATAGTGAGTTGGCTGATTGGCCACAAGGGCGCGTGCTGCTCGACGACTTCATCGCCGGCCTGGGCGGCTGACTGCACCGATCGGCCGAGTCTTGAGATCGGGACTGGACACAGCGACCGATGACGGGTGGGATGGGTCGCATGACCAGTGACGCTTGGCCGGCCGGTGTGCCCTGTTGGACCGACCTCATGGTGCCCGACCCGGATGCTGTCCGACCGTTCTACGATGCCGTGCTCGGATGGACACTCACCGAGCCGGACGAGCAGTTCGGCGGGTACGTCATGGCGCTGAAAGACGGTGCTCCCGCAGCCGGGGTGGGTCCGCTGCGCGAGGGGAGCCGCAGCGCATGGACGATGTACTTCGCCGTCGATGACGCCGACGCTGTCGCGGCCGCCACCCGCGCCGCCGGTGGAACGGTGTTCGCCGACCCGATGGACGTGGGCGACCTGGGTCGCATGTTCGTCGGTGCCGATCCGACAGGCGCCGTCTTCGGTGTTTGGCAGGCGGGCTCGTTTTCGGGGGCGGCTGTGACGAATCAGCCGGGTGGCCTCATGTGGGAGGATCTGCGCTGCACGGACCCGGGATCAGCGCGGCAGTTCTACGCCGCAGTGTTCGGTTTCGACTATCACGAGATGGACATGGAAACCCCGCAGGACTACATGGTCTTCACTCTCCCGGGCACCGATCGTCCGCTGGGCGGAATGGGAGGGTTGGACCCGAACGCCGAATCGGTTGCCTCGCACTGGTCGGTGACTTTCGCGGTGGCCGACGCGGACGCCTCCGTGGCAGCGGCAACCACTAACGGTGGCGCGGTGCCGATCCCACCCTTCGATTCGCCGTACGGCCGCATGGCCGGGCTCACCGATCCCGCGGGAGCGCCCTTCTGGATCATCCAGCCGGCTCGTCAGACCTGAGCCGTCGCGAACCGCGACGCCGGTGCATCAGGGCGAAGCCAAGTGCGACACTTGCTCCATGCAGACCGAAATCAAGTTCTCCCCGTCCTTCGCAGTCGCCACCATCACCTTGTCCGCCAGCGAGCAGATCAAGGCCGAAGCCGGGGCGATGGTCTCCATGCAGGGCGTTGACATCGAGACAAGCACCCAGGGCGGGATCATGAAGGGGCTCAAGCGGTCCGTGTTGGGCGGTGAGTCCTTCTTCATGAACACATTCACCGCCGGTCACCAGGGGGGTCAGGTTTCGTTCGCACCGGAACTCCCCGGCGACATCGTCGCGTGGGAGTTGACCGGACAGACCGTCTACCTGCAGTCCGGGGCGTATCTCGCGTCGGCGATGTCGGTGGATGTCGACTCCGGTTGGGGGGGCGCGAAGACCTTCTTCAGCAGCGAGGGACTGTTCATCTTGAAGTGCTCCGGGCACGGGCAACTCGTCGTGAGCGCTTATGGCGCGATCGAAGGCCGGCAACTCGCTGCCGGGGAATCCTTCACGATCGACTCCGGTCACGTGGTCGGTTGGTCCGACGGCATCACCTACAAGGTGCGCAAGGTCGGCAACTGGAAGAGCACGTTCCTGTCCGGCGAAGGCTTGGTCGCCGATCTGACAGGCCCCGGGACGGTGTACATGCAGACCCGTTCCCCCGAGGCGCTCGTCAGTTGGCTGATCCCGAAGTTGCCCAAGTCCAGCAACTGAGGGACCACAGCAAGTGGGGCTCAGAACACTGAGGTCACGGCAACGCGGCGCGGGCCGCCAGAGCCAGTGCCTCGCCCAGTTGCTGATGACCGGCCGGATCGAGATGGACTCCATCGACGGGTCCCGGTGTCACTACGGACGCCGCATCGAAGAACGAAACGCCCAGTTGTGCGGCGATAGCCGAGTAGTGCTGTGCCAGTTCCTGTGACTCCTGCTCTCGGCCCTCGTAAAACACTCCCATGAACCCGCTCGGGCTCACGATGTGAGGGGGTGACACGACGAGGACCGCCGGCGAGGCGGCTTCGAAACCGGCCGCGCTGCGCACAGTGATGTCGACGAGGGTCCAGATGCCGGAGGCGGCGTGCCGCGCGGTGAGTCCGAGAGGGGACTGCAAGTCGTTGGTGCCCAACATGATGATGACCAGATCGACGGGGGCATGAGACTCCAGCAGCGGTCCGAGCATGGTGGCCCCACTGCGGCTCGGCGCATAGGGAGAGTCGACAACCGTCGTGCGACCGTTCAGACCCTCCACGATGACATCGGCACCCGAGCCCAACGCAGCGCCCAGGACCCCGGGCCAGCACTGCGCGAGCGGGTAGCGCCCACCTGTGGCGGGATCGAACCCCCACGTGTTGGAGTCGCCGAATGCCAGCACTCGTTTCGGGGAGCGACCCCATCGCTCTTCAGGCGAATCCGCTGGCTCCACGATCACTCTCTCCTTGGTGCTCGGGCTACTTCGTGCTCGGACTCCCCAGTTCATTCCGGCGCCACTCTACGAGAGTCGGGTGACCGATCGGTGGGGGCGCACCCGAATGGTGCGGGCCACAGCGCGATGCTGGTGCAGGTTTGCATCAACCACCGTCGGGAGGTCGAAGAGTTCCCCTCGCCCTGATCAGGGCTTGGCGCCGGCACCTCGACGACGGGCCAGGGCCACCGGCAAGCCACTGCCGATAGACCAGAAGCAGTCGAGAGGTGGGCCCATCCGCTCCCGCGGTCTTGCGGACGTGGTTGTCGAGGAGGATGGTCATTGCGGGTGACCTCCGTGGTAGGGGACCCGTCTGACTAAGGAGTCGCCGTGAGGATCTGCATCGTCGAGCCCATAGGGATTCTTGGCAGTGAGGTGCAGGCCATGCTGCCCGACCACGAGGTCGTCGAGTTCGATTCGCGTGGGATGTCCGATGCGGATCTGATCGAGCGTTGCCGTGGGTGCCGGGTCATGGCCCTGACCTCCCGGCCGCTGTCCGCGTCAGTGATCGACAGCCTGCCGGACCTGGGATTGATCGCTGTCGCTTTCGCCGGTGTGGATTCCGTGGACACCGCCGCGGCCGAAAGTCGCAATGTCCTGGTCCGGAATGCGCAGGGCTACGCGAACACGGCTGTCGCGGAGTTGGCCCTGGGCTTCATGATCACGCTCGCGCGGCACGTCGTGACTTTGAATCGCTCCATTCGTGATGGGGGTGTCGCGCAGGTCGGAAATGAACTGCGGGGCAAGACCATCACTGTGATCGGCACCGGAGGAATCGGGCGGGAGGTCATGCGACTGTCCGAGGCCTTCGGCATGAAGACGGTTCCGTTCGACCGGGATTCGCGGATCACCTTGCTGGACGCCATCAGTGGGGCGGACTTCGTGTCCTTACACGTCCCGCTCACTCCGACAACCCGGGGACTGTTCGGCACCGATCAGTTCACCGCCATGAAGACGACGGCGTACCTGGTCAACCTGGCCAGAGGGCCGATCGTGGACGCTGAGGCCCTCGATACTGCCCTGGGCTCGGGTTCGATCCGCAGGTGCAGCGCTCGATGTGTTCGACAGGGATCCGCCCCTGCCCAGGGACTACCCGCTACTTCGGCACGACAACGTGATCGCCACTCCACATATCGGCTTCGACACCGTTGAAGCCGTGCGGAAGAAGGGGGAACTGACCGCGGAGCACATTGCCGAGTACGTCCGAGCACAGCACCTTGCGAACGGCTCCGCGTGACTGCAGTGGGTACTTGGTGATGCTCCGGATTCGGTCAAGATGCACTGTCTGGACCCGGCCAGGCCCAGGCTGCCCTCCGCTCGTGAATCGCTTCACAAGCCCCGCGTAGACTGGAGGCGATCCGGTCCCTGGACCGGATCACGTGTGCCGACGATAGGAATGCCGTGACCAAGCCCGTAGTGCTCATAGCCGAGGAACTGTCCCCAGCGACCGTCGAGGCGCTCGGCCCCGACTTCGAGATCCGGCATTGTGACGGCTCGGACCGCGAACAACTGCTGCCCGCCATAGCCGATGTGGACGCGATCCTCATTCGTTCGGCGACCAAGGTCAACGCGGAGGCTCTGGCCGCGGCCAAGAATCTGAAAGTGGTCGCCCGTGCCGGTGTCGGACTCGACAACGTCGACGTCAAGGCGGCGACGGAGGCGGGTGTCATGGTGGTCAACGCCCCGACATCCAACATCCTCAGTGCTGCGGAACTGGCGGTCGCGCTGCTTCTGTCATCCGCCCGCAACGTCGTTCCTGCCAACGAGGCTTTGCGCCGTGGCGAGTGGAAACGCTCCAAGTACAGCGGAATCGAGTTGGCCGACAAGGTCGTCGGGGTCGTAGGACTCGGGCGGATCGGAGTACTCGTCGCGCAGCGGCTGAGCGCGTTCGGCGTGCAGTTGATCGCCTACGACCCTTACGTACAACCAGCCCGCGCGGCGCAGCTCGGGGTGCGTATGGTCGACCTCGACGAGTTGCTCGCCAGCTCGGATTTCATCACGGTGCACCTCCCCAAGACCCCGGAGACACTGGGCCTGATCGGAGCCGAAGCGCTGCACAAGGTCAAGCCCGAGGTCCGCATCATCAACGCAGCCCGCGGCGGCATCGTCGATGAGGATGCGCTCTATCAGGCACTGGTCGATGGTCGCGTCGCCGGTGCGGGACTGGACGTCTACGCCAGCGAACCGTGCACAGACTCGCCACTGTTCGGGCTGGACAACGTGGTCGCCACGCCCCACCTGGGGGCCAGCACCGATGAAGCGCAGGAGAAGGCGGGAATCTCCGTGGCGCGTTCGGTGCGCTTGGCACTGAGCGGCGAGCTGGTGCCCGACGCGGTCAACGTCCAAGGCGGTGTCCTCGCCGAGCCGGTGCGTCCCTTGCTCCCTCTGGCGGAGAAACTGGGGGCCATCGCCTGCAAACTCTCCGCATCGGCGATCGAACGGATCGACGTCGATGTTCTCGGGGAGGCGGCGGCCGAAGACGTCCGCGTCCTCGAACTGTCTGCGCTCAAAGGTGTCTTCGGCCAACTGGTCGACGACCCGGTGTCCTACGTCAACGCCCCCCTCATGGCCAAGGCCCGGGGAGTCGAGGTGCACCTGTCCACGACACCTGACAGCCCGGACCACCGTTCGGTCGTCACCGTTCGCACCACGCAGGTCGACGGCGGCCAGGTGCGCGTCGCCGGCACTGTCGTGGGTCCCAAAGACGAGGCCCGGCTGGTTCAAGTCGACGGCTTCGACGTCGAAGTCGCCATCACGGACCACATGGCTTTCCTCGGCTACGTCGACCGCCCCGGAGTGGTGGGCAAACTGGGCCAAATCCTGGGAGACGCCGGCATCAACATCGCGGGCATGCAGGTCGGTCGCACCGACGCGGGGGGCCCGGCACTGACCGTCCTCACAGTGGATTCCGCGGTCCCGAGCAGCACAATGGAAACCATCGTCACCGAGATCGGCGCGGGCTTCGGCAGGGCCGTCGACCTGGCCTGACCGTGGCCGCGCCGCTGAAGGACTCCTTCGGCACCCCGGCGGTCGAGCAGTTGGCGGGCTGGCTGGCAGCGGTGACCCCGGAGTTCGACGCCGCGGAGTTCACGACTCGGGCAACTGCCGAGTTCGCGGACCTGGAGTTGTCCGAAAGGTCTCGCGCCGTCGCACGGACTCTGACGGATTTCCTGCCGACGGATCCCGCCGTTGCCATCCCGCTGATCACCAGTGCGCTGCCGCCAGAGTCAGAGGCGCAGCGATGGCAGGGCATGACCGGATTCGTCCTGTGGCCGCTCGGCATGTACGTCGCTGAGCACGGGTTGGACACCTTCGAGGAGTCGATGACGGCGCAGTACGAGATCACGAAGCGGTTCACCGCGGAGTTCAGCATCAGGCCATTCCTTGAGCATCGCTACGAACCCACCATGGCCCGTCTGACCCAGTGGACCGCTGATCCCAGCGAACACGTGCGCCGACTGGTGTCGGAGGGAACTCGGCCTCGGCTGCCCTGGGCCCCCCGGCTGCGGCGATTCGTGCTCGATCCCACGCCGCTCCTCCCGCTGCTCAGCGCCCTGCGAGACGATCCGTCCGACTACGTACGCCGTTCCGTCGCCAACAACCTCAATGACATCTCCAAGGATCATCCGGATGTGACGCTGGCGGTGACGGCGCGATGGCTGAGGGAGGTTCCGAGCCGTCGTCCGCTGGTTCGCCATGCGCTGCGTACCCTCGTCAAGTGCGGCGACGCGAAGGCCCTGTCGATCCTCGGCTTCGACCGGCGGTCGCCGGCCCGCATCGAGCACGTGTCCATCTCTGCGCATCAGGCGCGGATCGGGGAGAGGGTCGCGGTGCAGGTGGTGGTCGCGAACGACAGCGACCGGCCGGCGCCGGCGCTGGTGGACATCGAGATCGGGTTCGTCAGGCCCGCGGGCCGCATCAGTGCCAAGGTGTTCAAAGGCGGTGAGTTGTCCGTGTCATCCGGTGGGACGGCTGCGGTGAAACGCAGTTTCTCGCTGGCGCAGTTGTCGACCCGTTCCGTCTACCCCGGCCGTCATACGGTCGCTATCCTTCTCAACGGATCTCGGATTCCGGCGGGCTCTTTCGAACTCATCGATTGACCCGTTGCCCTGGAACCGCAGATCCGACACTGTGGACGGGTGAGGGATATTCGGTATGCGGTGGTCGGATTCGGTCTGGCCGGGTCGGTCTTCCACGCACCACTCATCGCCACGACACCCGGTTGCCGCTTGGCGGCCGTGGTCGCCAGATCCGAGTCGAGTCGGACCGCCGCCGCCACGCAGTATCCGTCTGTCGAGGTCGTGCCTGACACCGACTCTCTGCGAAACCTTGATATCGACGTCGCGGTCGTGGCAACGCCGAACGCCACTCACGCGACAATCGCGGGTGCCCTGATCGAAGCCGGGATCGCAACCGTGGTGGACAAGCCCCTGGCCACCGACGTCGCTTCGGCGTTGTGCCTGATCGAGTCGGCGGAGAGGTTCGGAGTGGTTCTGACGTGCTACCAGAACCGGCGCTGGGATGGTGACTTCGCGACCGTCCGTGAACTGGCGAAATCCGGTCGCCTGGGTCGCGTGCACCGGTTGGAGTCGCGCTTCGAACGGTGGCGACCCGCCGTGAAGTCAGGCTGGAAGGAACAACCGGCACCGGGCTCCGGTGTGTTGTGGGATCTCGGCCCGCACGTCATAGATCAGGCCATGGTGCTGCTCGGTCCGGTCACCGAGACCCGAGGATGGGTACGCACGGTCCGGTCCGGCGCGCAGGTCCCCGATGATGCATTCGTCGAACTGCGCCACGAATCGGGTGCGGTGTCCCAACTGTGGGTCAGCCTGGTGACCGCTGCGCCGGGCCCTCGGTTCCGAGTGCTCGGGGACCGCGCCGCCTACGTAAAGGACGGGCTGGATCCGCAGGAGGACGACCTCCGCAGGGGCGCGCGACCTGACGGCGGGCCGTGGGGTGTCGAGTCGACGGCGATGGCGGGTTCGCTGATGACCGGTGACGAAACCGTGCCGATCGCCACCGTGCCCGGGGACTACCCCGACTTCTACCGTCGGATGACTGCCTGCCTACGAGGCGAAGGCCCAGCGCCAGTCGATCCCCGCGACAGTCTGGCCGCTCTGGAGGTCATCGAACAGATCAGCGGTTACTGAAGGCCGTTGCGCTGCTCAAGCGGTCGCCAGTCCGGCCAGACGGTCAACCGGCGACGATGTCGCCCTCGGCGTTGTCAATGGTGATGCCCTGCTGCTGCAGGTAGACCTTGGCCGCCTGAATGCGCTCCGGATCGCCCTCGAGTTCCAGGACCAGCCAACCGAAGTGATTCTCGATGGCCGCTCGACGAATGTTGGGTACGACGTCGTAGTCCTTGACCAGGTGATAGATCACCGGCTGGGTGACGCGTTCCTCGGGAAAGGTCAGCCGCAGATGTTCCGACACATCGCCTCCTGGGGTCGTCCGCCGCGCCTCGGTCTCAGCGGTCAGCCTATCCGGTCGCCGACGCGAGAGTGCATCACGCGAACACAGGCCGGGTGACGGTGGCAGAATCCGGCGCGTGGCCGCCCGCAGGTATCTTCCGCCCGCGACCTTCGTCGCGCCGACGGGGACGTGGCCGGAGGGCCCCTTCGGCGTCGACACCCCGACCTACGCACTGGTGTCGGCGCGCATCGCGATCAGACTGAAGACCGTGATGACCGAGCAGGGTCTGTCACTGCGCGCGGTGGCCGGTCCGGCCGGTGTGGACCCCACCAGCCTGTCGCGACTCCTGACTGGCAAGGTCGTGCCCGATCTCGGAACGATCGCCGGTTTGGAGAACACGCTCGATACCGACCTGTGGCCCGGGCGCCTATGAACCGCCGCCCGGAGCCCGGGATCGGCGGCGAACGGGACATGGGCCAGCGGGACACCGGACAGCGAGACACCGGACGGCGAGACACCGGACAGCGAGACACCGGACGGCGAAGTATCGGACGGCGGAACGTCGGACAGATGGTGATCACTGCCGTGGTCGCCCTCGTCCTGGGTACGGCCTACCTGCAGTTGTTGACCCTCGCTCTGGAGGTCGTCTGGACCACGGTCCCTCAGAGGTTGGGCAACGAACTGCTCGTAGCCGGCTACATGGTGGTCATGCTGACCGGTGGGGCTGTGTTCGTCGGCCTGTTGCGGCACCGAACGGGTGTCTTCGGGCACAGCCCGCTGGACGGTCTGACGGTCAGTGTCGCTTCGCTGAAGGTGGCTCTGACGTCTCTCCTCCTGGTCGTCATCACTCTGCTGTCGGGAGCCGTGCTGGGTCCCGAGGCAGGTCTCTTGGCCCTCGGGACTGCCGTCGGTGTGTTCGTGTCAGAACGTCAGCCGGGTTCGGACACCCACCGGTTGGTCACTATCGGGGCGATCGGCGCGCTGCTGGGGCTGGTCGTGTCACTGGCCTGGCATTCGACGCTGAACCTCGGCGGTGGCTACCAGTTCGAATGGGCGGACTTGCTGGCTGCGGCCGCTGTGGCGCTGCTGGCTGCCGTCTGTGTGGCGATCGTGAGGCTGGGTGCCTACGCGTGGCGGCAGTGGGCTGATCCCGGCGAGACCCATGCGAACCGGGTGGCTTTGTCTGGCTTGCTGATCGCCCTGGTGGCGATCTCGTCGTACCTCGTATGGGACATCGATCTGCATCTGATCCTGGGTTCGGGCGAAGGCCACATCTCGGACTTGTTGGCCCTGACCGATGGCGGAGTGGTCGCTGTGATCGTCCTCACCAAGGGGCTCGGGTACGCGCTCAGTCTGGGGGGTGGGTTACGAGGCGGCCCGATTTTTCCCGCCATGTTCCTCGGTGGTGCTGTTGGGGTGCTCGCCTCTCTGGCAGGGTTGCCGGGTGTCCCGGCTGTCCTGGCTGCAGCCGGAATCCTGGCCGCCACCTCAGTCGGGCTCGCCCTGCACTGGATCCCGTTGACCGCGTCGGGCGTCGCGCTGGGACTTCTCCTGGGTGGCTGGGCCCTCGTCCCGGCGGCGGTGCTGGGCGTGGTGATCGGCCGACTCGTCGGCACCGGGCTCGAGCGGGTCCCCGGAGTTGGTCCCGTACCAGATGCGCCCGCAGTCGCGGCTACCGCTCGGCGCGGTTGACGGCTGAGACGATCGCCTTCAGCGACGAAGTCACGATGGACGGGTCGATCCCGACCCCCCAGAGGACTCTGTCTGCGATGGCGCATTCCAGGTACGACGCCGCGTTGGCGTCCCCACCGGCTGACATGGCGTGTTCGTTGTAGTCCAGGACCCGCACATCGACCCCATGAGTCGACAAGGCGCTACAGAAGGCCGCGATGGGCCCGTTGCCGCTACCGGTCAGATGTACCTCGCGACCTTCGTCCAAGAGGACCGCGGACACGCTGGTCTCACCACCCACCGAGGAGTCCTGGCTGACACTGATCAGCGCGAACCGACCCCACGGACTGGCCGGGTCCGGCAGGTACTCGTCGGAGAAGATGCGCCACATCTCGTCTGGCAATACTTCGCCACCCTCGTCATCGGTGTGATGCTGAACGACCTGGCTGAACTCGATCTGCAGTCGCCGGGGCAGGTCGAGTTTGTGCTCGGTCCGCATGATGTAGGCGACCCCGCCCTTGCCCGACTGGCTGTTCACGCGGATCACTGCTTCGTAACTGCGCCCGACGTCCTTGGGGTCGATCGGCAGGTACGGAACCTCCCACCGGAAGTCGTCGACGGGGACACCGGCGTCGCCCGAGTCCTCGGCCATCGCCTTCAAGCCCTTGTTGATGGCGTCTTGATGCGAGCCACTGAACGCCGTGTAGACCAAGTCGCCGCCGTAGGGGTGGCGCTCGTTGACCGGCAGCTGGTTGCAGTACTCGACGGTCCGGCGGATGTCATCGATGTCGCGGAAGTCGATCTGGGGGTCGATCCCCTGGCTGAACAGGTTCATGCCCAGGGTCACCAGGCACACGTTTCCCGTACGCTCCCCATTGCCGAACAGGCATCCTTCGATACGGTCGGCACCCGCCATGAAGCCCAGTTCCGCGGCGGCGACAGCGGTGCCCCGATCGTTGTGGGGGTGCAGGCTCAGCACGACCGAATTCCGGCGCCCCAGATTGCGGTGCATCCACTCGATGGTGTCCGCGTAGACGTTGGGGGTGGCCATCTCGACAGTCGCCGGCAAGTTCAGGATCACCTTGCGGTCAGGCGTCGGTTCCCAGACGTCGGTGACCCGATCGCACACCTCGAGGGCGAAGTCGAGTTCGGTTCCCGTGTACGACTCAGGCGAGTACTCGAAGAACACCTCGGTGTCGGTGTTCTCCGCGTACTTGGCGCACAACTGGGCGCCGTGGACGGCGATGTCCACGATGCCCGCACGGTCCAGACCGAAGACGACCCGACGCTGCAGAGTCGATGTGGAGTTGTACAGATGGACGATGGCCTGGTCGGCACCTTCGATGGCCTCGTACGTGCGCTCGATCAGGTGTTCCCGGGATTGAGTCAGGACCTGGATGACGACGTCGTCGGGAATGGCGTCTTCTTCGATGAGGCCGCGCACGAAGTCGAAGTCCGTTTGGGAAGCCGAGGGAAAGCCGACCTCGATCTCCTTGTAGCCCATGGCGACGAGCAACTCGAACATGCGGCGTTTGCGATCCGGCGTCATGGGATCGATCAGTGCCTGGTTGCCGTCCCGGAGGTCGACTGCACACCAGCGGGGCGCCTGGGTGATGACGCTGTTCGGCCAGGTGCGGTCCGGCAGCGTGATGGGCTGAAACGGCTGGTAACGGTGGAACGGCATCGCGGACGCTTGCTGGGGATTGCGCTGGTCATGCAGGCTGGTCATGGATTCGGGCCTATCTGAGGTGAGGGAGACCGGCAGGCAGACACTCCGCGGCGAGGGGCCAGTCGGGTCAGGCCTCGCCGCGGCTGCCAAGAAGCAGGCCCGCGAACATCCCTGCCACCGTACCAGCGGGTGTCGACGAGGTCCATTCGCAGGTTTCGGAGTGCCGCGGTGGGCTTGGCTCGGGCTCACGGGCGATCGGCCACGTCGCCTGGCAGCGTCACGTCCTTTTCCCGCTAGGTTTGTGCGCGACCGGTCCGCACACTGGACCCATGCTGATCGACGACGACACCTGCTACCGGGCCCTGCGGGCGCGCGACAGCAGGTTCGACGGTCGCTTCTTCGTCGGTGTCCTCAGCACGGGCATCTACTGCCGCCCGGTATGCCCGGCGCGAACTCCACTTCGCCGCAACGTGCGGTTCTTCGGATCAGCTGCTGCAGCTGTCGCTGCTGGATTGCGTGCGTGTCGGCGCTGCCGTCCGGACTCCCTGCCCGGTTCCCGGGAGTGGGATCATCGGTCGGACCTGGTCGCGCGTGCGCTGCGCCTGCTCGGTTCCGGGGCCGCGGATGAGGGCGGTGTCGAGGCGGTTGCCCGGGCACTCAACGTCACGCAACGACACCTGAATCGTGCGCTGACCGCGGAGGTCGGCACGACGGCAGGGCAACTGGCGCGCACCCGCCGAGCCCAGACAGCCCGACTGCTGCTGGAACACACCACGCTGACGCTGACCGACGTCGCGTTCGCGGCGGGGTTCGGTTCGGTGCGGCAGTTCAACGACGTCATGCGCGCCCAGTTCGGCGTCACCCCGGGCGAGTTGCGCCGGGCAGTGCGCCCGGCCCGCGATCAGGCGACGCCGATCTCCGACCTCACGGTGCGACTGCCTTTTCGAACGCCCTACGCGGTCGCTCAAGTCGTGGGTTGGCTGCAACGACACGCCGTCCCCGGAGTCGATGACATCGACGCGGCAGACCCGGCACACGCGATCGTGCGCACGACAAAGCTGGACGACACCAGAATCTCGGTCCGATTCGGCGCGCGAACCGTGGTCCTCGCACTCGGCTTGCCCGCCGGGGCGAGTCTCCGCGAGATCCCCCGACACATCGCGAGTGTGCGGCGCTGGCTGGATCTGGAGGCGGCCCCGGGCGTGATCGATTCGCATCTGCTCCGCGATCCGACCGTCCGTCCGTGGGTCGAACATCACCCGGGCCTGCGAGTGCTGGGAGCCTTGGATCCGTTCCGTGCGCTTACGTCCACCATCGTCAGTCAACAGGTCAGCGTGGCCGCAGCGGCGACGCACAGTGCGCGCCTGATCGACACTGTGGGTCCGGGCGGGCGTTTCCCGACCCCCGCCGAGCTCGCCGAGGTTGATCCCGAGCGATTGGCGGCCGCCCTGGGAGTGCCGCGAGCGCGGGGCCGCACTCTTGTGGCCGCCGCCGAGGTCATCGCTACGGAACGCGTCCATCTAGGACCCACGGCTGACCGGGAACACGTCATGGCGGTGCTCGGCAGCATCCCGGGGATCGGCCCGTGGACGCTCGCCGACGTGCGGATGCGAGCGCTCGGTGACCCGGATGTGTGGCCGGACGGCGATCTCGTTCTGCGGCGGGCGCTGGGCCCGGGTGGCCTGTTCGCCGGGGTTCGGCCCATCGACATGTCGCCGTGGCGGTCATATCTCGCCCACCACGTGTGGGTTGCCGCCAAATCAGCTCAACCCGAATCGGCGGACCCAGGCGGTGCTGCGCGCCACCCACGGGGCGCGGGGCCATCGCACCCCACTGGTCGTGCTGGCAACGCCGACGACCGATGGATCGGTACCCAAGGAAGACGCGCCCAAGGAGAACCCGTCCAAGGAGAACCCGTCC
>WBZT01002103.1_pt1 | contig 14105 bp, 17 predicted proteins | sample 5204241 | NCBI WGS metagenome assembly WBZT01 (sample SAMN12344358, study PRJNA552823) | activated sludge metagenome | biome: Activated sludge suspended growth; feature: Nitrification reactor; material: Wastewater; isolation source: activated sludge from nitrification reactor of wastewater... | reverse complement strand
CGAGGTTGTCGCTGTACGCCCTCGCTGGCAGCGGTACGTCATTCGCTTCAACGACCAGGCGCGGGCCGTTCTTCATCAGGTAGTCGACGAATTCCCTGACCGCGGGCTTCTCCAGCGACTTTTCGCTGACGTAGAGGAAGACTGGCCGCGACAAGGGCTGATAGCTGCCATTGCGGATGTTGTCGACGGTTGGCAGGACTGCCTCCTTGCCGTCGCTGATCGCCACCGCCTTGAGCGTCTTCTGGTTTTCGACGTAATAGTCGAGACTCAGGTAGCCCAGGGCATCCTTGTCGGCGGCGATGCGTTGGGCCAGTACCGCGTGGTCTTCGGCCGTGCTGACGTCAGGCCGGCTGGACTTGGGCTCGCCGACGACGATTTCGGTGAAGGACTCGAAGGTGCCGGAGTCGGCGCCCGGAGCATAGAGCTTGATTTTCTGGGCCGGCCACGCCGGATTGAGATCCTTCCAGGTATTGATTCTGCCCTGCGCAGCGGGCTCCCACAGCTTTCTCAGGTCGGCGACGCTCAGGCTGCTGACGAAGGAATTCTGCGGATTGACCACCACGGTCAGCGCGTCGTAGGCGATCGGCATCTCGTAGAAACGCACGCCGGCCTTGGCACAATCCTCGATTTCCCGCTTCAGGATCGGCCGTGATGCATTCGAGATGTCGGTTTCGCCGCGGCAGAACTTCGTGAAGCCGGCGCTGGTGCCGGAAACTCCGATATTGACATGCACTTCGTGAAGCTTCACCCGCTGGAACTCCTGTGCCGCGACTTCGGTGATCGGATATACCGTGCTCGATCCGTCGATCCTGACCACCGGTGCCGCGGCCAGGGCCATCGGGGCGAAGGCGAGTACGGCGGAAAAGGCGACTACGGGAACAAGCGAAGCACGCAAGCGGGCTGCCGGATTGCACATCATGGGAGTCTCCTTGATTATCGGTTGAGCGGAACGACGTCCGGATTATGTGACCGATTTGTGACAGATTGATGACACGCCGCCAGCCGCCCACGAGCAGCGGCCGGCGGTTTGCGCGCCGGGGCGCGACCCCCGATAATGCGCGCTGGCGCCGGCGCGATCTGCGGGCGATACAGGGAGAGGCAGCATGGACTTGTGGGAATGTCCGGCGGTGGTCACCGGCGCGGCGTCCGGCCTGGGAGCCGAAACGGCGCGCTATCTCACCGAGGCGGGGGCCAATGTGACGGTCATCGACATCGACGCCGACGGTGTGCAACGGCTTGCCGACGAAATCGGCGCCCTCGCCATTCACTGCGACGTGGCCGATGCCCAATCGGCGGATCAGGCCATCGCCCGGGCGCGGGCGGCGCACGGTGCTGCGCGGGTGCTGGTGCACTGCGTCGGCCGCGGCCACTTCGAGCCGATCTTCGGCGCTGGTGGCCCGATGCCGCTGGAGGATTTCCGCCAGCTGGTCGAGGTAAACCTGATCTCGACCTTCAACATGATGCGGCTGGCGGCTGCCGACATGGCTGGCCTGCCGCCACTCGCCAACGGAGAGCGCGGCGTCATCCTGTCCACGGCGTCCGTTTCCGCTTATGAAGGGCAGAGCGGCGAGGCCGCCTACTCGGCGTCGAAGGGCGGCGTGGTCAGCATGATCCTGCCCGCTGCGCGCGAACTCGGCCCGCTCGGCATTCGCGTCGTTGGCATCGCCCCCGGCCTGTTCGGAACGCAGACCCTGTTCGACATGGAACGGAACCTCGACTCGCGACTCGCCCACCAGATCCCGTTTCCGCATCGCTTCGGCGATCCCGCCGAGTTCGCGATGCTCGTCCTGCACGTCCTGAAGAACGTCATGATCAACGGCAGCGTGCTGCGCCTCGACGGCGGCTATCATCGCTGAGCGGTTGGCGCAAACGGCAAGGAGACGGAGAAGTGTCCACGAAGATCGTGCTGTATCTGGTCTCGCATGCCTCCGGCGAACTGGTCGAGATGCTGGCGCGCAACGCCGTCACGCAGCTAGCCGGAGTGGAAGTGAAGCGCCATCTCTGGAAGGCGGTTCGTCACCTCGACCAGGTTCCCGAGATCCTCGGTGCCCTGGCCAGCGCACCGGGCTACCTTCTGCACAGCATCAGTCACAGCGACGTACGTGAGGCGCTGGAAGAAGGCTGCCGGCGGCTCGCGATCCCCTACCAGTTCGCGCTGGAGCCGCTGCTTGGGCAGCTCGCGGAATACTCGGGTGCCGAGGTACAGGTCCATAACAGCTCGCGCGACGTTTTCGACGAGGACTACTACCGCCGCGTCGAGGCCATGAAGTACACGCTGGCGCACGATGACGGAATCGGCAGCGAAGACCTAGACGGCGCCGACGTCATCGTCGTCGGTGTGTCGCGGGCGACCAAGACACCGACCTGCATGTATCTTGCGTCGCGCGGCATCAAGGCTGCCAACGTGCCGCTGGTGCCCGGCGCGCCGCCGCCGGTGGGCCTGCTGCAGGCGAACGGGCCGCTCGTCGTCGGCCTGACGGTCGATCCGGTGCGCTTGGCGACAGTTCGCGCCGCCCGCCTGAGCGCGCTCAAGGACGATGCCAACATCGACTACGCCGACCTCGACGGCTTGCGCAGGGAAGTACTCGAAGCGCGTCGCCTGTTCATTCGCCGCGGCTGGCCGATCATCGACGCCAGCCATCGCTCGATCGAGCAGACCGCGTCGATGATCATCGAGATGCTGCGCAAACGCGCGGAGGGCAGGTAGCGCTGCGGCGCTGTGCTAGAGCAGCAGGCGGTGGGCGAAGAACGCGGCGAGGCCGAGGGCGATCGTGAGCAGGAGATTGCGGCCGAGAATTCCGGCTGCCAGGCTGACCAGCGCCGCGATCAGATAAGGGTTGCTCGGGGAAAGGTGCCAGTCGCCTTTCGGCAGCAGCACCGCCGGCAGGGTGATCGCGGTGAGCACCGCCGGTGGGATGAACTTGAGCGAGCTCTCCAGCCACGGCGCGAGGCGGATCCGGTCGGCCATGGCGAAGAGGAAATAGCGAATGCCGAAAGTCACCGCCATCATCCCGCCGATCATCCAGGCTTCCGTCGTGGTCATTGCCGGCATGTCTCGTCGCGTGTGGCAGCCAGGCGCTGCGCAAGCAGGCCCGAGGCGATTCCGGCGCCGGCCGAAACGACGATTCCCAGCTTGTACGGCAGGGTCAGCGTGAGCAGCGAGGCGGCTCCGGCGGTCAGGACGCAGACGACTACCGGCAGAGTCCTGACGAAGGGGATGATCATGCCGATGAAGGTGACCGGCATCGCCACGTCGAGCCCCCAGCCCTGCGCGTCGGGAATCCTGTTGCCGAGCAGCAGGCCGAGAAAACACCACAGTTGCCAGTTGAGATACATGGCGATCGACGATCCGAGCTGGTACCAGTGCTGGTAGGGGGAGGCGTCGTTCCTCTGGAAGCGATGCACCGTCACCGCGAAGGTTTCGTCGGTCAGCCAGAACGCGAGAGGGATCCGCCACCGCTGCGGCAACTCTTTCAGGTACGGCAGCAGGGTCGCGCTGTAGAGCATGTGGCGCAGGTTCACGATCAGCGTCGTCAGCACGATGATTGCGACCGGCGTCTGCGCGGCGACCAGTCCGACCGCGATGAACTGCGAAGATCCGGCGAAAACGAACGCCGACATGGCAATCGCCGCCGCCATCGACAGGCCCGAGCTGGCGGCGATTGCTCCGTAGATCAGGGCGAACGGCAGCGCGCCGAGCAGCAGCGGCAGCGTGTCGCGCATTCCGGTGAGAAATTCGTGTCGCTTGAGCGCCTCGGCAGCGGTCGGGGAGGAGAGGCCAGCGGCAGAGACCGGCTCCCCCTCCGAAGTCGCCTGGCCGTTGCGACTGACCGGGGAAGGCGGTTTGGACTCGCTGATCCCTGCCATTTCAATCGGCCAGCGCCGCAGACAGGGTTTTCGCGTTGTGGCGCACCATGCCGAGGTAAGTGTCCGCCGGCGTGCCGGGCTGGGACAGCGAATCGGAGTACAGCGTGCCGCCGATGCGCACGCCCGATTCGCGGCTGATGCGCTCGAGCAGGCGCGGGTCCGCGATGCTTTCGATGAACATGGCGCGAATCGCTTCCCGGCGGATCTGCCGGATGAGCGCACCGACTTCGCGTGCCGTCGGCTCGGCGTCGCTGCTGACGCCGACCGGAGCGAGGAAGCGGATGCCATAGGCGCGGCCAAAGTAGGCGAAGGCGTCGTGCGAGGTGACGACCTTTCGCCGGGCGGCGGGCAGCGAGCCGAACGTGCTGCGCAGCTCGGCGTCGAGGGTGCCGATCTGCCGCTCGAGCCGGCTGGCGTTCGCCTGATAGTAGGCCCGATTCGCCGGGTCGGCGTCGGCGAGAGCGGTGGCAATGTTGGCGACGTAGCGTCGGGCGTTGGCCAGGTCCTGCCAGGCGTGCGGGTCGACCTCGCCGTGCTGCGCGTGTCTGTCCGCGTCGGCGCCGGCGAGGCGCAGGGTTTCGACTCCCTGGCTGGCGACGATCACCCCGCCGCGGTAGCCCGAGGACTGGATCAGGCGAGCGATCCAGCCTTCGAAGCCCAGTCCATTGACGATCACCAGTTTCGCTCGCGCCAGCAGCCGGGCGTCCCCCGGGGTGGGCTGGTACACGTGCGCATCGGCTCCCGGGCCGACGAGACTATGCACCTCGACGCGGTCACCACCGACCTGCTTCGTGAGGTCGCCGAGGATGCTGAAGCTGGTGACCACCGGCAGCGTTTCAGCCGCCGCAAGGCGGCCGCCGGCAAGACCGATGATGCCAACCAGGGCGATCGCCGCCAGTCGGTGCAGCGTCTGGGCAAGAGCACGTGCCATCGATATTCTCCTCCTTCAGCGTTCGAAATGCCAGGTCGATCGCCAGCGCGCGGCCACCGGCCCCAGCCGCCCGATCGTCATGGACAGCAGATAGGCGGCACCCAGGGTGAGGACGATCGCCGGTCCGGCCGGCAGATTGAGGTAATAGGAAAGCAGCAGACCGAGCAGCGAGCCGGCAAAGGCGGTGCCGACGGCGATCAGCAGCAGCGCTCCGAGCCGGTCGACCCACAGGCGCGCCGCGGCCGCCGGCAGGATCATGATCCCCAGCGCCATCAGCGTGCCGAGCGCATGGAAACCGGCGACCAGATTGAGCACCAGCAGAATCAGGAAGCCATAGTGCGCGACCGGGGCGAGGCGGCTGACGCGCGCCAGGAAGGCCGGATCGCAGACCTCGAGCGCGAACAGGCGCAGGCCGCAGGCAAGCGCGATCACCGTCAGCGAGGCGAAACCGGCGAGCAGGAAAAGGGCGGCATCGTCGAGCGCCAGGACGCTGCCGAAGAGGACGTGCAGCAGATCGACGCTGCTGCCGCGCAGCGAGATGATCAAGACGCCGGCGGAAAGCGCCAGAAGGTAAAAGGTGGCGAGACTGGCGTCCTCCCGGATCACCGTGTTACGCGCAACGCCGCCGGTCAGCACGGCCACCGCCAGGCCGGCGATCAGGCCGCCGCAGGTCATCGCCGGCAACGACAGGCCGGCGATCAGATAACCGATCGCGGCGCCGGGCAGGATCGCGTGGGACATCGCATCGCCGGCCAGACTCATGCGGCGCAGCATCAGGAAGACGCCGACCGGCGTTGCGCCGATCGACAGCGCGAGGCAGCCGGCCAGCGCCCGGCGCATGAAGCCGAACTCGATGAAGGGCGCGAGCAGCGGCAGCGTCGACCAGCCTTCGTTCATGCGCTCCCCCCATCGCCATGGCAGATCGCGGTCCGTGCGTCGTCGCCACGACCTTCGGCCAGTTCGCGCGCGCGTGCCAGATTGGCCTCGCCGAGCACGCTCGCGGTCGCGCCACGCGCGACGACTTCGCGCGCGAGCAGCAGGGTTTCCGGGTATTCGCGCAGGACGTGATCGAGATCGTGCAGCACGCTGATCACCGTTCGCCCTTCGCCGTGCCAGCGTCGCACGAGCGCGGCCAGATCGCGCACGCTGGCCGCGTCGATCGCTCCGTACGGTTCGTCGAGCAGAACCAGGGGTGCGTCCTGCAGTGCGACGCGGGCAAACAGCGCACGCTGCAACTGGCCGCCGGAGAGCGAGCCGATCGGGCGCCGTTCGAGGCCGCTCAGCCCGACGGTGGCGATCGCCTCGTCGATGCGCCCGCGCAACCGGCGGTCGAGGCCGGAGAAGGCACCGATTTCTCGCCACAGGCCCATCGCGACGAAATCATGGACGATGATCGGGAAGCCCGTGTCGAGCGTTGCCTGCTGCGTCAGGTAGGCGATCTGCCAACGTTGCAGGCCATGCCGTTCGATGCGGCCGGCCAGCGGCCGCAGTTCGCCGGCGATTGCCTTGAGCAGCGTCGATTTGCCGGCGCCGTTCGGGCCGACGATGGCGAGCAGGCTGCCGGCGGCAATTTCTCCGTGCAGGTGGTGAACCGCCGGGTGGCGGTTGTAGCCCAGCGTCAGGTTGTCGAAACGCAGTTGGGGATCGGCGCGGATGCCGGCCGAAGGTTTCAATCGAGCGCCCAGAGGACAGTCGTCCACAGCAGCGCCAGGGCCCCGATGGCCCAGATCAGGCGCGCCGCGGCGCCGCTGCAAAGCACGCTGTCGAGCCTGGCGGCAGCGGGCGGCGATTCGGTTGGAGCGGTGGAAATAGGGGGCGTGCGCACGCGCGGAGCACCAGGACTGGCGGCTGCTGGATCAAGGAAGTGGCGGATTCTGCCTCGTCCGGCGACGCAATGCAATCCGTTCGGGAACAGAGGTCCGAGATTCCTGCTTGTCGGCGGCAACTGGCCACTCTCCGGCCGCGCCACCGAAGTGGCAGCGCGCTGGCCGGGATCCGCGCGAGCCCGGAAGTTCGCGGCCGGCTCAGGTGGACGGTGGCGGTGCCGGCTCGTCGGTCGTCACCTCCTGCCCACACGCCTCGCGCAGAAACGACAACTGCCGCCGGTAGTTGCGGCAGCCGACACAGATCAGCCAGTGAAAACGCAGCGCGAAACGCTCGCCGCCTTTGAGGGGACGGTCCATCGCTTCCGACATCAGGCGGACGGCCTGCCGGCAGTTCATCATCGCGACGAGTCTCCGCCAGCGAACCATTTCTGGTCGAGGCACAGGCGCAGGCCCATGCGCGCCCGATGCAGGACGACCCAGCAGTTGTTGCTGCTCATCGACAACTCCTCGCAGATCTCGTCGGTATCCAGGCCGAGCATTTCGCGCATCATGAACACGCGCGCGGTGCCCGGTGGCAGGCGGTTCAGGCAGGCATCGAAAACTGCCCAGAAACGCCGGTTTTCGAACGCCTTTTCCGGGTCTCCCCAGTCCGCCGGCCGGCTATCGCCCTGCCAGTGACCGTCGGCGCCGAACAGGGGATCGAAATCGCTCTCGTCGATCTCGTTCTCGGGTTGCTCGTAGCTGGGCTCACGCACTCGCTTGCGGATGATGTCGACGATCTTGTTCCGGAGAATCGAGAACACCCAGGTCTTCAGCTTTGCCCGCTCGGCAAAACGATCGGCACCCTGTAGCGCGGCGAGCATCGCTTCCTGCACCGCATCTTCGGCACTTGCCTGATCGCGCAACTGGAGGACGGCAAAGCGCAGCATTTCGCGCTGGAAACTCGCCAGCTCGCCGGCAATCGAAGCGGCCGCCGGCGGCAGCGCCTGGCTCCGGGAGGGGCGCGTCGGATCGGCGCTGCCGCCGGCACTGGCAATCATGTGGCGGCGTCGGCGACGGCTGGCTGGCGAGTTTCTGGCACGGGCAGCATCGGTTTCAAGAAAGCAGGTGGCGATTCATCCAGCCACGAGGAGGGGGTGCGCAGGCGTTGGTGCACCGACTGCCAGCCACCGCGCAGCGGCAGTGTAAACGCAAGCGCCTGCTCGGGATAGTCCTGGCGCCACGCGCGGTCGCCTGCGAGCCTCGCCGCGGTCGCATGAATGCACCGAAAAAGCGGTCGCGGCGGCGGAAATGGCCTAAGATGGGCAGCCCCGCAACTACTGGCAAAGGAGACAGAAATGCACATTGGCGTACCCAGGGAAATCAAGAACCATGAATACCGTGTCGGGCTGACCCCGTCATCGGTCCGGGAAATGGTCGCCCACGGTCATCGGGTGACGGTGGAAACCGGTGCCGGAAAAGGCATCGGCGCAACTGACGAGGTGTATCGGAAGGCCGGTGCCGTGATCTCGGCGAGCGCGGAAGAGATCTTCGCGAACGCCGAAATGATCATCAAGGTCAAGGAGCCGCAGGCCGGAGAGCGTGCGCTGCTGCGCGAGGGGCAGATTCTGTACACCTACCTGCACCTCGCCCCCGATCCCGAGCAGTGTGCCGACCTGGTGCGCAGCGGCGCCGTCTGCATCGCCTACGAAACGGTGACCCAGCCCGGCGGCGGCTTGCCATTGCTGGCGCCGATGTCGGAGGTCGCCGGTCGCCTGTCGGTGCAGGCCGGAGCCTACTGTCTGGAGAAGGCACACGGCGGCATGGGCATCCTGCTCGGTGGTGTCGCCGGTGTCCCGTCGGCGAAGATCGTCATCCTCGGGGGCGGGGTCGTCGGCTCGAACGCGGCGCAGATGGCCGTCGGCAGTGGCGCGCAGGTGGTGGTCATCGACCGCAACATCGACGTGCTGCGGCGCATCGATCGCCTGCTCGGGGCGCGCGTGATCACCGTCTTTTCCAACCGCGACAACGTCGAGCATCACGTGCAGCGCGCCGACCTGGTCATTGGCGGCGTCCTCATTCCCGGTGCCGCCGCGCCCAAGCTGATCACGAGAAAGCTGGTCGACGAGATGAAGCCGGGTTCGGTGATCGTCGATGTCGCCATCGACCAGGGGGGCTGCTGCGAAACCGCCCGGGCGACGACCCATGCGGATCCAACTTACGTCGTCGGCAACGTCGTGCACTACTGCGTCGCCAACATGCCCGGCGGTGTGCCGCGCACCTCGACCTACGCCCTCAACAACGCGACGCTGCCCTTCGCGCTGCAGATCGCCGACAAGGGCTGGCGCCAGGCGCTGCGGGACAACGAACACCTGCGCAACGGTCTCAACGTCGCCTTTGGCAAGGTCACCTGCAGCGAGGTCGCGGAAGACCTCGACTACGAGTACCACGAGGCGCTGTCGGTGGTCGGCGGCTGACGGCACTGGTCGCGGGCAGGCACTCCCCATTTTCATCCATTTCTGCAATTTGCCGAGGAAAGCGATGGCACGCAAAATTCGACCGATCACGATCTGTCTGCTGGCGATCTCGGGCACGGCGACCGCAATCGACGTTTCGAAGCAGGGAAGCTCCACACAGGAGGGGACCTACTTCGCTTCGCCTTACCGGTCCCAGGGGAGCGCCAACCCGTACACCGACGAGTCGGGATACGTGAGCCCTTACCGAAGTTATCCCGGTTCCTCGAGCAGCCCCTTTTGGCCGCAAAGCGAATCGCAGCCGCCGAGCAAACCTCACAAGCAACAGCCGGCTGCGGGAACGAGCCAGACCAGGTCGCAAGCGGGTGCGGGAACGAGCCAGACGAAGACGGCCGCGAGCGCGTCCGGTCGTCCGCCAGCGAGTGCCGGGTCAGGCCAGACCAGGGTTGGCAGCAGTTCGACGAGTCACAGCGCCAATCGCTCGACGCTCGACGCCAACGGATTGTCCAGGCCATCGGTCCTGAAGCAATCCGACAAGATTGGATCGACCAAACTGCAGCCGTAAGGCCAGTCAGCCTTCTGCCTGACGCTGGCGCGTGAGTTGCGCGCCGAGTTCCTGGCCGAAGCCGAGGCATGCCATCGGCCAGCCTCGCCGCAGCGCTCCACTTGCGGTTTCAGCGGCGGAGGCGCGGCGCTGGCTGGTCGCCGCCCACAAGGAACGAACGAGATTGCTGATGCCGAGGGACGAATCACACGAGTCGAACGTCGTGTGCCGAGCGGGAGCGGCGACCCGGCCGACAGCGCCTTCCCGGCGGACGACCCTGCTGCCCGACCTCGACAGGGTCGAGATTCCCGGCGGCGAATTCCTCTACGGCGAGAAATGAGAGAAGCGCACGCTGCCGGCTTTCCGCATTGCGCTACCCGGTGACCAACGTTCAGTCCCAGACCTTCGTCGACGCCGGTGGCTATCGCGACGAGCGCTGGTGGTCCGACGTTGTGCGGCCGGACCCTGAGCCCTCGCGCTGGCCGCAGGCGAACCGGCCACGGACGAACGTCGACTGGTACGAAGCGGTCGCCTTCACGCGCTGGCTGAGCGCGCAGTTGGGCTACGAAATCCGCCTGCCGACCGAGGAAGAATGGGAACGCGCCGCACACGGCAGCGACGGGCGAGAGTATCCCTGGGGCGGCGGCTACGAGAGCGGCCGGGCGAACGTCGACGAGACCGCGCGGTATGGTGGCAAGAAGGTCGGTGAGTGGTGCCTCAACCCGTACGATCGCCCGAGCGAGAAACGGCGATTTCGGATGAGCGCTTGAAGAAGAACATGGCCCCGATCGACGATGCCCTGACGCGCCTGCTGTCGTTGCGTGGTTTCTCGTTCGAATGGATCGACCCAACGCTGGGCCAGAAACGGGAAATGGGGGTACTGGCCCAGGACGTGGAAAAGGTGTTCCCCGACCTGGTGCAAATCCTTACCGATCGCAAGTTTGTCAATTACCAGGGCTTGATTCCGGTGCTCATCGAAGCGCTCAGGGAAATGCGTGGACAGGTCGTGGAACTCCGCGACAGGGTTCTGGCCTAGGCGCTGATCCGCCACCAACATCAACTCGAATCTGAAATGGACGAACATTCGATGCACGAGAAAATCCAGACCCGCCTCGAAGGACTCCGCGAGGAATACGCCTCGGGGCAGAAAGTGATGGCCGAACTGCAGAACCGCCAGGCCGAGCTGCACCAGACCCTGCTGCGCATCAGTGGCGCGATCCAGGTGCGCGAGGAAATGCTTGCAGGTTCCGCCGGCGATCGGTCGGCTGAGCCCGATTCGGGAAGCTGACGATCCGGGCGGCCAATCCGCCGCTCGGTCGCGGGCCATCGAACGACTCCAGCCGATGCTTAACAGCCTCGAAAACTGGTTGGCCAACGCAGCCCGATTGGCGCTACCCGCCGACGTGACGCTCGCCATCGGCCCGCTCGTCGCTCCCACCGGCCTGCCGCTGCTGAACGTTGCGGCGAGCCGCCTGCGTCCGATTGGGAGCCAGCACGACGACAATCGGGAACCGCGCCAGCCGGCGATCCGCAGCCGGCGCTTTCCCTTGTCGAGCGCGGGCAGTGTTGCGGAGTTTCTCCTGCCACGCGAGATCGCTGCCGGCGACATTCTCGAAGTCGAACTCGCTCCCGGGCGGCTCGCGCGGCCCGGTGACGACTACGAGATCCGGCGCACCGCGCGCAGCAAACCAGACGACTCAGCCGGACGCGCACCGCTTGCCGGCGAGAACCCGGGCGCATCGCAAGGCGCCGGCTGCGCCGCAGAGTGGGATGAGACGATCGTCTTCTGCCGCCCGCCGCCGGCCGGATGCGCCCTGGTTGTCCGCGATGGCCAGGCGAGTGGCTACCGCCAGGTCTCGGCCTGCCGCGTGATGATCCAGCTCACTGCCTGGGCCGCGACAGCCGAAATGGCCGACGCTCTGCTCGCGCCGCTGTTCGCTTCGGCGTTTGCCGCATTCGCCAAGGTCGACCGCATCGAACTCGTGCGCGACGAACGCGCCGGCCTCGTGCTGCGTCTTCTCGACCCGCAAGCCGATCTCGCAGCACTCGAGCGCACGGTTGCAGACGGCGTGTCATCGTCTGCGCCGCCGCCCACGCGCAGCAGCGCGCGGCTCGTCGTGCGTGGTGAACTCGAAACGACTGTGCTGCTCGCGGAACATCCGGCGAGCGCAACGATCGAGTGCATCGACTACACACTGAACTGGTCAGCGGGCAGCGGCAACAGCGCTGGCAGGACGCAGTTCGCGTCGACCGAGCGTCGTCGCCTGACTGATGCCGATGTGTGACGAGAACGTTGGTGGCGAGCGCCTCGCGTCGTTTCATGCATTCGGCACAAGACCGCATGCCTGTCGCTTGTGCTCCGCGTGCTTTGCCAGGCGCCGCCGACGTGCTTTCCGGCTCTGCAAAGAAACCAATAAAGCAGTGTGTTACGATCATTTTCTGGCGGAGAGAGCGGGATTCGAACCCGCGTTAGGAGATTATCCTAAACACGCTTTCCAGGCGTGCGACTTAAACCACTCATCCATCTCTCCGGGGGGACGTGCATTCTAGCAGAAGGTGAAACGAACACCAAACCTCGAATCCCGCCTCGAATCGCGCCTCGAATCGCGCCTCGACTTCCACCTTCCCTGCATGCGTAGGGGATGTCTTCGGGAAGCGATGCGGGTGGTGGCAGCAACGCGGCGACGGTGCGCGATGCCTGCTTGCAGTCGCTGATTGTTGCACTGCAGCTTGTCATTCTTCAAAACTGTCGGTATCTTCCCGGTCCCAAGCTTATATCGTATACGATATTCGGAGTTCCCCACGCCGCCCATGCCATCGCTGCTCGAACGCGTCGCCGCCCAGAAGATGCCCCCGCTCAGCGCTTCGGATCACGTTGCGCAGATGCTCAAGAAGGCGATCGTCGATGGCTTGCTGCCGGCTGGCGAGTTGCTCCGGCAGGACGAAATCGCGGCGCATTTCCACGTCAGCAAGATCCCGGTGCGCGAAGCGCTCAAACACCTCGAAGCCAAGGGCCTGGTCACCTTTCTGCGCAACCGCGGGGCTGTCGTGGCGTCCTTGTCGCCGGCAGAAATCGAAGAGTACATGGAAATCCGGGCGATGCTCGAAGCCCGCGCGGCACGGATCTCGGCCTCGCGGATCGGCGATGCTGCGATCGAGCAGGCGCGCCGACATTTCGACGACTTCGACCATGCGGTCGACAGCGGTCGCTGGGGCGAATTGAACTGGCTGTTTCATTCGACCCTCTACGCTGCGGCGGGGCGACCGATCCTGCTCGGCGAAATCCGTTCCCTGTACAACAAGGTCGAGCGTTACGTACGCGCGCTCTTGTCGGTAACCAGCGAAATGCCCAAGACCCAGCACGAACACGCCGCGATTCTCGACGCGTTTGTCCGCCGGGACCCCGACGCGGCGGCAGAACTCACTCGGGCGCACGTGCTCGATGCGGGTGCGTCACTTGTCCGTTATCTTGACAACCACCGTAACAAAGGAGGAAACCCATGAACAAACACTTACTGGCGACCGGCTTCAGCCTGTTTGCCCTGGCAGGCAGCAATGCCTATGCGGATCACCTGGTGGCGATTGCCGGTCCGATGACCGGTCAGTACGCTTCGGCCGGCGACCAGATTCGCAAGGGTGCGGAGATGGCGATCGCCGACATCAACGCCAAGGGTGGCGTCGTTGGCGAGAAACTGAAGCTGGAAATCGGCGACGACGCTTGCGATCCCAAGCAGGCAGTCGCCGTCGCCAACCAGATGGTCAACAAGAAGATCATCTTCATGCACGGCCACTGGTGTTCGAGCTCGACGATTCCGGCGTCCGAAGTCTATGCCGAAGCCAACATCCCGATGGTTACGGTGTCGACCAATCCGAAGGTTACCGACCGCGGCCTCAAGAACATTTTCGCCATCGCCGGTCGGGACGACCAGCAGGGTCAGGTTGCTGGTGCTTATCTGGCCGAGCACTTCAAGGGCAAGAAGATTGCCGTTGTCGACGACAAGAGCGCCTACGGCAAGGGACTTGCCGACGAGGTCGCCAAGGCCATGGAAGCCAAGGGTGTCAAGCCGGCGCTGCGCGAGTCGATCACCGCCGGCGAGAAGGATTATTCGGGTCTGGTCAGCAAGCTCAAGTCGGCGGGCATCGAAGTCATGTCGTACGGCGGCTACCACACCGAAGTGGCGCTGATCCTGCGTCAGGCGCAACAGGCGGGCCTCAAGCTGACGGTGATGGGTGGCGACACGATGTCCAATACCGAACTGGCGACTGCCGCCGGTGCCGAAGCGAACAATGTGCTGTTCACCTTCGGCCCGGACGCGCGCAAGAACCCGAGTGCGGCGAAAGTGGTCAAGAAGTTCCACGACTGTAGCGGCGCAAAAGGTTTGCAATATCGGCGCAAAAGGTTTGAACAGTACGAATGCATGGGGATTGAGTGCAAGAGATTGAAAAACCAGATAAAACTCGTATCTTCAATAAATGAAGTAGCG
>WBZT01002100.1_pt1 | contig 14114 bp, 11 predicted proteins | sample 5204241 | NCBI WGS metagenome assembly WBZT01 (sample SAMN12344358, study PRJNA552823) | activated sludge metagenome | biome: Activated sludge suspended growth; feature: Nitrification reactor; material: Wastewater; isolation source: activated sludge from nitrification reactor of wastewater... | reverse complement strand
ACCCCGCTCTTATAACTCCATTGCAGCGCCAGCTTCTCGACATTTTCACTTGTGATTTGCTTGAGCGGGGAAAACCGCTGATTGCTGTAATCACGTCCGTAGCTGGGCCATTCTCCCGCCGCCGGGTGATTGATCACCCCGGTGGTTGCATCATCACCAGCCATAGCACCGCCGATACTAGCCGCCAGCAACAGGGCGAAGAACAGGGCTCGGGTAAGCAAACTCATCATGGATTTCCCTTTTGCCTTCAGGCGCTCAAATCTTTTTCCATGCCATCAATCCCGGCGCAGATGGCGCCATTCACAATGTCCGCCACTGCGGCGCTGTCTTCCGGCCTGGACTCGAAATCTATCGTCCACACGACAATGCCCAACCCGTCATAAGAGGTAAACACCTCCACCGTGCCCTTGTAATACGTCACGGGAAAGGGCGATACAGGACGCAGATAAACCAGCCGCCTGTGTTTTTGGTCTATTTCTTCTATCGTGTCCTTGATTTCGCCGCCGTTATTGGCGATGGTCATGTAGCGCAAAGCGCCCGGCCCGTTGCCTTCCACCCGGCAAGTCTCGATGATCGGGAACCACACATCCAGCCTGCCGATCTTGCTGACGGCATCCCACACCTTTTCAGCCGGGACATTCAATTTCTTGGTCATCGCTTTTTTGGTCAACATCTGCGTCTCCTGGTAGTAATAAACTCATCGCAAGCCGGGAACGGCCCACTGGACGCACTTTAGCGGCGCAAACATCCGCCGTATTGGAAAAAACCGACAATATTGAGGGGAGGTTATGCGACCTGGAATGTCAGGAGCGCCCCAAGTTTAACAACCCGGAAAACTGTATGGTTGGGGAGGCATCCACCTTGGGATAAAGTGCTTCCGGCGCTACTCCATATAGCTCCTGGAAGTCATGGATCATGTGGCTTTGGTCGTAATAACCCGCCGCATGTGCGACATCCGCCCAGGTCGGCAGTGTTTTGCGCTGGAAAATGGCATTGCGCAACCGGACAACGCGGGCATATTTTTTGGGTGTGGCGCCAATATGGGTAATAAACCGGCGTTCCAGGGTGCGTTCCGTCAATTCAAAATGCCGGGCAAGTTCCTTGATCGGATAATTCCCGCCCGATGCCGTCAGGGCTTGGCAGGCTTGCCGGATCAGCACATCCGCGTTGTTTTGGTTCAGTATCGAAAGCAGGAATGTTTCCACATAGCGGACACGTTCATTGGCCGAGCGCTTGCCCACCAGCCCATCCTCGATTTTTTCTATCCAATAACGGGGAAAAATATCCCTGCAATCCACCCGTCTTTCTGCGCACTCCCTGACGATTCCCCGGCGAAAAACATTCAATCCCCACGGCGTGAGGCGCGCGGAGACACCGGATATATTCCCGGCACCACCCAAGTCACTCCGATAGCTCTGGAAACCCGCAAGCCCGCTGCGGGTGGTGTAAGTGGCGCTCTTGTGGGTTGTCTTAAGCAAGTCGCCATATAAAAAGCACAAATAGGTTGCGCCGTCCGGGAGAATGGAAAATGCCGAATTTTCAGCACCGGTCAAATCTTCATAATCCCAAAACGCCTCAACATAAGGCGCAAGCAATGGGGATGGGACAAAAACCCTTAAACTCACAACAGCATCCTTAACCTCCTGAAAGAGGTAACACGCTAAGTTTTTCTGTGCCCAACAACCATCCGTCAAATCACTACTTTGAGCTCAATAAATTCCTTAGTGCGTACTGGCTTCTTGCAATTTTTATATTGCCGCTCTTGAAATTATGATGCTTAGCCCCTATTATTAGCACTCGTTGGATGTGAGTGCTAATAGCCAATCCAAATGTTGTCCAACAAACTTTATTCCGAATTCGTTTTAACTCTCAGGAGATTTGCATTATGAAGATTCGTCCTTTGCACGACCGCGTGATCGTCAAGCGTCTGGAAGAAGAGCGCAAGACCGCTTCCGGAATTGTTATCCCCGACACCGCTGCTGAAAAGCCCGACCAAGGCGAAATCATCGCCGTTGGCCCAGGTAAGCGTGATGACAATGGCAAGCATATTGCCCTGGACGTGAAGGTGGGCGACAAGGTGCTGTTCGGCAAGTACGCTGGCCAGACCGTCAAGGTTTCCGGCGAGGAACTGCTGGTCATGCGTGAAGAAGACATCATGGGCGTGGTTGAGGCCTAAAAGCGGCGTCTTTGGCTTTGATGCTGCGTTGCGCGCTTTTCTGCGGTGCTTGCATACTCAAATGTATGCGCCGCTCCTCGAAAAACACGCGCCTTGCCTAAAAGCCAAATACTTGCTTTTTCTGAATACTATCAAGGAGATTAAATAATGGCTGCTAAAGACGTACGATTTGGCGATGACGTTCGCCACAAGATGGTTGCCGGCGTGAACGTGCTGGCAAACGCTGTGAAGGTAACCCTGGGTCCCAAGGGCCGCAACGTGGTTCTGGAGCGTTCCTACGGCGCCCCGACCATCACCAAGGACGGTGTTTCCGTTGCCAAGGAAATTGAACTGAAGGACAAGTTCGAGAACATGGGTGCACAAATGGTGAAGGAAGTGGCTTCCAAGACTTCTGACATCGCCGGTGACGGCACCACAACCGCCACTGTGCTGGCACAAGCCATCATCCGCGAAGGCATGAAGTCTGTTGCCGCTGGCATGAACCCGATGGACCTGAAGCGCGGCATCGACAAGGCTGTGATCGTGGCCGTGGATGAGCTGAAGAAGCTGTCCAAGCCCTGCACCACTAGCAAGGAAATCGCCCAGGTGGGTTCCATTTCCGCCAACTCCGACGCTGACATCGGTGAAATCATCGCCAACGCGATGGACAAGGTGGGCAAGGAAGGCGTGATTACCGTGGAAGACGGTTCCGGCCTGGCCAACGAACTGGACGTGGTGGAAGGTATGCAGTTTGACCGTGGTTACCTATCCCCCTACTTCATCAACAATGCAGACAAGCAAATCGCGCTTCTTGAGAATCCTTTCGTGCTGCTGTACGACAAGAAGATTTCCAACATCCGCGACCTGCTGCCCGCACTGGAGCAAGTGGCCAAGTCCGGCCGCCCGCTGCTGATCATCGCTGAAGACGTGGACGGCGAAGCGCTGGCCACCCTGGTGGTTAACAACATTCGCGGCATCCTCAAGACCGTGGCTGTGAAGGCTCCTGGCTTCGGCGACCGCCGCAAGGCCATGCTGGAAGACATCGCCATCCTCACCGGCGGTACCGTGATCGCCGAAGAACTAGGCCTGAAGCTGGAAAACGTAACCCTGAACGACATGGGCCAAGCCAAGCGCATTGAAGTGGGCAAGGAAAACACCACCATCATTGATGGCGCAGGTGCCGAAGCCGGTATCAAGAGCCGTGTTGAGCAAATCCGCAAGCAGATCGAAGACGCTTCCAGCGACTACGACCGCGAAAAGCTGCAAGAACGCGTGGCCAAGCTGGCTGGCGGTGTTGCCGTGATCAAGGTAGGTGCTGCTACCGAAGTGGAAATGAAGGAAAAGAAGGCACGCGTGGAAGATGCACTGCACGCGACCCGCGCCGCCGTGGAAGAAGGCATTGTGGCCGGTGGTGGCGTTGCGCTACTGCGCGTCCGCAAGGCTATCTCCGCCACCAAGGGTGACAACCACGACCAGGATGCCGGTATCGCCATTGTGGTGCGTGCGATTGAAGAGCCGCTGCGCCAAATCGTGACCAACGCCGGGGCAGAAGCTTCCGTGGTGGTCAACAAGGTGCTGGAAGGTTCCGGCAACTTCGGCTTCAACGCCGCCAACGACACTTATGGCGACATGGTGGAAATGGGCGTGCTGGATCCGACCAAGGTGACCCGTTCCGCACTGCAACACGCTGCATCTATCGCCGGCCTGATGCTGACCACCGATTGCATGGTGGCAGAACTGCCGAAGGATGATGCTCCGATGCCAGGTGGCGGCATGGGTGACATGGGTGGTATGGGCGGCATGATGTAACGCTGAGCCTTACTGCTCTGCCTAACACAAACCCCGCACATGTTGCGGGGTTTGTTTTTTCTTTTGACGCAAATCAAACTTTGCGCATATACTCCACCCGTCCACACCCGGACGCCCGAACTTGGGATAAAAAAATCCCCGGTTTCAAGGGGAAGAAAACCGGGGAGGAAAGAAGCCCTGACAAGTGTCAGAGCCCCGCTCAGGGAGGAGAAGCGGGAGACGATAATATCGTCTGCACCTATGACAGACATCATGAGAATGAGTTCCCGCTAAAATTTCAGAATGCGTGCATTGCACGCATTTTTTCTTTGTAGATTCGGAAAGCCAAGCATGACCGACATCCTCCACGGCCTCAACGACAAACAACTCGAAGCCGTCACCCTGCCACACACCTCCGCGCTCATCCTTGCCGGCGCAGGCAGCGGCAAAACCCGTGTACTCACCACCCGCATCGCCTGGCTGATTCAAAATGGCCTGGTTTCGCCCAACGGCATCCTGGCCGTCACCTTCACCAACAAGGCAGCGCGCGAGATGCTCACACGACTCTCTGCCATGCTGCCGATCAACACACGCGGCATGTGGATAGGCACTTTCCACGGCCTGTGTAACCGTTTTTTGCGCGCCCACCACCGCGAGGCACAACTGCCGGCCATGTTCCAGATTCTGGATACTGCCGACCAGCTTTCCGTCATCAAGCGCCTGATGAAGCAGATGAATGTGGATGACGAAAAATTCCCGCCCAAACAGGTGCAGAACTACATCAATAACTGCAAGGATGAAGGCTACCGCGCCGACCGCATGGAAGCCTACGATCGCCATTCAGAAAAACTGCGCGAGATTTTTGCCGAGTACGACAAGCAATGCCAGCGCGAAGGCGTGGCGGATTTTGCCGAACTGCTGCTGCGCTGCTACGAAACCCTGGCGCGTGATGCCCAGTTGCGGGCGCATTACCAGGAGCGTTTCCGTTACATCCTGGTGGACGAGTTCCAGGATACCAACCGTCTGCAATATTTATGGCTGAAACTGCTGGCCGGTAGCCAGAATGCTGTATTTGCAGTGGGGGACGACGACCAGTCCATCTATTCCTTCCGCGGCGCGCGGGTCGGTAACATGCAGGATTTCCAGCAGGATTTTGCCGTGGAACACGTCATCAAGCTGGAACAGAACTACCGCTCGCACAGCAACATCCTGGATGCCGCCAACGCCATCATCACCCACAACCGCAATCGCTTGGGCAAAAACCTGTGGACTTCCGAGGGCAAGGGCGAGCCCATCCGCGTATATGACGCCTACAACGACACCGAGGAAGCCGGGTTCATCGTGGACGAGATCAAGGCACTGCACAAAGAGGTGATTGAGTTGCAGGAAATCGCCCTGCTCTACCGTTCCAACGCCCAGTCGCGCATCCTGGAGCATGCCCTGTTTTCCGCCGGATTGCCTTACCGCGTTTACGGCGGCCTGCGCTTTTTCGAGCGCGCCGAAATCAAGCACGCGCTGGCTTATTTACGCCTGGTCAGCAACCCGGATGACGACGTGTCCCTGTTGCGTGTCATCAACTTCCCGGCGCGCGGCATCGGTGCGCGTAGCCTAGAACAGTTGCAGGAATCGGCACGGCAGGCGGGCAGCAGCCTGTGGCAAGCAGCCTTGCAGCAGGGCGGCAAAATCGCCGCTTTTGTGGCGCTGATCAAGGGCCTGCAGGAACACTGCAACGGCTTGCCGCTGCCGGAAATGATGGACGTGGTGACCAGTATGAGCGGCCTGCGCCAGCACTACCTGGCGGAAAAGGAAGGCGAAGACCGTATCGCCAACCTGGACGAACTGGTCAACGCAGCGGTCACTTTTGTTAATGAGCGCGAGGAAAACACGCTGATTGATTTCCTGTCCTTCGCCAGCCTGGAAGCCGGTGAACACCAGGCCGACCCCGGCCGCGATGCCTTGCAACTGATGACCGTACACGCCGCCAAGGGGCTGGAATTCCACACCGTGTTCATCAGCGGGCTAGAAGAAGGGCTGTGCCCGCACGAACAAAGCATGAGCGAATCGCACGGGCTGGAAGAAGAACGGCGGCTGATGTATGTGGCCGTGACGCGCGCCCGGCGGCGGCTTTACCTCAGCCACGCGCAAAGCCGCATGTTGCATGGCCAGGTGCGTTACAACATCCCGTCACGTTTCCTGGATGAAATCCCGGATGCCGTGCTCAAGCACCTCAACGCCAAGCCCGTACCCAAATACAGCAGCGGCCCGGCCTGGGCAGAGCCTGTTTCAAGCGCCCCCAACCACCCCACCTGGCGCATCGGCCAGAGTGTGCAACATGCCAAATTCGGGCCGGGGGTGATCCTGGCCTATGAAGGCGGTAACGATGCGCGGGTGCAAGTCAGCTTCCGCGATGCCGGGGTGAAATGGCTGGCGCTGGAATACGCCAAGCTGGAGCCACTTTAGTTACATCGCAATTTCGCCACCCGCAACAGGGGGTGGGTCAAACACATCTTTGTAACTGACATAAAGGGAGGCCATCATGGTGGGAATCAGCACCACCAGGCCGATGCCGAAGGGAATTGCCGCCAGAATAATCAAAACTGCGGCCACCACGCTGTAAACCGTGAAGGGCAGGATGTTGCGCAGGCAGGCATTAAAACTGGTTTTCATGGCATCCGCTGCGGTGAGGTCGTGAAACACCACCAGGATGGGCGCGAACCAGTAGGCCATCATCAGGGGAACCAAGGCTGAAAGCCCCAGCAGGGCCACCAGCATCACGCCGCCCCCTGCGGCTGCGGCTGCGGTACTGGCACGCTCAACATCATGCGAGCTGACAGTCAAAGCAGACAGCACAGCCCCGCCTGATGCCATGAAAATCACCCCGGCAATCAGAATAATGCCCGCCAGGTAGATCCCACCCACCGTCACCAGCTGCGAGGTGTTTTGCTTGAATCCGGCGAAGAGGTGGTTGATCTCCAGTTCCTGTTCGTTCTCCAGAGCACGGCAGCCCAGCATGAATCCGGCAATAAACACCGGGGCCAGCAGGTGCAGCACGATAGGCCCCAGCAACGGGATGACGGAGAGCACGCCGCCAATCAGCAAATAAATCAGGAACAGGGCAATCCAGATGGCCGGACTTTGCATGAACAGGCGAAAACCATCCCGGATCCAGTTCCAGCCGTTGGCCGCGCTAACAGTTCTTGATTGCATTGTTCAGTTCCTTTTAATCTCTAGAGGGTGCTGCCTGTGTTTTTGCAAAATTTGTCGAAAATGTTCCGGATCCTTGGCAAACGTCATTTCTCCGGGTTGCGGAAAATGGTAATCATGCAGCCGTGACAGCCAAAAACGCAATGCCCCGGCGCGCAACAGGCCAGGCCAGGCCCGTTTTTCATCTTCATTCAACGGCCGCTCCTGCTGGTAGGCCTCAAGTAGCGCGCTGGCCCTGGCTTGATCCAGACTTTTGTCTGCATTCAGGCACCAGTCATTCACAGCGATCGCCAGATCGTAGGCCAGTACATCGTTACAGGCGTAATAAAAATCTATGGCTCCACCCAGCCTGTCGCCGTCAAACAGCACATTATCGCGGAACAGGTCGGCATGTATGACGCCCTTGGGCAAGCCTGCCAAGGGCTGGCCGGACTGGTAGTCCAGTTCCTCTTGCAGCAACTGCTGCTCTTCCGTACTCAACCTGGGCAGCAACTTTTGTGCTGTCGCGTTTCGCCATCCCGGCCCACGCGGATTGTCCATGGTCGCCGGATATTGCTGCCCGGCCAAATGCAGCTTGCCAAGAAACCGGCCAAGCTCTGCACAATGCGGGGGCTGCGGGTTTTCCAGCACGCGCCCCTTGATGCAGCTCACCAGGGCGGCAGGCCTGCCGTTCAGCATATTGGCAAATCCACCACTGGAGTCCGGTACTGGATCAGGGCAAGGGATGCCACGCGCGGAGAGAAAAGCCATCAGCTCCAGGTAATAGGGCAGCTCTTCCAGCCGGTTATGTTCAAACAACGTCAGCACAAAACGCGCTGACGGCGTATCCACAAAATAATTGGTATTGGTGATCCCGGCGGAGATACCTTCCATATTCACCACCTCACCCACCGTTGGGTATTGTTTCAACCAGTCTTGCAGTTGTTGCAGGCTAACGGAGGTAAATACGGACATACAAAAATTCAGGGGTGGCCAAGCCACCCCTTTTCAAACACTCAGAACCTGAACAATATCCACTGCGGGATGGCCATGCGTTCACCTGGACCATCCATGCGCGCCCAACCACCATCAATGGATTCCTTCACCAGATAATAAGGTACACCATTCGAAGGGGTAACCTTTTGCATGTACACCTGACCATTGACGCTGTATTCCTCAATGGTATTTTCACCGTCTTTCTTGATGACGATCTCAGGCTCAGGTTCACCGTTGGGATTGGGCTCATAACCGACAGGTGGAGGCGGCGGCTCCGGCAGGGGCTCCAGTGCAGGTGGGGCTTCAGCCGCGCGCAACACCAGCGGGGCAAGCAGGGTCAGGGTAATCAGCAGGCGTAGGAAAAGTTGCATGGCGGCCTCAGCAATGGTTTCTTGATGCGGGAATTCTAGCAGATAAGCCTTACAAATTGAGTTGTATCTCGCGCTCTTCGGCAGATGGTTCAAATGCCCGTGTTTCGTAGTATTTGAATATGGCGGCCACCACTTCGGCAGGTTCATCTATGACCTGTATCAGGTCAATATCTTCAGGGTTGATCATGCCCTCGGCCACCATGACATCGCGGAACCAGTCCAGCATGCCTTGCCAGAACGCCGAACACACCAGGATGATGGGAATCCGCCGGGTCTTGCCGGTCTGCACCAGCGTCAACGCTTCCATCAGCTCATCCATTGTGCCAAAACCGCCGGGCATCACCACATAGGCAGAAGCAAACTTGACAAACATGACCTTGCGCGCAAAAAAGTGGCGGAAAGTCTGGCTGATATCCTGATAAGGATTGCTTCTCTGCTCGTGCGGTAACTGGATGTTCAGGCCCACGCTGGGTGAGCGGCCAAAATAAGCGCCCTTGTTGCCCGCTTCCATAATGCCGGGGCCGCCACCGGTAATCACGCTGAAGCCGGAATCCGACAACTGGCGGGATATCTCCTCAGCCAGCTTGTAGTAAGGGTGATCCGGGTGCGTTCTGGCACTGCCGAAAACAGAAACCGCCGGGCGAATGTCCTTGAGGTGCTCCGTGGATTCCACAAACTCTGCCATAATCTCGAACACCCGCCAGGACTCACGCGCCGAGTATTCTCGCGCCAGCAATTCGGTATCGGTGATTTTAGGCAGCTTGGTGGTCATGACAATTCCAGTGGTGAGAAATTAGTGAAAACCCTACTCCTTGTTGACGGCTCTTCTTACCTGTACCGGGCTTTCCATGCCATGCCCGACCTGCGGAACCGCGCTGGTGAACCCACCGGGGCGATCCAGGGCGTGCTCAACATGCTGCGCCGTCTACACAAGGATTACCCTTCCGATTATAGCGCCTGCGTGTTTGATGCCAAGGGCAAAACCTTCCGCGACGACATTTACCCCGAATACAAGGCCAACCGTGCCAGCATGCCGGATGATCTGCGCATACAGATCGAACCCCTGTTTGAAACCATCCGGGCCATGGGCTGGCCGCTGATTATTGAGGAAGGTGTTGAGGCCGACGATGTCATCGGCGCGCTTGCCAAACAGGCCGAGCGCGAAGGCATCAGCACCATCATTTCCACCGGGGATAAAGACATCTCCCAGCTGGTGAACCAGCACATCACCGTCGTCAACACCATGCGTGACGCCTTCCGCAAAACCGATGACGTACTCGACATCGCCGGGGTGGAAAACAAATTCGGTGTGCCGCCTGAGCGCATGATCGACTACCTGGTGCTGATCGGCGACACTTCGGACAACGTGCCCGGCGTGGAAAAAGTCGGCCCCAAAACAGCGGTCAAATGGCTGAAGGAATATGGCTCGCTGGAAAACATTGTCGCCAATGCTGACAAAATTACCGGCGTGGTGGGTGAAAACCTGCGCAAGGCCCTGCCCTGGTTACCCACCGCGAGGGAGTTGATTACCATCCGTTGCGATGTTGGTATCCGCGAGCATTTTGATGAGCTGATTCAGCAAGCCCCGGACAAAGCCAAACTGGCAGAACTGTTTGACCGCTTTGAATTCAGGAGCTGGAAGCGCGAACTGGAAAACATGCCTGACAGCATTCGCGCAGAGCCTGTTGCCATGCAGGCCACAACAGACCTATTCGCCGCCGCCAACACCGCGCGCAACTACACCACCATCCTGACAGAGGACGTGTTAAGCACATGGCTGGATAAGCTGGGACGCGCCGAACTCATCTGTTTCGACACCGAAACCACCAGCCTCGACCCGCTCACCGCCAATCTGGTCGGCATGTCGTTTTCCATCGAACCCGGCACAGCCGCGTATCTGCCGCTCACCCATGACTACTTTGACGCACCAGCCCAACTACCATTCGAAGCCACACTCGCCCGCATCAAACCCTTGCTGGAAAACCCTGCGCTGAAAAAAGTCGGGCAGAACCTGAAGTACGACAAACACATACTGGCGAATCACGGCATTGAACTCAACGGCATCGCCCACGACACCCTGCTGCAATCCTACGTGCTGGAAAGCCACCGCAGCCACGGCATGGATGACCTGGCCATGCGCCATCTCGGCATGAAGGCTATTTCGTTTGAGGAAGTCGCTGGCAAAGGCGCCAAACAGGTTGGCTTCAACCAGGTGACGGTCGAAGTCGCCGCCGAATACGCCGCGGAGGATGCGGACATCACGCTCCAGTTACATCAAACGCTCTACCCGCAAGTGGCAAAAGACAGCAAGCTGGATTTTATCTACAGCCAGGTCGAGATGCCCTCGATGGAAGTGTTGTTCACCATGGAGCGCAACGGCGTGCTGATCGACGCCAACATGCTGCAAACGCAAAGCAGCGAGATCGGCATGAAGCTGGTCACGCTGGAAAACCAGGCCTACGAGCTCGCCGGGCAGCCCTTCAACCTGGGCAGCCCCAAACAGTTGCAAGAAATTTTATTCGGCAAACTGGGCATCAAACCCACTAAAAAAACACCCAGCGGCGCGCCGAGTACGGATGAAGACGTGCTGCAGGAACTGGCGCTGGATCACCCTTTACCCAAAGTATTGTTGGAATATCGTGGCCTGGCCAAGCTCAAATCCACCTACACCGACAAGCTGCCCAAGATGATCAACCCACACACGGGACGGGTGCACACCAGCTACAACCAGGCGGTGGCCATCACCGGCCGGCTGGCCAGCTCAGACCCCAATTTACAGAACATCCCGGTACGCACTGCGGAAGGCCGGCGTATCCGCGAGGCTTTCATTGCGCCGCCGGGCAGCCAACTGGTTTCGGCGGATTACTCCCAGATCGAGCTACGCATCATGGCGCATTTGTCTCAAGATTCCGGCATGCTGCAAGCCTTTGCCAACAACGAAGACATCCACCGTGCCACCGCCGCCGAAATCTTTGGTGTGGAAAGAGACCAGGTTGACAACGAACAACGCCGCTATGCAAAAGTCATCAATTTCGGCCTCATCTACGGCATGAGCGCTTTCGGCCTGGCGCAAAACCTCAATATCGAACGCAGCGCAGCACAAAGCTACATCGAGCGCTATTTTGCTCGCTACCCCGGCGTGCGCCAGTACATGCAAGACACGCGCGAAGCCGCCAAGGTCAAAGGCTATGTGGAAACCTTGTTCGGCCGCCGCTTGTGGGTGCCGGAAATCAACAGCCCCAACGGTATGAGGCGGCAAGGTGCGGAACGCGCCGCCATCAATGCCCCCATGCAAGGCACCGCCGCAGACCTGATCAAACTCGCCATGATTGCGGTGCAAGATTGGCTGGAACGGGAGAGATTGCGAACCAAACTTATCATGCAAGTGCATGATGAATTGATACTGGAAGTGCCGAATGAAGAACTGGAACTAGTTAAAAAAACTTTGCCGGAATTGATGCAAGGCGTGGCAAAGCTGGATGTGCCCTTGTTGGCAGAGGTGGGGGTTGGAAGCAACTGGGAGGGGGCCCATTAATTTTATCCTTCTCTTAAACCAAACGGGCTGATATCAGGGTGGGTATCACTGCCGCGGGATTTGCAGAGAAGAAACCGAATGGCACAGCAGCCACGGATTAGACCGAAGCAAATGATAGTGTTATAATTCCACAAGTTAGTTGCGGCAGAAGTAGTTAATGGGCATTGCGCCCATTTTTTATTTGTGTCGCCAGCACATGGATAACGGGTATGGATTTAGCAGCATTACTTGAAAAGACGGTCACGCAGATAGGCTATGAGCTGGTGGATCTGGAAATGTCCAACCGGGGCAAGCTGTTGCGCCTGTTCATAGACAAGCCGGAAGGCGTGACCATAGACGACTGCACGCTGGTCAGCAATCAGGTGTCGCACCTGCTGGCAGTGGAGCACGATGTGGATTACGACCGGCTGGAGGTTTCCTCCCCCGGCCTGGATCGTGTGCTGAAGAAAGAAAAGGATTTTGAGCGTTTTGCCGGAGAGCGGGTGAAGTTGAAGCTGCGTATTCCGGTGGAAGGCCGCAAAAATTATGTTGGCAAGCTTCTCGGCCTGGAGTCTGGGGAAATTGTGCTGCAGCGTGATGAGCAGACGTTGCGTGTTGCCCTGACCAATGTAGAGAAAGCCCGGCTTGACCCCGAGTTTTGAATTTAGGTTTTAGCGGAGATTGTTAAGATGAGTCGCGAAATTTTATTGCTGGTGGATGCGCTGGCCCACGAAAAAAGCGTGGAAAAGGATGTCATTTTTATTGCGCTGGAATTGGCACTGGCTTCCGCCACCAAGAAACGCTTCAAGGAAGACGTGGATGTGCGCGTGGAGATTGACCGCGCCACCGGCGCCCACCAATCCTTCCGCCGCTGGACCGTGACAGAAGCCGATCCCGAAACCGGCGTTCTGGAAAATCCGGACGCACAAATCCTGCCCGGCGACGAGCGTGCCAAGGGACTGGAAGTTGGCGACACCATCGAAGAACCGCTGGAATCTGTCGAATTTGGCCGTATCGGCGCACAGGCTGCCAAGCAGGTCATCCTGCAGAAGGTGCGCGAGGCCGAGCGCGAACAAATCCTGAATGACTTCCTGTCACGCAAGGAACATCTGGTCAGCGGCACCATCAAGCGTATGGAAAAGGGCAATGCCATTATCGAAATTGGCCGTATTGAAGCCCTGTTGCCACGCGAGCAAATGATTCCGAAAGAAAATCTGCGTGTCGGCGACCGTGTACGCGCCTACCTGTCCCGCATTGAACGTAATGCACGCGGGCCGCAACTGATACTGACCCGTATTGCGCCGGAATTCATCACCAAGCTGTTTGAACTGGAAGTGCCGGAAATCGAGGAAGGCCTGCTGGAAATCCGCGCCGCCTCCCGCGACCCCGGCTCCCGCGCCAAGATCGCCGTTAAATCCAACGACCAGCGTCTTGATCCAGTCGGTACCTGTGTGGGCATGCGTGGTTCGCGTGTGCAGGCAGTGACTGGTGAACTGGCGGGTGAGCGCGTGGATATTGTGCTGTGGTCCATGGATCCGGCGCAATTTGTCATCAACGCCATGGCTCCGGCTGTGGTTTCACGCATCAGTATTGATGAAGATGCCCATGCCATGGACGTGGTAGTGGCAGAAGACCAGTTGGCCCTCGCCATTGGCCGTGGTGGCCAGAATGTACGTCTGGCTTCGCAACTGACCGGCTGGGAACTCAACCTGATGACGGAAGATGAAGCCGCCAAGAAGGGGGAGGAAGAACATGGCAAGGTACGCGAGCTGTTCATGGCGCGCCTGGACGTGGACGAGGAAGTGGCCGACATCCTGATTCAGGAAGGCTTTACCACTCTGGAGGAAATCGCTTACGTGCCCTTGCAGGAAATGCAGGAAATCGACGCTTTTGACGAAGACACTGTTAACGAACTGCGCAGCCGCGCCCGCAACGCCTTGCTGACCGAAGCTATCGCCCGCGAAGAAAAAGTTGAAGAGGCCTCCGAAGAATTGCTGACCATGGCAGGCATGGACGAGAGCACCGCCCACCTGCTGGCCTCAAAGGGTGTCAGCAAGCTGGATGACCTAGCCGATCTGGCGGTGGACGAGTTGGTGGAAATGACTGG
>WBZT01002099.1_pt1 | contig 14126 bp, 9 predicted proteins | sample 5204241 | NCBI WGS metagenome assembly WBZT01 (sample SAMN12344358, study PRJNA552823) | activated sludge metagenome | biome: Activated sludge suspended growth; feature: Nitrification reactor; material: Wastewater; isolation source: activated sludge from nitrification reactor of wastewater treatment... | reverse complement strand
TCGCCGGCCAACTCCACCTCGATCTGCACACCGCCCTTGACCTCGACGACACCGCCTGGATCGCCGAATACGCCAACGGCACCAGCCCACCGACCACCACCAGCCACACCGCATGACCCACCAGGCGTGCCCCGCGCCCACCGCGGGGCCGGGCTCTACTCGCTGACGCTCACCGAGCCGCCCGGGGCGTCTCGGCCCTACGGGTCACGATCCCTCACGCAGCCCTGCAGGAGGTCCGCGCGCGCTTCGAGCCGGGCAAGCCATGGCCCGGATCGGAGACGAACACGCATTGGCGCACGCATTCCACTCGAAGTTTGGGTCGTGTTCCCTGACGGCCCAGTGTTCGGCCGCGGGCCGCTGCGTCAAGCCCCGCAGAGCGCGGCCAGTTCCCCCGGAACTTTCCGCACGCGCTACGGGCCGAAGGCCCTTCGCTTGTTTCGCGCGGAAACTTCCTCCCCCTCTGCCCTGCGGGTTGACCCAGCACCCCTTCACGGCCGACCAATACGCCGTCTATCAGGGAAACCCTCCCCCTGAACAACCCCACGCGCCGCGCAGTAACCCAAACAGACAAGCGCCCGAAGCAGCACCCAAGCCACAATCCACAACAGTAATAACTAGGTTGACAGCATCAACAGTACAAACTAGGTTAGAAGTATCAACAACACAGCGGCTCACCACCGCACCCACCGAAAGGAACACCACACATGTCCACCACCACCGCAACCACCCGCACCAGCCGCCAGCTCGAAGACGCCGCCGTGGCCGTCCTCACCGACACCACCCCCCTCACCCGCGAGGCCGCCGAAACCGTCGCGGCCGCCTGCCAGCAGTTCCAAACCCGCGACCCGCTCATCACCCGCATCCTCACCACCGACCCCGACACCCAGACCCACGCCCTGGACCGCACGTGGGAGGTCCTCACCCACATCGACCCCGACGGCGAAACCCTCACCACCGCCGCCGTCCTCGCCTGGTCGATCACCGGCGACAGCCTCGAAGCCCTCGCCCTGCTCACCCAGGCCAACGCCGCCGGAACCCACAGCCAACTCGCCGACCTCATCACCCACGCCATCACCGCAGGCCTGCCCTACACCACCTGGCAGACCATGACCGCCGGAACCACCCTCGACACCCTGCGCACCGGCACCGCCTAGCCCGACGTCAACGGGGGCCGGGCCCCACCCGGCCCCCGTTGACAGCATCAACGCAAACAACTAGCCCAACAGCATCCACAGCAAACACATCACGGAAGGAACCCCTCGATGTCACGCGAAACCCTCGCCCACCTCAACACCCAGACCCTCATCGGCTACACCACCAAACGCGGCACCGCCTGGCACTACCGCGCCGAGCACCAAGGCGACGAACCCAACCACTACCCCGGGCCGATCCCCGTGGCCGACGTCCACCGCCGCCTCTTCGACTGGACCCCCGTGGCCGCACCCCTGCAGACCGTGGTGGTCGACGACCACGGCACCCACACCATCACCGACGACACCCGCCAAGTCATCGTCCGCCCCGACACCGCCACCGTGCTCGGCGTGTTCAAGACCGGCTACCAGATCCACGACTACCGGCAATGGCTGGTCGGCAACGTCGAAACCCTGCTCGACACCGACGAACTGGCCATCGGATCCGCCGGGCTGTTAAAAGCCGGCGCCGTGGCCTGGGTGCAGATCGAAATGGAAGACACCCTAAGCGTCGAAGGGGTCGACTTCCGGCCGTTCCTCACCGCCGCCACCAGCCTCGACGGCAGCCTGGCCACCACCTACCAAGTCGGCAGCCAAGTCGTGGTCTGCGACAACACGCTGTCCGCGGCGATGGGGGAGAGGCCCGACCGGATCAAGATCCGCCACTCCGCCCACAGCCTCACCAAACTCACCACCGTGCGCGACGCCCTCGGCATCGTCCACGGCGTGGCCGACAGCTTCAGCCAGGCCGTGCGCGCCCTGAGCGACCAGACCGTCACCGACACCCGCTTCGACCGGTTCGTCGACACCTACACCGGCCTGACCAACCCCGCCGCCGGCAAACGTGCCCACGCCAACGCCACCACCCACGCTCACGCCCTGCACACACTGTGGAACCACGACCCGCGCGTCACCCCCTGGAAGAACACCGCCTACGGCGTCGTCGCAGCCGCCAACACCTACCTGCACCACCAAGCCCAGGTCCGCGGCGCCGACCGCGCCACCCGCAACACCGAACGAGCCGTCACCGGCAAAATCGACGCCTTCGACGCCCACACCCTGCAGATCCTCGCCGCCGCGTGAGCCACCAGCACGGGGCCGGGGGAGCGGGCCCGGCCCCGTGCTGTGCGACACGTCGATCTCGTCAACCTCGTCAATTCTTGACAGCATCAACAGCAATCACCAACCTGAAAGCATCAACAACACCCCGGCTACCGAGCGGAAGGCAGCCATGACCAGCACCAGCGTCGAGCCACGAACCGGGGAGTGGCGACCTGGCCCGCAGCTGTCCCATCGCCGCCGCGGCCGGGGAGGGCACACCCTCCCCGGACCCCACCCCGAAAGGACCCCCCCGATGCACGTGTACGCCGTAGCCCTGGCCAAGGGCGGCAGCACGAAAACCACGACAGCGGCCGAGCTGGCCTACGCCCTGGCCCGTAGCGGGGCCCGGGTGCTGGCCCTGGACCTCGACCAGCAGGGCAACCTGACCACCCGGCTCGGGGTGACCCGCGACACCGAAGTCGAGGCCACCGCCGCCGACCTGCTCACCGGCGAGGCCACCGCCGGCCACGCCGCCGTCGCCTCCCCGACCGTGTCCGGCGTGGACGTCGTCGCCGGCACCTCCCAGCTGGCGGCTGTGGAACACATGCCTGAGATCACCGCCGCGCTGCGCACCGAACTGTCGAAGCTCACCGAGTGGGATGCCGTGGTCATTGACACCCCGCCAGCCCTGGGAGTCATCACCCTGGCTGCGCTGGCCGCCGCCGACACCATCGTCGCCCCGGTCGCGTGTGAGGCCGAAGCCTACGAACAGCTCACCCGCTTAGGCGTGTTCGTCAGCGGCCGGGTCAGCCGCGTGGCCCCCGGCGCCCACATCGCCGCGGTCATCCCCACCCGCTACGACTCCCGCCGCCGGCTGGACCGCGAAGTCGTCGACCTGCTGGGGGAGAAGTGGCCGGCCGAGATCCGGCCCCCCGTCCGCGAGGGGATCGTCGCCAAAGACTCCTACATCGCCGGCCTACCCGTCAGCGCCTACGCCCCCAGCTCCGGGGTCGCCGCCGACTACGCCGAAGCCCTGGCACCCGTGCTGGCCTCCGTGATCAGCCAAGGCAGCACCCGATGACCGCCCGCCGCAAAAGCCTGCGCGACCTCGACAACGACGCCCTGGACCACACCCCGGTCACCGTCGCAGCCGTAGACCCCGAACCCGTGGCTGAGGCTGCCCCAGCGCCCACAAAGGCCCGCACACCCCGCCCCGGCCGCACCACCACCGCCACCGCGAAGGCGGCGGCCAAGAAGCCATCGAGGGTCACCGGCAGCACCGTTGGGGTCTACATGCAACGCCCCACCTTCGACGCCGCCCGCAGCGCCTACATGGCAGACCTCGACACCCTGGCCACCGGCCCCGACACCCTCGCCCGCTGGGTCGACGCCGCCCTAGCCGCCTACGCCGCCCTCGATGCCAGTGAACGGGTCGCCATCGCCGACACGCTGCCAGCCGAGGACCGCACCGAAGCCCGCGGCATCAACCGCACCTTCCAAGTCGGCGCCGACACCATCGAGAAAGTCAACGCCGCGCTGGTCGCCGACCGGCAAGCCGGCCGCTGGCGGTCCCGATCGGTGTTCGCCGTCGAAGCGATCCAGTGGGCCATCAACGCGGCGAAGGAACGCGCCGGGGGAGTGCTGCCCGAAGCGCCACCACGGCTACCCAACCGGGCCATGCGCTAACGGCCCGGATTGTCACACCCACCGGTCAGCATCAACACACAACAACCAACCGCGAAGGAACCACACCATGCCCACCGAGGACGAGTACGACGAATACACCGAAGCCTTCGAGGCCGTCTACGCCGCTATGCACGACGCCGCGATGATCGCCAACACCACCGCGGCCATCACCCCACCGGTGCTGTACCAAGCGCTAGGGAACCTGCGGGCGGCCACCGGCGCCCTCACCGAAATCTTGCCCAGCCTCACCCGCTCCGCACGCGCCGGCGCCGAACAGCTCGACCTCCAAGACTCAGACGGCGGCGACCCCCACCAGCAGCTCGCCGCCAGCCTCACCGCCCTCGAGGACGCCACCCGCACAACCCACAACCTGCTGGCACTGCTCGACACCGCCCAAGGCAAAGTCGGCAGCGTCGGCTACCGCGACTGATCAGCAGAACGTATCTATACGGCGCAACGCATTCAGTGGGTACCGCGAAGCAGTCGGCCGCTAGGACAGGATTAACCGATGGCCTCAGTGATGGATGTGGTGGCAGCGATTCGCGCTGTCCCGGGGGCGCACCGTGACCGGGGGGCACTGTTCGAGCAGCTGACCGCGGAGTATCTGCGCCGGGACCCGGTATTCGCGCAGCGGTTCTCCAATGTGTGGCTGTGGTCGGACTGGCCCGGCCGCGGCACCGCCACCGACACCGGCATCGATGTCGTCGCCGAGGAGGCCGACGGTTCAGGCTTGTGCGCGATCCAGTGCAAGCTGTACGGGCCGGACCATCAGGTGTCCAAGGCCGATGTCGATACCTTCTTCACCGCCTCCGGTAAGCGCGGGTTCACCTCGCGGCTGATCGTGTCCACCACCGACAAGTGGGGCAGCAACGCCGAAGCAGCACTGGTGGATCAGACCATCCCGGTGTCCCGGATCGGCCTAGCCGACATGGCAGCCTCACCCATTGACTGGGATGTCTCCTGGGTGGGGCTGGGCACCAGCCCACAGTTGAAGGTGCACGCCCCGTACCGGCTGCGTCCGCACCAGCAGGCGGCGGTCAATGACGTGTTCTTGGGCTGGGCCGCCGGTCATGACCGCGGCCAGCTGATCATGGCCTGCGGCACGGGAAAGACGTTCACCGCGCTGAAGATCGCCGAGCGTCTCGCTGAGGAGCTGGACCGGCCGGTAAGCGTGCTGTTCCTCGTCCCCTCGATCGCGCTGCTGTCGCAGTCGCTGCGGGAGTGGACCGCGGCTGCGAACACTCGGATGCATTGCCAGGCGGTCTGCTCGGATCCCAAATCCACCGCGGAGGCCCGTCGGCTCGAAGACGTGTCCGTGCACGATCTGCCGCTGGCCGCGTCCACTAATCCGCAGCATCTACTCGCCGGGCTGGCCGGCGCCGACGCGCCGTTGCGGGTGGTGTTCTCCACCTACCAGTCGATCGACCAGGTCGCCGCGGCCGTCGCTGCGTCCAAGACAGCGGGGGAGGGGGTGCTCGACTGCTTCGACCTGGTGATCTGCGACGAAGCGCACCGCACCACCGGCGTCACGCTGGCCGGGGCTGATGAGTCGCACTTCCAGAAGGTCCACGACAACGACTTCCTGCCCGCCGACCGCCGTCTGTACATGACGGCCACCCCGAAGATCTTCGCCGACGACACCAAGCAGAAAGCCGCCGAAGTCTCTGCCGTGCTGGCGTCGATGGACAACCCGGAGGTGTTCGGGCCGGTGTTCCACCGGCTCGGGTTCGGCAAAGCCGTCGAACAGGGGCTGCTGGCCGACTACCGGGTGCTGATCCTGACCGTCGACGAACAGTTCGTCGCCAAAGGCTGGCAGCAGATGCTCGCCGACGCCGACAACGAACTCACCCTGGACGACGCCGCCCGGATCGTGGGCTGCTGGAACGGGCTAGCGAAACGCTCCAAAATCTTCACCGACCCGGTCACCGGCCAGGTGATCGGCTTCCCGCCCGACGCCGCACCCATGCGCCGGGCAGTGGCGTTCTCCCAGACCATCAAGGCGTCCAAAGCGCTCGCGGACAAGTTCGGGGACGTCACCGCCTCCTACACCGGCGACCACGCCCCGGATCTGCGGTGCGAGGTCGACCACGTCGACGGCACCATGAACTCCCTGACCCGCAACCAGCTGCTGGCCTGGCTCAAAGCCGACACCGGCCCCGACACCTGCCGCATCCTGTCCAATGCCCGCTGCCTGTCCGAAGGCGTGGACGTCCCCACCCTCGACGCGGTGCTGTTCCTCACCCCCCGCAACTCAGTGGTCGATGTCGTGCAGTCCGTCGGGCGGGTGATGCGCACCGCCCCCGGCAAGGACTACGGCTACGTCATCCTGCCCGTCGCGATCCCCGAAGGCATGAGCCCGGAAGAAGCACTACGGGACAACAAACGCTACAAGGTCGTCTGGCAAGTCCTGCAAGCCCTACGCGCCCACGACGACCGGTTCAACGCCACCATCAACAAGATCGAGCTCAACAGCAAACGCCCCGAGCAGATCATGGTCCTACCCGTCACCGACCCCGGCGACGACACCGAGGACGGCCCCACCCAGACTCAGGGCACTCTGACGTTCCCGGTCGATCTGCTCACCGACGCCGTCTACTCCCGGATCGTGGCCAAAGTCGGGCAGCGCACCTACTGGGAGCAACTCGCCAACGACGTCGCCGCCATCGCACGAGCCCACGTCACCCGCATCACCACCGTCATCAACGACCCCACCAGCGGCAAACAGCAGGCCTTCGAGGCGTTCCTGGAGGGGCTGCGGGCCACGATCAACCCGGCCATCACCGGTGCCGCCGCGATCGACATGCTCGCCCAGCATTTGATCACCCGGCCAGTGTTCGAGGCCCTGTTCTCCGACTACCAGTTCCTGCACTCCAACCCCGTCTCCCGAACCATGCAGGCCATGCTCGACGCCCTGGACGACCAAGGGCTGGACAAGGAACGCGCCACCCTCGACAACTTCTACGAGTCCGTGCGGCTACGCGCCGAAGGCATCGACAACCACGCCGGCCGGCAGAAAATCATGACCGAGCTGTACGAACGCTTCTTCAAAACCGCCCTGCCCAAAACCGCCGACGCCCTCGGCATCGTCTACACCCCCATCGAAGTCGTCGACTTCATCCTGCGCACCACCGACCAAGCCCTGCAACGCCACCTCGGCTGCCGCATCACCGACCAAGGCGTCCAAGTCCTCGACCCGTTCACCGGCACCGGCACCTTCATCACCCGCCTCCTGGCCGGTGGCCTGATCGCCCCACCCGACCTGGCCCGCAAATACACCTCCGAACTCAACGCCAACGAGATGGTGCTACTCGCCTACTACATCGCCGCGGTCAACATCGAAGCCACCTACCACGAGATCGCCCACGCAGGAGAGTTCGTGCCGTTCGACGGGCTGGTGTTCACCGACACCTTCCAGGCCAGCGAAACCGCCGACACCATCGACGACACCGTGTTCACCACCAACACCGCACGCGGCCTTCGCCAGCTCGGGTTGGACATCCGGGTGATCGTCGGCAACCCCCCGTACTCGGTGGGGCAGACCTCCATGAACGACGCCAACCAGAACCTCAAATACCCCACGTTGGATGGGTCCATCGAGTCCACCTACGCCGCACGGTCCGCCGCCACCAACAAGAACTCCCTGTACGACTCCTACCTCCGCGCGTTCCGCTGGGCGTCAAACCGGATCGGCGACCGCGGCGTGATCGGGTATGTGTCCAACGGCGGGTGGATCGACGGCAACACCACCGACGGCATGCGCAAAACCCTCGCCGAAGAGTTCGACCACATCTACATCTACAACCTGCGCGGCAACCAGCGCACCGCCGGTGAACTGTCCCAACGCGAAGGCGGCAAGATCTTCGGCGCCGGCAGCCGCAACACCGTCGCCATCACCCTGCTCATCAAAACCGGCCAACCCCGCACCGCACCGGCCCACATCCACTACCACGACATCGGCGACTACCTCACCCGCGAACAGAAACTCCAGCTCGTAAACGACGCCGACCTCGACACCCTCACCTGGCAGACCATCACCCCCAACACGGACGGCGACTGGATCAACCAACGCTCCGCCGACTACGAAGCCCTGGTGCCCCTCGGAGACAAGACAAGGACCGCGGTGACGATCTTCACGGCATACTCCGCCGGCCTCCAAACCAACCGAGACGCCTGGGTCTACAACGCATCCAAGGTAGTACTCGAGGCCAGCGTCAAGACGACCATCATTACCTACAACTCCGAGATCGCTAACCGGGCAGGCGACAACGAGACGCCCTCCGTCATGGATCCGACGCGAATCTCGTGGTCACCAACTCTGTTAAGGGCATTGGAGACGGGGAAGCCTGCGGGAGCGTTCGACGCCCAACGAGTGCGCTCGGCAATGTACCGGCCGTTCGAGCAACGCTGGCTGTACGGCGACCCTTTTCTGCTACATCGACCGGCTGTACTCCAAAGGTTCTTCCCCACCCCGAACACCCCCAACCACGGCATCAGCGTGACAGCTCCGGGAGGCAATGCGAGTTTCACCTGCCTCGCTGTCGATCAGATCCCCGACCTCGTCTCAGTGACGGGCGCAGGCAACGCAATCCAATTCTTCCCCCGCTACACCTACGTCGAACCCGCAGCAGACGCAGGCCAGCTGTTCACCGACACCCCCGAGTCCGAACTGGTCGACGGCTACCAGCGGATCGACAACATCACCGACGAGATCCTTGCGGCCTTCCAAGCCGCGGTCGGGCCGGACGTGACCAAGGACGGCATCTTCAACTATGTGTATGGGCTGCTGCACTCCCCCGACTACCGCAGCCGGTACGCCGCCGACCTGAAAAAGATGCTGCCCCGCATCCCCCTGCCCACCGACGCCGGAATGTATGAGGTGTTCCGCACCGCCGGGGAGCAGCTGGCCGCGCTGCACCTGGCCTACGAAACCGTCGAACCGTACCCGCTCACCGAAGAATGGGTCCGCCCCCCGCAGGACGATTCGGCGTTCAAGGTCACGAAGATGGCCTACCCGAAGGTGAACGGGAAAACGGACCGGACACGGGTGGTGTACAACCCGCAACTCACCCTGACCGGCATCCCCGCCGACGCCGACCGCTACATGCTCGGCTCACGCTCCGCGATCGACTGGATCATCGACCGCTACCAGATCCGCACCGACAAAGCCTCCGGCATCACCAACGACCCCAACACCTACAGCGATGACCCCCTCTACATCATCGAACTGCTCAAACGCATCGTCACGGTGTCGCTGGAAACGATACGGATCGTGGACCGTCTGCCGGGACTGTCTAGCGACGCGACCCAAGCAGCGCAAGCATGAACGGTGAGCAGTGGGCAACACTTGCGATCGCTCTGGTGGGCGCCATAACCGGAGTGCTCGCGCTCACGGCGCAGATTTGGTCATACGTCGGTTCCGGACCTCGGATCAGAGTCACCGTGTCTGCGGCCTTGTCCACCTTGTCCGATAGCTGGCTCATATCCCTCGACGCAACAAACGTTGGTCGCCTCCCCGTGGAGGTGCTGGAAGTCGGTCTCCTGCTGGGTTTAGAAAAGGACAAGCGAGTGCCGGTCCATGCCATGCCTTCCGGCACCTGGCACGGCGAAGCCCTGCCCTTCCGCCTCCTTGACGGCGCCCAGGTTTCGTGGATCATTGACCCGGCAGTCATCGCTACTGCCGCCGCGAAGCACCACCTCAGTCCGAAGGTCCGCGGTTACATTCGCACCGGAACTGGCAAGAGGGTCTACAGCAAACGGGCCAATGTCGCCGATTCGCAAGTCTTGGGATCCTCGTGAACAGCTTGTGGGCGGCAGTGATCACGGGATTCTTCGCAGTAAGTGGCGCTCTTGGCGGCGTTCTCATAACCCAACGACAAGCCACGCGCTTAGCCTCGATCCACCGATCAGTTCGGTGAGTCGGGTGGGCGCGGGTTGATCTGCGCGTGATTCCCGGGTTCGTGCTGGTGGGCGTGGCGAATCTGCCGGTCTTCACCGGCCTTTCCGATGGGTCCTTCCATGCTCGTACGGGTAGGGGCTTGGACTGTTGGTTCAGGTGGTCATGACCGCCGTCCAGACCCGCTGCCAGTGGGGTTGCCAGGTCCAGTCCCGGGGCAGCCTGAGTCTGAGCCGCCGCGCGGAGCGGGCGATGCGTGCGGGCAGGTTGATGATCCGGGTCCGGATGGTCGCGGTGGTCGCCTTGACCAGGGTGCCACCGGCGATCACGCCGAGGGTGCGGGTGAGGTTGAACGCGATCGCCGCGCAGACCAGCCAGGCGGCATTGGCCACGAACTTCCCCGACGGCAGATGCGCCAGCGCGGAGTTCTTCAGGTCGGCGATGACCTGCTCGACGATCGCGTGCCCGCGATGGGTCGACTCCGCTGCGACCAGCGGTGCCGGGTTGTTGGTGAACAGGGCGTGGAACCGGTAGGCGGGGAACAACGGGTCCTGCAGCTTGCGCAGGTTGCGTTCCGGGATCCGGCGCACGATCAGCCGGGCCGTCACCTGCCGGGCGGCAGGTTTGGAGGCGAACGCGGTGAACGGTATCTCGGCGATCTCCGCGGCCGAGATCAGCTCGCCGGTGTCGGGGTCGGGTATCGCCCACGGATACTCGATGCGGGTCCAGGCGTCATCAGCGATGCTGTCGATCGCCGTGCGCACGCGGGAGTTCAGCGGCATCCCGACCGAGAACCGGGCGCCGGCCTTGGACACCGCCTGCAGGATGGATGAGGAGCAGTACGCGGAGTCCGCGCGAAGAAGGATGTTGTCTTCGGCTCCGCAGCGGCGGGCGGTGCTGATCGCATCCCGGATCATCCGCGCCGCGCCCTGCGCGGAGGGGGCCGCGCCGCGGCGCAGCCGGGTCGCGGCGATCACCGGCGCGGAATCGGCCGTGGAGAGGGTGGCCAGCTGGGCGTTCAAACCGCGGATCTTGGTGTAGCCGAACTCCGCGCCCTGTTTGCCCGGCCCGTAGACACCCTTGACGGTGTCATCGATATCGATCAGGCAGGTCTGCTGGATGCCGGGCAGTACCGGGGCCACCTCGGTCAGTCCGGTCAGGGTCCGGGAGGCGACCGCGTCCAACTGCCGGACGTGCCCGAAGCTGAACCCGCGCAGGAACGTGCCCAAAGTGGACGGGGCCCGCACCCCGGTGAACACCCGGCCCGCCCCGGCGCGGCGCAGCACGTCGAGGTCGTCGATGCTGTCCGCCCCGGCGGCCATCCCCGCCACCAGGCTCATCACCTTCGCGCCCGGGTTCGCTCCTGCCGTCACATGCTGCTCGGCAAGGTCGGGCAGGCCGACCTTCTCGGCCAGGCGCACCGCCGGCACCAGACCGGCCGACACGACCAGATTCGGTTCATCGAACGACGCCGAACACCGCGCCGGGCTGTGAGACAGTTGCATCTACGAGATGCCCCTCTTCAACGGGAAATGGCAGCGTCAAGACCTCCCATCTTCCCCAAGAAGCGGGGCATTTCTACGTCACCGCGCCGCCATACCCAGCAAGATCACCGGTGGATCGAGGCTTAGCGGAGCTTGACCGACAGGAGGGACGCAGATCGGAGCTGCGTTCCGCCCTCGTGGACCTAAGCATTGCGGGCGCAAGGTACCTCGACTTGTACGAGACTATTGCTCCTGCGTACGCGCAGATGTCCGTTAAGGACTTCCTGGAGTTCGCCGGTACCGACTCCGGTCAGGAATTCAGACGGCTCAGAGATGATTTGTCGAGGTCGATTACGCAAGTCCGCTTCTTGTCGGCAGACCCGGGCCTTCAAGGCGCTGTTGCGGAACTTCTGGGATTGCTCGACGGCACCACGGAAACTGTCAACGGCAAGCTCTTAAACCGAGATGAACCGATAGTCGAGCGCGTCGTGTTTGCGCGTGACTACCTCCGTCGCACCCGTGCCGCTCTTCATCAGGTTGAGACGGCAGCAGTACCTCTGGTGCAGACCTCCATTGAAGTTGGCCAGTCGAAGTAGATGGGGCATCCACTGACCGAGAGCAGAGTGTGTCTCCTCGGAAACGACCGTTACTGAGCCCTTCGGTGAGTGCCTTCGTGATCCGTCCTCAGGGCCGGCCTCTTGCGAGTTTCTGCCTTTGTATGAGCCCTTGATCATCCGTCGCTAGGCTGGGACCACCAACTGACGGGGGGCGTCCTGTGAACATCCATGCGAATGTGCTGAGCCGTTGGAAGCGGGAACGGTGGCATCTGCTGGTCTTGGCTGTGGCATTCCTGTTGGGCTTGACAGGGACGGCTACTCCTGTCGCGGCCGCTGTGGATGCCGTTCCGGTGGCCTGGGGCTCGGGACAGGGCGGTGCGCTGGGGAACGGCGGACCTTGGTTTCAAGAGCCGGCGGCGGTTGACGCCTCCGGCGTGCTTGCTGGCAAGAACGTGACGAACATATCGGCCGGAGACCGGCACACTTGCGCGGTCGCGGACGGCAAGGTGTTCTGTTGGGGCGCTAACAACCACGGCCAGTTGGGGAACAACACGAACAGTGACTCCGCGGTGCCCGTTGCGGTGGACACATCCGGAGTGCTAGCTGGCAGGACTGTCACCCAGGTGTCCGCTGGAGGAGCGCTGACGTGCGCCGTAGCAGACGGCAGGGCCTTCTGTTGGGGCTGGGGCCTGGACGGTCAGCTGGGCAACAACGCCAAGTTGGACTCGCCAGTGCCCGTGGCGGTCGACGCCTCTGGTGTGCTGGCGGGCAAGACCGTCACGCAGGTTTCTGCGGGTGGGAAGCATGCTTGCGCCGTCGCGAGCGGGAAGGCCTACTGCTGGGGTGACAGCGGTAACCGTGCGCTGGGGAACGATGAATCTGGGCAGTCGTCCTCCGTTCCAGTCGCGGTCAACACCACGGGGCTCCTTGCTGGAAAGACCGTGACGGCGATCGCGGCCAGTTATGCGGATTATTGGTCCTTCACCGAGCACTCGTGTGCGATCGCGGATGGACAGGCGTACTGCTGGGGCGCCAACAACGACGGTCAACTAGGCACCAACACTTCGGGGGGTTGGTCCGCACTCCCTGTGGCGGTGGACACGACCGGGCCGTTGGCAGGCAAGACCGTGTCGGCGCTCAGCATCGCGGCAACCTCCTCCTGCGCAGTGGCGAGCGCCAAGGTGTACTGCTGGGGAAGTGCATCCACTGACGGCGTCCCGGTGGCGGTCGACAGTGGGACGCTGTCTGGGAAGACGATCGCGGGCGTCTCGACCGGCAAGGACCACAGGTGCGCGGTTTCCGATGGAAAGGCGTACTGCTGGGGCCAGAACAGCGCAGGTGAGCTGGGCGATGGCAGCACGGCCAGCTCAGTCGTCCCCACGGCGGTGGTCTCAAGCCGGGCTTTGGCTGGAAAGACTTTGACCAGTGTGTCCGCCGGGTACACGCACACCTGCGCGGTGGCAGATGCCAAGGCCTACTGCTGGGGCTACGACGGCAGTGGGCAGTTGGGCCGGGACAGGAAGATCGATTCACTCGTCCCGATCGAGGTTGAAACATCTGGAGTTCTCGCGGGTAAGACCGTCACGAGTGTTGACGCCGGGTCTCGGCACGCATGCACCGTGGCTGATGGCGGAATCTACTGCTGGGGTGACAACTGGTCGGGCCAGTTAGGTGCCGGGTCCGTCGGAGGATCCTCGGTCCCGATGTCAGTTAACACGGCCGGTGTGTTGGCGGGCAGGATCGCGACCCAAGTGTCTGCCGGCTCTTCGCATACCTGTGCCGTGGCAGGAGGCAAGGCCTTCTGTTGGGGCTACGATGGGTCGTTCGACGAGGACGCGCCTCTGGGCGACGGCACTTGGAACGGATCACATGTCCCAGTAGCAGTTGATGTGTCGGGGGTTCTTGCTGGCAAGAACGTCACGGACGTGTCGGCAGGGAGTGGACACACCTGCGCAGTCGCAGAGGGCAAGGCGTATTGCTGGGGACAGAACTGGGCCGGGCAATTGGGCGACAACAGCACGACTGGCTCCCCTTTGCCGCTTGCGGTAAGCAGCGCCGGTGCGCTGGCTGGCCGGGTAGTCAGCCAGGTTTCGGCCGGCGATGGCCACACCTGCGTTGTGGCGGACGCGAAGGCGTACTGCTGGGGTGAGAATGCGGCCGGGCAGTTGGGCGATAGTGCCACGGCCGACTCGCTGGTTCCGGTGGCTGTCGATGTTTCGGGCGTGCTGGCGGGCAAGACCGTCACCTCTGTGTCGACGGGCACCAGTCACACCTG
>WBZT01002098.1_pt1 | contig 14126 bp, 14 predicted proteins | sample 5204241 | NCBI WGS metagenome assembly WBZT01 (sample SAMN12344358, study PRJNA552823) | activated sludge metagenome | biome: Activated sludge suspended growth; feature: Nitrification reactor; material: Wastewater; isolation source: activated sludge from nitrification reactor of wastewater... | reverse complement strand
AGCGTGATCCTGCCGCAGGTCACCTACGGCATTGCCGTGCGCATGGCGGTCATGAGCATCCTGGCGGGGAATACCGAATCATGAAAATCCACATCAAGAGCGGGCACCTGGTAGACCCGAAAAACAATGTTGACCGCCAGACTGACTTGTTCATTGCTGCCAGCAAAGTGGTGGGGGTGGGCGCAGCGCCGGAAGGCTTTTCCGCCAACTTGACCATTGATGCCAGCGACATGGTGGTGTGCCCCGGTTTGGTGGATTTGTCGGCCCGCTTGCGTGAACCGGGCTTTGAATACAAGGCCACGCTGGAAAGCGAGCTGCGCGCCGCCGCCGCCGGTGGCGTGACCAGCCTGGCCTGTCCGCCGGATACCGACCCGGTGCTGGATGAGCCGGGGTTGGTGGAAATGCTCAAGCACCGTGCCAAACTGCTGAATCTTGCCCATGTTTATCCGCTGGGGGCGCTGACGCGCCAGTTGGAAGGCAAGAACCTCACCGAAATGTGCGAGCTGCATGAAGCCGGCTGTGTGGGTTTCTCGCATGCCGATGCGGCGCTGACCGACACCCAGGTGCTGTATCGTGCCATGCAATATGCCGCGACGTTTGGCTTTACCGTCTGGCTGCGGCCGGAAGATGCCTGCCTTGCACGCAATGGTGTGGCGCATGACGGCGAGGTGGCGGCCCGGTTGGGGCTGGTGGGTATTCCCGCCAGCGCGGAAGCCATTGCCCTTGCCACCATGTTGCGGCTGGCACGTGATACCGGCGCGCGATTGCACGTATGCCGTCTGTCCACTGCCGAAGGTGTGGAGATGGTACGCACGGCCAAAAAGGAAGGCCTGCCCGTCACCTGCGATATTGCCGCTACCCACCTGCACCTCACGGAACATGATATCGGCTTCTTCGACAGCTTCTGCCACCTGAGGCCGCCGCTACGCACCCAGCGCGACCGCGATGCGCTGCTGGCCGGCCTGCTGGACGGCACGGTGGATGCCATCTGTTCCGACCATACACCGGTGGATGATGATGCCAAGCTGGCGCCGTTTGCCGAAAGTGAGCCGGGCGCAAGTGGTCTGGAACTGTTATTACCGCTGGCACTCAAGTGGGCAATGGAAAACAGGGTGGCCTTGCCCAAGGTGCTGTCACTGGTGGGTAACCGCCCGGCTGATGTGCTGGGCATTGCGGCCGGGGGCCTTGCCTTGGGTGATGTGGCGGATGTCTGTATTTTTGAGCCGGAAACCTACTGCAAAGTCACACCGGAAACCCTGCGCAGCCAGGGCAAGAATACGCCTTTCCTTGGGCTGGAATTGCCGGGGCGCATACGCTGGACGCTGGTTGCCGGGCAAACTGTATTTCAGCAGGATTGAGCTGTAAGGATTCAGTTGTCAATCCCGACCAAGTTGTGTCCTTACTTTCTGGAAAGTTGACCGCCATGCGCCCGGTATCCTGTACATCTTCTCCCAATTTGTCCCGCCGTCGCTTTGTTGCGGGCACCATAGCACTCCCTGTTTTGCTCAGCCTGCCGGGGCGGGTGTTTGCCGCTTCGCGCATCCACCAACTGGAAGGCCGTGTGTTCATCAACAACCGCCCCGCCAGGCTGGATACCCCGATACAGCCGGGGAGCAAGATCGAGGTGCTGCAGGGCGCAAAAATTGCCTTCAGTCTGGGCGGAGATGCCTTTTTGCTGCGTCCCGGCACCGTGCTCGAATTGCAGGGCAGCGACGGGGTGGTTGCCGGAGGCCTGCGCCTGCTGACTGGGGCCTTGCTGGCGGTATTCGACAAGCGGCAACAGCCGGTCAGCATTACCACCGAAGTCGCCATCATAGGCATACGTGGCACGGCGGTTTACCTCGATTTGCAGCCGCATACGATGTATGGCTGTACCTGCTATGGCGAGACTGATGTGCACATCATCGGCACGGAATTGACAGAGCACATCAGCGCCACCCACCACCATCCCTACGAGGTGGCGCCGGGTGACGACATGGTGATGGCGATGAAAAAAATGCCGGTGAAGGATCACAGCGACGATGAGCTGCGGCTGCTGGAAAGTTATGTTGGCCGCAAGCCCCTGTTTGATTATTAATCCTGGAAAGCGTCCTTGCTGGCAGCCTTGCTGCGTGCCTCTGCCGGGGTGATGATTTTTTTCTTAACCAGATCCTGCAGGCACTGATCCAGCGTTTGCATGCCCTGGTTCTGCCCGGTCTGGATGGCCGAATACATCTGGGCAATCTTGGCTTCGCGGATCAGGTTGCGGATAGCCGGGGTGCCTATCATGATTTCATGCGCGGCAACGCGGCCGTTGCCATCAGCGGTTTTGCATAGGGTTTGCGAAATCACTGCACGCAGCGATTCCGACAACATGGCGCGCACCATTTCCTTTTCGGCGGCGGGGAATACATCCACGATACGGTCTATGGTCTTGGCGGCGGATGAGGTGTGCAGGGTGCCAAACACCAGGTGGCCGGTTTCGGCGGCCGTCAGGGCCAGGCGTATGGTTTCCAGGTCACGCATTTCCCCCACCAGAATGACATCCGGGTCTTCGCGCAGGGCGGAGCGCAGCGCGTTGGCAAAGGACTCGGTATGCGGCCCGACCTCGCGCTGGTTGATCAGGCAGCGTTTGGATTCATGCACGAATTCGATCGGGTCTTCCACGGTGAGGATATGGCCGTATTCTTCCTCGTTGATGTAGTTGACCATGGCCGCCAGCGTGGTGGATTTACCCGAGCCGGTCGGCCCGGTTACCAGCACGATACCGCGCGGGTTCTGCGCAATCTCGCGGAAAATCGGCGGGCATTTCAGGTCCTCCAGCGATAACACTTTTGAAGGAATGGTACGCATCACCGCACCTGCGCCGCGATTCTGGTTGAAGGCGTTCACCCGGAAGCGCGCCAGCCCCTCAACCGCGATGGAAAAGTCCACTTCCAGATGTTCAGTAAAGGTCTTGCGCTGGTGTTCGTTCATGATCTTGGTGATCATATCCAGCACTTCCTCATGATCCAGCGCCGGGGCGTTGATGCGCCGTACATCACCATGCACGCGGATCATGGGCGGCAAGCCGGCCGAGAGGTGCAGGTCAGAAGCATTGTTTTTGACGGAAAATGCCAGCAGGTCTATCAGTTCCATGGAATGGTTTTCTCGCGCATCTGTATAATTTGTGGCTGATTATGACAACAATCGCCCAACGCTCGCAAGCGGTTTCCAGCCGACTGGCACAAGCCGCACAACAAGCCGGCCGTAACCCGGAGGAAGTGCGGCTGCTGGCAGTGAGTAAAACACAGGCGGCCGGGGCTATCCGTGAAGCATTCGCTGCCGGACTGCACGACTTTGCCGAGAATTATTTGCAGGAAGCGCTGGATAAGCAGCCGCAGTTGACGGATCTTGCGATACGCTGGCACTTCATCGGGCCGATACAAAGCAACAAGACACGTCCGATTGCCGAACATTTTGACTGGGTACACAGCGTTGACCGGCTGAAAATCGCTCAGCGCCTGAGCGAAGCACGGCCAGTGCACCTGCCGCCGCTCAACATCTGTTTGCAGGTCAATGTGAGTGGCGAGGCCAGTAAAAGCGGCTGCCAGCCAGATGAGTTAACGGAACTTGCCCGTGCCGCCAGCCAGTTGCCGCGGCTCAGGCTGCGTGGGCTGATGGCGATTCCCGCGCCTGCAGCGGATGTTGAACAGCAACGCGCGCCGTTCCGGCAACTGCGTGAACTGTTGGAGGCACTTAACCGGCACGGTCTGGCACTGGATACGTTGTCCATGGGCATGTCGGAAGATTTTCCGGCGGCCATTGCGGAAGGGGCAACGATAGTCAGGATAGGTACGGCCATTTTCGGGCCGAGAATGAGGAAAGAACAACATGCGGATTAGTTTTATTGGCGGCGGCAATATGGCACGCGCCTTGATACAGGGCCTGCTGGACAAGGGGCAGCCACCCGGCGATGTGCTGGTGGTGGAGCTGGATGGTGACAAGCGCCAGCAGTTGCAACAGGATTACGGCGTGGTCGTGAGTGACCAGCTCGCTGCGGCTGCCCTGGCCGATGTCATCGTGCTGGCGGTTAAACCGCAACAGCTGCGTGACGTGGCGATATTCTTAAGCAGCCTGCTGAATAAGCAGTTGGTGGTTTCCATCGCCGCTGGCATCCGCACGGCTGACTTGGCCCGCTGGCTGGGGGGGTACGGCGCGCTGGTGCGCGTCATGCCCAATACCCCGGCGCAGGTGCTGGAAGGTGTTTCTGCGCTTTATGCCGCCCCTGGCGCCAGCCTTGAGCAGCGCCAGCTCGCCGGGCGCCTGCTGGCGGCGGTGGGTGCCTGTGTCTGGCTGGAAGATGAGCAGCAGATGGATGCTGTCACCGCGGTTTCCGGTAGCGGCCCCGCCTACATGTTCTATTTTCTGGAGGCCATGCAACAGGCCGGGGTGGAGCTTGGGCTGGATGAAGGGCAGACCCGCGTGCTGGCACTGCAAACCATGCTGGGCGCGGCCAAGCTTGCGGCACAAAGCCCGGAAAGTTTTGCCACCCTGCGTGCGCAGGTGACCTCCAAGGGCGGTACCACCGAACAGGCCATCCTTACCATGCAAGGGGCGGATGTGAAAGAAAGCATCATCAAGGCCATGCATGCCGCAGCGGCCCGCTCGGCGGAGCTGGGCGATATTCTGGGTAAAGATTGATAAGGAGAAATCAGCAATGTTGGCACAAGCGCTTTATTTCGTGATTGAAACCCTGCTCGGGCTGTTGTCCATCGCCCTGCTGTTGCGCTTTTACCTGCAACTTACCAATGCGCCGTTCCACAACCCCATCTCGCAGGCTGTGGTCAAGGTCACCACCTTTGCCGTGCGCCCGGCGCGGCGGTTCATCCCCTCCTGGCGCGGGCTGGATTTATCCACCATCCTGCTGGCCTATCTGGCGCAACTGCTGCTGCGGTTTGCCGGGCTGCTGCTGGATGGTTATCCCATTTTTGTGGCGGGAACGCCGGTGTACCTCGCCATCCTGGGGCTGGCCGTGATTTCGCTGCTCAAGCTGAGCGCCTATATTTTTCTGTATGCCACGGTGATACAGGCGGTTTTGAGCTGGATACAACCCTTCAGTCCCGCCGCCCCGGTGCTGGATAGCCTCACGCGCCCGATTCTTGAGCCGATCCGGCGTGTCTTGAAAAATACCAGCGGCATTGATTTCTCGCCATTGGTGGCGTTTTTGCTGATACAGGTGGCGATGATGGTGGTGTTGGCGCCGGTGGAGCGGCAGTTGGCGGTGTTGTTGTAGGGGGTATCTCCCTCTCCCTTGATGGGAGAGGGTTGGGGTGAGGGTGATTTAAGAGCAAAACCGCCGGGGGTTGCCCGGCAGCAAGTTACCTTATTTTGCTTGCCCAAAATAAGGTAACCCAACAAAAAGGCACCCCTGCTACCGCGCCGCCTACGGCGGTACCCTGCGCTGCTTCGCCAAGCCGGGCGGCTGCGCAACTCTGCCTGGTAGCTCACACAAAACGTGAGCTACTGCGGACATCGAACAGTGCTCGCCGTTTATCCCGCCTTGGCTGTGCTGCTCGGCGCGGCAGAAGGGGAAAGGGTGGCAAGCTATCGCACTGCCGAACTTACAACGTGGTCTAGCTCCCTTTTGCTAAAAGGGTTAGACCTTGGTTATGAAAGACTCCGCCAAGGAAACTAATAATTTCGTGCCTTTTAGCATTTCTAATTGATCGGGTAACACAATGCCGTGAAACCCAAGTGGATATCGAAGGTTAAATGGCTTGTCATAAACGCGAGCTAACTGAGCTACCCATGTAGGCTGCGGAGCCGGAAGGGCAAGATCAATTTTTTGAGCGGATTCCCACAAATGCAGGATGTTGTGGCCATATGGTGGTTTGCTCAAGTCGGCGGCAGAGACGCCGCTATGAGCTAATAAGGCCTTCAATGCTGCTTCGCTTGAATGGCCGCACAAAAGTGTTAGTGCGAATACAGGGACTGGAGTTATATTCCCAAGAGGTAGAGCACCAGCAAGCATTCCTTTAGCGGCGACAAGATAGCCTTGCGCCTCGGTCGGCTGGGCAATGAAAAAGTCAGGGAGATTTGCCATGGTTGTGGCGCTTAACGTGGAGTACGCACCGCAAATTGTGCTGCGCGGCTGATATTCATGATTAGCTCACCGAGTTTTAGTTAGTATTCCGCATCACCTACATCAACACAATATCAAACGTCTCCTGTCCGTACTGGCTTTCCGCCTGCAACGACACCGGTTTGCCAATGAAATCCGACAGCATGGCCAGCGCCTGCGACTCTTCGTCCAGGAACAGGTCTATGACTTTTTGCGAGGCGAGGATGCGGTATTCGCGGGCGCTGAACTGGCGCTCTTCGCGCAGGATTTCGCGCAGGATTTCGTAGCACACGGTTTGTGCAGTTTTGAGTTCGCCGCGCCCACCGCAACAGGGGCAGGTTTCGCACAGCACGCGCGCCAGGCTTTCGCGGGTGCGTTTGCGCGTCATTTCCACCAACCCTAAGCCGGAGAAGCCGCTGATGCTGGTGCGCGCGCGGTCGCGGCTGACTTGTTCGGTCAGTTCCTGCAGCACGGCTTGCTGGTGTTCTTCGTCATCCATGTCTATGAAGTCGAGGATAATGATGCCGCCGAGGTTGCGCAGCCGCAGTTGCCGGGCGATGGCGTGGGCGGCTTCCAGGTTGGTCTTGAAGATGGTGTCTTCCAACGTGCGGCCGCTGACAAAGCCGCCAGTGTTCACATCAACCGTCGTCAGTGCTTCGGTCTGGTCGAAGATCAGGTAGCCGCCAGATTTGAGTTCCACTTTGCGCGACAGCGCTTTTTCAATTTCACCTTCTACCCCGCGCATGTCAAACAGCGGCCGCTCGCCCTGGAAGTGGATGAGGCGATCCAGCGTGCTGTTGGCGTAGCTTTGGGCGAATTCCTGCATCTTGAGGAAGGTCTCGCGCGAGTCCACGGCAATGCGCAGGGTGTCATCGTGCACGAAATCGCGCAGCACGCGCAGCGGCAGGTTGATGTCCTGGTAAATCAGTGAGGACAAGGGGGCTTCCTTGCCAGTCTCTAAGGTATTGGCCCAGGTTTTGTGCAGGTAGCCGAGGTCGGCTTGCAACTCTTCATCGGTGGCGGTTTCGGCCAGGGTGCGGATGATGTAGCCGCCTTGGTGCCCTTCCGGCAGCAGCGAAACCAGCCGGTTGCGCAACGCTTCGCGGTCTTCTTCGCTTTCGATGCGCTGCGAGACGCCGATGTGCTCCTGTTCCGGCAGGTAAACCAGGAAGCGCCCGGCAATGCTGATTTGCGTGGTGAGGCGAGCGCCCTTGGTGCCTATGGGTTCCTTGATGATTTGCACAATGACAGGCTGGCCTTCATGCAGGAGCTCCTGGATCGGGCGCTCGTTTTCTTCATCGTGGCCCTGGATGTCGGCAATGTGCAGGAAAGCAGCGCGGGAAAGGCCGATTTCCACAAAGGCGGACTGCATCCCCGGCAGCACCCGGCACACCTTGCCCTTGTAGATGTTGCCCACTAGGCCGAGCTGGCTGGTGCGCTCGATGTGCAGCTCCTGCACCACGGCTTCTTCCAGGATGGCGACGCGCGTCTCCTGCGGGGTGACGTTAATCAGGATTTCTTCAATCATTTCAACTCACAACTCAAAAAGATAACTGTGCTGGCGACCCGTCAGAGTACGGGGCGGCCAAAATTCTTCAGTAGCTGGGCGGTTTCAAACACCGGCAGTCCCATGACGCCGGTGAAGCTGCCTTCAATGCGGCTGACAAAAGCGCCGGCCAGCCCCTGTATGCCATAGGCACCCGCTTTGTCGCGCGGTTCCCCGGTGGCGATGTAGGCGGCAATCTCCGCCTCGCTTAGAGTTTTCATTTCCACCTGCGTGCTGCACAGCAGCACTTCCACCCGGTCACCCAGCGCCACGGCCACACCGGTGTGCACACTGTGCCAGCGCCCGGACATCATGCGCAGCATGGCGGCGGCATGGGCGTCATTATCCGGTTTGCCGAGGATTTCGCCATCGGCGCAAACCGTGGTATCCGCCGCCAGCACCGGCATGGGCGGCAGTCCACGCAGGGTAATGGCCAGCACACAGGCTTGTGCCTTTTCGCGCGCCAGCCGGAGTACATAATGCTCCGGCGCCTCGCCGGGAACTACCGATTCATCAATATCCGAGGGCAGTACCTCGAAATCCACCCCAATCTGGCGCAATAGTTCGCCCCGGCGTGGGGAGCGGGATGCCAAGTAGATTTTCATGGGCGTTGCAGTGGCTTTTCTACATTATCCCGCACGGTTTTGCCGAGCAGTATTTCCACCAGTCTCAGGGCAAAATCCATAGCAGTGCCAGGGCCACGCGAGGTGATGACGTTGCCATCCACCACCACCGGGTCATCCAGGACAATATGGCTGCCGGGTAACGCCTCCAGCACGCCGGGAAAGCTGGTGGCGCGCCGGCCTTCGAGCAGTCCGGCATGGTGTAGCGCCATGGGCGCGGCGCAGATGGCGGCGATGGGCTTGTTTTGGGCTGCCATGTGTTGCAGCCGGGTGATAATGCGCGGGTCGTTTTTCAGGTGATCGGAGCCGGGCATGCCGCCGGGCAGGACGATCATGTCAAACTCCTGTTCCAGTGCTTCGTCCAGTGTCATGTCGGCCAGCAAAACCGCACCACGGCTGGCTTTGATGGTTTTTTCACCCAGGCTGGCGGTGGTGACTTGAACCCCGGCACGGCGCAGGATGTCCATGAGAGTGACAGCTTCAAGTTCTTCGCAGCCTTGGGCGAGGGGAATGAGTACAGTAGCCATATTGAGAGGATACTATCCGATAACCGGGGAGGTCACAAATGAACGAGTGGGTTTCTTTATTCAAGATTGGGATTGCGCTCTTTGCAATTGTGAACCCGATTGGCGGGGTGCCGATTTTTGTTACCGCCACCGAGGGCTGGGACGAGGCCGAGCGCAAGCGGGCTATTCGCACCATTGCACTGACGGTGTTCAGCGCTTTGGTGATCTCAGTATTTATTGGTGACCGCATACTGGATTTCTTTGGTATCAGCATTCCCTCGTTTCAGGTGGGTGGCGGTATTTTGCTGTTACTGATGGCGATTTCCATGATGCACGGGCGCGGCGGTGCTCACGCCGCGGAGGCGGCCAAAGCGGCGGAAGAACGTGAGGCCATTGCAATTGTCCCCTTGAGCATTCCTTTACTGGCCGGGCCAGGCGCCATCAGCAGCATGATTATCGCGGCGCAGCAGAGCGGTAGTTTCTGGGGGCATGTCTGGCTGGTGATGCCGGTGGCGGTGGTGTCTTTGCTGGTCTGGGGGATATTGCGTGTGTCCTTTGGAATTGCCAGCCGTCTTGGCACCATAGGCATCAACATTGTCACCCGGCTGATGGGTTTGATACTGGCGGCCATGGCCATTGAATTCATGGCGCATGGTTTGGGGAGTTTGTTTCCGGGGTTGTTGGGTTAATGCTAAAGGGCTTCGAAAGTGATTTCGCCTTCGATAATACGGAATATACCCCCATTACGGTCGTCGCGAATTTGCCAGATCTGATGGCCGACGTAGACGGTGACGTTGCCATAAATCTGTTTGCTGATTAGTACCTTGGCGTTGTCCGCCAGCTTGAGCCGTTTCTCAAGCTCTTCTTTTTCTAATTCGCAGGTTTCAATTTCCTGCTCGAGTCTTTCACGGGTGTTTTCGGCTTTTTGTAATATTTCCGGGGCTACCCGCTGGGCGTTTCCACGGGCATAACTCAGGGCACGTGAAACTTCGGCGAGGTCTTTTTGCAGTTTGTCCAGCTTGATTTCAGTAGCGTAAAAATTGCTTTGCAACTGCGGGTTGAGCCCGGTTTTAATTTCAGTGCGTATTCCGGCGGGTGAGCCTGCCACCACCGCCTTGATCAACTGCGAGGCGTGGGCGGAGCCACCCACAATGTGGCCCTTGCGAGAGCCTTCCCTGCCGATGATTATATGGTTGCCGGCGATCAGTTCACTTTGTTTGGCGACTTCGGTAATGATGATGCTGTCACCCGCTTCAATGCGAGCATTTTCCACAAACAGTGCGGTGATGGTGCCGCCGCTCGAGATATGAGCGACATCCTGGCGGGTACTGTTTTCATTGGCTTTTTCGCTGTGGCCGATAATGCCGCCCCGGATACTGATATTGCCGCCAGCGTGGATTTCGGCAGCTTCAACCGTGCCACCGATGATCAGGTCGCCGGAAACCCGGATTTTCATGCCGGATTTCACATCACTGGAGATGTTGACGGAACCTTCGAACTCCAGGTTGCCAGTGGAAAGGTCAATGCCTTTGACCGATAGCGTGGGTTCCACCTTGACGCCGCGAGGTATCGGGATGGGCTGTCCGGCGATTTCTGCGACCAGCATGTCGTAGTTGCGCGGGGAAGGCGCTACACCTTTGATGCCCTTGGCAAAGGTGTAGTCCTTGCCGCGTTTGGGCAGGATGACCTCCCCATGCACGTTTTTGCCAGAGGTTCCCGCCGTTGCGGGGATGCGTTCCATGAGCGGGTCGCCAACCTTGACGGTGGAGAACTGGCCCAGCTCGCGGTAATCCACTGTGCCGTGATCGTCCACCTTGGGGCTGCGGTCGCCGATTTCCGGCAGCAGGTTGCGGAACTGGGCATCGGTGCCATTGATGGCGGGTTTTCCCTGGGCAATAAGCAGGCCATCCGCGATGCCCGCAGAAATGGCTGCATCAACTTCGGCATTCAGTAGCACATCTTCCGCAATGCCCGCCTTTTTAATGGCAGCGTCTACCAATGCCCGATCGGCAGGACGACCGCCGCCAGGAGGTATAATTGTCAGGTATGCAGCCATTTTATCTGAGGCGACAGAGACAGAAATCTCTGCGTCTGTGCATTTGCCGATGGGCAGGGTGAAAGACTGCCTGGAGGTGTCGTACTTTTTTCTTAACTCTTCCAGCGCATCTTCGTCCAGAAGGGCTGCTCCCAGCCCTTGTTGAGCCAACGCATACCGGATTTCTGCCTGGTCTATGGGGTGCCAGTTTTCAACAGGAATGAATTCGGCGAGCAGGGTTCTCCCGTCCTTATCTATACGGAAAGTCAAGCCCAGAATTGTTGACTCTTGCTGATTCATTCCATCTCTCAAGAAATTGTTGACGGCCAGTCGAGCAGTGTCTGATTTTTTTAGAAGAAGATACTATCTGATAACTGCGTAGCTCACAATTGAATGGTGGTGAATCCTTGCATTCTGGCTGTCGTTACCGAATGTTGTGTGCTGTGTTTGACAGCCGCATTTCAGAGGATAAGAATATCCTTATTATTTGGTGTTTGGAGAATATCGATATGGCAACAGGTAACAAACCCACTAAGTCACGTCAACAACGCGCGAGTAAGGCCGGTGATGTTCCGCCGGATCTCACGCAGCAGGGAATAGAGTCTTTTACCGTGGATGAAAGCGTTGCGGCCGCACGCAGTTCCAAGTCTGTTGCAGTGCAGGAAATTATCGATCGCATGATAGGCAAGGATGTCGCCAAGTTGTCTGAATCGCTGCGTGCCATTCTGGAAGGCGCATCGCCGGATGATGCTGCGGCCCTGCTGAAAACCATCAACAAGTTGCCGGGCGCAGAAAACAAGGCAACCCAGGTCCATGCGGATGAGCAACTTGCCGCGGATTGGCGCAATGGCGGCTACCCTTACAAAAACCTGTTATCACGGCGCAATTATGAGGCGCAGAAGTACCACTTGCAGGTCGAGTTACTCAAATTGCAGGCTTGGGTCAAGGAAACCGGCCAGCGCGTGATTATCCTGTTCGAAGGGCGTGACGCCGCGGGCAAAGGGGGTGCCATCAAACGTTTCATGGAGCACCTGAACCCGCGCGGTGCGCGCGTGGTGGCGCTGGAAAAACCCAGTGAAGTAGAGCGTGGGCAGTGGTATTTCCAGCGCTATGTGTCGCATTTGCCAACGGCGGGCGAGATCGTGTTGTTTGACCGTTCCTGGTACAACCGTGCCGGGGTGGAGCGGGTCATGGGCTTTTGCAGCAATGATGAATATCTCGAGTTCATGCGCCAGGCGCCGGATTTTGAGCGCAATCTCACCCGTAGTGGGGTGCATGTCATTAAATTCTGGTTTTCCGTCAGCAGGGAAGAACAGCGTCGCCGTTTCAAGGAGCGCGAAACACATCCGCTCAAGCAGTGGAAACTCAGCCCGATAGACCTGGCCTCGCTGGATAAGTGGGATGACTACACCAAGGCCAAGGAGGCCATGTTCTTCCACACAGATACGGCTGATTCGCCCTGGACAGTGATTAAGTCGGACTGTAAGAAACGGGCGCGGATCAATGCCATGCGTTACATCCTGCACAAACTGCCTTATACCAACAAGGATCTGGATGCCATCGGGTCACTTGACCCGTTACTGGTCGGTCGCGCACATATTGTTTATGAGCGAGGGGAGAAGGAAGGGCAGCCGCTGATTTAGGTGCCTGCTACGGTACAGGCATTGAGTAATGCGGCTATTCAAGCCGCAGCCAGCGCCACAGCAGTAAAAACCCGATCAATGCGGCGCATGAGGACAAGGCAAAAGTGATTTGTGGCCCAAGCGGGTCCCACATCCAGCCGCTCAACAGGCCGCCCACAGTGCCGCCCAGGCCATAGGAAACGCTGGTATAAATGGCCTGCCCCCGCGCATGGTGGCGGCCATGGAAAATGCGGTGCATCACTTCTACCGAGACTGCGTGGAAAGCACCGAATGTGGCCGCGTGCATGGTCTGCGCCAGGAATACCAGCGCCACCACATCTACCCCCCAGCCGATCATGCCAAAGCGCAGGGTGGCAATCAGGAAGCTCGCCAGCAGGATGTTGCGCAGACCGAAGCGCTGCGTCAGCTTGGGCATCAGCAAGAACACAGCGATCTCGCAGATCACACCTACCGCCCAGAACCAGCCAACCAGGGTTTTACTGTAGCCGTGCTCGACCAGGAAAATCGAGTAGAAGTTGTAATAAACACCATGCGCTGCCGCCATCAGGAAGCTGGCCGTCAGAAAAGCCAAAACAGTCGGCTGGCGGATGATTTGCAGCACCGAGGGCTGCTCGCCATGATGGGCGGTGATGACCGCTTCCGGTATCCAGCGCGCGCACACCATGACAGCCACCATCAACCCGAGAATCACCCATAACAGCAGCTTGACCGGCATCACATCCAGCAGATACCCCAACACAATCACCATCAGGATAAACCCGATGGAACCCCATACCCGGATACGGCCATAGCCCGAAGCGCCATCCCCCAGATGGCGCAGCGTAATCGCGTCTATCAGTGGCATCGGGGCGCTCCAGAAGAAGCACATCAGCGCCATCACGCCAAACAGCCAGGCAAAGCTGTTCCCCGAGAATACCCCCAGATAACAGGCCAGGCTGGCAGCGGTTGTCCACTGCACGATACGAACGCGGTGCCCGGTATGGTCAGCCAGCCAACCCCAAAGGTTGGGGGCAAAAGTACGCATTACTTGGAACAGTGACATCAGCACACCGATCTGGAATGCCGAAAACGCAAGGGATTTAAGGTACAGACTCCAATAGGGCGCAAAAGCGCCGACAAAGCTGAAATAGCAGAAGTAAAAAGCGGAAAGCCGCCAGTAAGGAATTTTCATGACCAAACAAAAAGGCCGGCACTTTGGCCGGCCTTGATTGGGGTGTCCGGTCAGGCAGACTTGAGCATGTTGTACAGCTCGTCTTTCAGATGCAGACGCTGCTTTTTGGCATTTTCAAACGTTATATCACCCACCGGTACACCTTCGGCTTCCAGGCGCATTACTTCGCGATTGACGGTATGGTATTCATCAAACAGCTTGGCGAAATGAGCGTTGCTGGTTTTCAGATTGTGAATTTGTTCTTTGTACTCCGGTAATTCGCTTACTAAGTCATGATGCACAGCAGACATTTCTCTCTCTCCCAAAAACAATTTAGTCTAAAAATCAGGAAATTTTCCCCGAAATCTTGGGTGTCGTACACACCACATCACCACACTGGGCGCGATGCCGCAAGGCATGATCCATCAGCACCAACGCCAGCATCGCTTCGCAGATGGGTGTGGCGCGCACCCCCACGCAGGGATCATGGCGCCCTGTCGTCTGCATGGTCACCGCCTCACCTGCCTTGTTGATGGAACGT
>WBZT01001556.1_pt1 | contig 14127 bp, 10 predicted proteins | sample 5204241 | NCBI WGS metagenome assembly WBZT01 (sample SAMN12344358, study PRJNA552823) | activated sludge metagenome | biome: Activated sludge suspended growth; feature: Nitrification reactor; material: Wastewater; isolation source: activated sludge from nitrification reactor of wastewater... | reverse complement strand
CGTGCAGTTCCGCCTCGCCGAGATGGCGACGCAGATCGAAGCGGCGCGCCAGCTCATCCATCACGCCGCGAGCCTCAAGGACGCCGGCCGCCCCTGCCTGAAGGAAGCGGCGATGGCCAAGCTCAACGCCTCCGAGATGGCCGAGCGCGTCTGCAGCGCGGCCATCCAGACGCTGGGCGGCTACGGCTACGTCAGCGACTTTCCCGTCGAGCGCATCTACCGCGACGTGCGCGTCTGCCAGATCTACGAAGGCACTTCGGACGTGCAGAAGATCCTCATCGGCCGGGCGCTGGCCTGAGTTCAGGCGTCGGTCAGGTAGCGCGCGTCCGACCAGGTGGCCAGCCATTGCGGCTTGAAGGCCACGAAGATCGCCACCAGCATGCCGGTGGCGAAGGCCTCGCCCCAGGCCATCAACCAGTGGCCGAGCAGGATGGAGCCGAGCTCGCTGCCCGGCGGCAGCGGCGACACCAGGGCCGAGAGCGCGCCGGCCAGCACCGTGGCCAGCGCGGTGACGAGAAAGCCGCGCCCGAGGATGAACACGAAGGGATGCCGCGGCAGCCAGCGCCGCGTAGCCAGCCCGATGGCCAGCGCCAGCGTTGCGGTGACGATGCCGTTCCAGGCCAGATGGTCCAGCGCCTGCGGCCAGGCGATGCCGCCCAGCCATGCGCCCAGCGCCGCGATCGGCACCAGGCTCAGCACCGCCAGCGGCCAGCCCAGCATCAGCACCATCAGGCAGGCGCCGCTGAGTTGCACCGCCACGCCGCCGGGCATGAAGCGCTGCGCCGCCCACAGCCAGGGCATCAGCACCAGGCTCGCGAACCAGGGGTGCAGCAGCTGCGCGCCGCGCAGCGCGCGCCAGGGCCGCAGCGCGAGCGCCACGGCCAGCGCGACGATCACCAAGGCGAGCGACAGACCCATCGCTGGGATGCTAGCGGCGCCCGGGTTGATGCCAGCATGACAGCCATCAACACCCGCAGTAGGCTGGGGGCATGACGCTCCTCGCACGCCCGATCGACTTCTATTTCGACTTCTCTTCGCCCTACTCGTACATCGCCTCCGAGTGGGTCGACGCGCTCGCCGCGCGCCACGGCCGCACGGTGAACTGGAAAGCCATCCTGCTCGGCGCCACCTTCCAGGCCGCCGAGTTGAAGAGCCCGGTGTCGTACCCGATCAAGCGCGAGTATTCGCTGCACGACTTCGAGCGCTCGGCGCGCTTCGCCGGCGTGCCGCTGAAGAACCCGCAGAAGTTTCCCATTCCCACGCAGAACGCCGCGCGCGTGTTCTGGTGGCTGGCCGACGGCGATGCCGAGCGTGCGCGGCAGTGGGCGCGCCAGTGCTTTCGCGCCTACTTCGCGCGCGGCGTCGACCTGAGCGATGCCGCGCAGCTGCGCGAGCTCGCCGCGGACTTCGGCATCGCCGCCGAGGCGGCGGAAGCGGTGTGGAACGACCCGGCCTGGAAGGCGCGGCTGAAGGCCGAGAACGAAGCCGCCATCGCTGCCGGCGTGTTCGGCGCGCCCTTCTTCGTCGTCGACGGCGAGCCCTTCTGGGGCAACGACCGCCGGCCGCAGATCGAGCGCTGGCTGGAGAAGGGGCCGTTCTGATGCTCACGCTGGCCGGCCAGTTGCGCATCCAGGCGCATGCCAACCGGCTGGCCAATCACCGGCTGCACGCGGCGATGGCGGCGCTGTCCGCCGAGGACTTCCACGCGCCGCGCACCAGCTTCTTCCAGAGCCTGGCCGCGACGCTGAACCACATCCTCGTGGTGGACGCGTACTACATCGGCGCGCTGCACGGCGACGCGGAGCTGCCGCGCCTGTACCGCAGCTTCGTGCCGGCGGCGACGCTGGCCGAGCTCGCGCAGCGACAGCAGGCCAGCGACGAACGCCTGATCGCCTGGTGCAACGCGCTCGACGACGCCGGCTGCGACGCGATGATCGCGATGGACCGCGGCGAGCACGTGCAACGCGACCGCGCCGCCCACGTGCTGGCGCACCTCTTCATGCACCAGACCCACCACCGCGGCCAGGTGCACGCCATGCTCGCCGGCACCGCGGTGGCGCCGCCGCAGCTGGACGAGTTTCTGATGCCCAGCGATGCGGGGTTTCGCGGCGCGGACATGGCGGCGCTGGGGTGGCGGGAGGATGAGGTTTACGGCGGGAGCTGAGTCCTCTGGCGATGGGGCTACGCCGATCGCATAGGGTGGGCTACTCCTCAGTGATGAGGGTGCAAGGGGTTCTCCTGCCTATTGTTGGTTCGTCGACGCCAAGAGATCCGAGTGATCGACGCCTCGACAGTCAACCCACCCAGGAGCTCACCATGAACCGCACGATGTACTTCCCGATGATCGCTTTCCTGTCCCTCATCGCGGCCGCGACCCAGGCCTACGCGGGCGACGACGACCGCGACGGCGCCCCGGTGCCGCTGTCCACGATGACGCGCGCCGAGGTGCGCGCGCTCCCCGCACCGGAGCCGACCGAGCGCGACGGCGCGCCCATCGCCATCTCCACGCTGCCGCGCTCCGTCGTGATCGCCGACCTCGAGGTCTGGCGCAACTCGGGCCTCGCCGCCGCGGAGCAGAGCGAGGAGGCAGATGCCTTCAGCCCGCGTTACCGCGAGGCGCTGGCGCGCTACCTGGCGATGCGTTCCTCGCCGGCGTTCGCGGAGCGCGTCCAGCACATCGCCCGGGCGCGCGGCGAGAAGCAACTGATCGCGACGCGCTGATGTTGCCCGTAGCGGGCGGCCCGCCATGGGCCGCCCGGCCTACGACTTCCGCTTAGTGCCGCGGGCTCGCCGACAGGGGCGCACTTGTGTACGCTGGCGTCTCCCAGCAGTGAGGCAGCGACCGATGGCTCGAAGCAGCTCCGCACCCGCTACCGAGGCGACGAGTCTGCCTTCAGGCGGTGATGCGTTCGACTCGCGCCGCCTGCAGATGCTGGTCAGCTTCAGCTCGTCGCTGCGCTGGCAGATGATCTCCACGGCGCTGGTCACCGCCGGAGTCGTCTGGGCCGGTGGCGGGCCGCTTGCGCTGGTCGCGCTCTGGCTGGCGGCCACCATCGCCATCCGCGAGTTCCGCGCGGCGCTCCTGTTGCGTCTGGGTTCGGACGCCGCGCAGCCCATCGCACAGCGGCTGGCGACCGCCCGCCTGTGGACCCTGCTGCTCGGCCTGGCCTACGGGTCCGCCGCGTTCTTCATGGTGTGGCTCGAGCCCGCCGCCGCGGCCATCCTGACGATGGTGCTCATGTCCTTGAGCGCCGGCGCGGTATCGACGACCTTCTCCGTCGTGGAGGCCTTCATCGCCTTCGCCGGCGGCATCGCCGTTCCGACCGCGCTGATGTGGTTCGCCGGCGGCGGCTGGATCGGCTGGGGCGTGGGCGCGCTGGTGCTCATGTTCATGGCGGTTCAGGTGAAGTTCGCCCGGCAGAACATGCAGCTGTTCGCGCAGTCCTACGCCATGCGGCTCGAGAACCAGGCGCTGCTGCAGGAGCTCTCGCAGGAGCGGCAGCAGCTGTCCACGGCGCGAGATCTTGCGGTGGAGGCCGATCTGACCAAGAGCCGCTTCCTCGCTGCGGCCAGTCACGACCTGCGCCAGCCGCTGCAGAGCCTGCTGCTGAACAGCGGGGCGCTGTCGCGCATGCCGCTGGACGGCGAGAGCCGGGCGATCGTCTCCGACATCATCGAAGGCATCGAGCACCTGCGCCAGATGCTGGACGCGCTGCTGGACGTGTCGCAGCTCGACGCAGGCGCCGTGGCACCGCGCCTGCAGGCGGTCGCGCTGGCCGAACTGCTGGAGGCGGTCTGCGCGCGCTTCCGGCCCACGGCTGCTGCCAAGGGGTTGCAGCTGTCGCACGAGTGCGCGAGCGGCCTCGCGGTGACCAGCGACGCCCAGATGCTGCGGCGCATCCTGGCCAACCTGATCGACAACGCCATCAAATACACGCTCTCGGGCAGCGTCACGCTGGCGGCGCAGGCCGATCCGCAGCGCCCGGGCTTCGTGCGCCTGACCGTGGCCGACACGGGGGTCGGCATCGATCCCGGCGACCGGGATCGCGTGTTCGAGGATCTGGTGCAGCTCCACAACCCGCAGCGCGACCGGGCGGCCGGCATGGGGCTGGGGCTGGGCATCGTGCGGCGCCTGGCGCAGGTGCTGGGCATCGAGTACGAGGTCGATTCGCGGCAGGGCGAGGGCACGCGCTTCGTGTTGCAGCTGCCGGCCGCCGGCGGCGATGCACCCGTGGTCGCCAGTCACTCGCACGGACACCCCGGCCTGGTGGCGCGGCGGGTGCTCGTGCTGGACGACAACGCGCAGCTGCGCGAGTCGTACGCCAATGCGCTGGGCAGCCTGGGCTGCAAGGTGGTCGGCGCAGCGACCGTGCAGCAGGCGCTCGATGCGCTGGCCAACCTCGATCCGGAGGTGGCGCTGGTGGACTTCCGCCTCGCCGAGCCCTGCGATGGGCTGCAGGCGATCGAACGGCTGCGTGCCGTGCGGCCGACGCTGGCCGCCGCCCTCGTCACGGCCGACGCCACGCTCGCGATGCGCGAGCGCGCCGCACGCCTCGGCGTGGCCGTGCTGCGCAAGCCCGTCACCGACACGATGCTCGCAATGACGATCAACGATGCCTTGCACGAGATGGCCGGCCGCAGTGCGCAGAACGCGCGCGCGGCAGCGTCACCTTAGAAGGAGGGATCCCATGGCACGCACCAGTCGCTCATGGTTGTCGCGGCAGGCCGCCGAGCTGGCTGCGCTCACGAAGCAGGCACGCGCAGACGGCGCGGACGTCGATTGCGATCTGCTGATCGTCGGTAGCGGCTATGGCGGCGCCGTGGCGGCGGCACGCGCGGCAGGGTACATCGTTGCCGAGGCCGATGGATCGCGCCATCCCGCCCGCGTGTGGGTGCTCGAACGCGGCGCCGAGTACCTGCCCGGGATGTTCCCGTCGCGCTTCGCGGAGATCGCCGGGCACGTCCGCTTCGACATGCAGGATGGAGCGCCCGCGCGCGGGCGCCCGCAGGGCTTGTTCGATGCGCGCCTGGGCAAGGACGTGTGCGTGCTGCTGGGCAACGGGCTGGGCGGCGGATCGCTGATCAACGCCGGTGTGATGCTTCCCGCGGCGCCGGAGGTATTCGACTCTGGGTGGCCGAGCGGCATCACGCGTGAGTCGCTCCGCGGCGGCTACGAGGCGGCGAGCGCGATGTTGTCGCCGCGGCCCGTGCCGCCCGGGCTGGAATGCGACAAGCTGCGCGCCCTCGATGCGCTGGCCGGCGAGCCGGGCCCCGCCGAGCGTCCGCCCGTGACGGTGCACTGGCACGCCGAGGTCAACGCCGCCGGCGTGAGCATGAAGGCCTGCACGCGCTGCGGCGACTGCCTGACCGGCTGCAACCAGAGCGCCAAGGGCTCGCTCGACACGAACTACCTCGCCCATGCGAACGCCCGCGGCGTGCAGATGTTCTGCGGCGGCACGGTGGAGCGGCTCGAGCGCGCGGCGGATCACTGGCGCGTGTTCTGGCGCCACACCGACCGCACGCTGCAGCGCACGAAGGACGACCCGGCCTTCGTCCTGCGCGCCCGCCGCGTGGTGCTGGCCGCCGGCACGCTGGGTTCGACGGCGATCCTGAAGCGCTCGGAGTCGGCGTCGCTGCGCTTCTCGGCGCAGTTGGGTAAGCGCCTGTCCACCAACGGCGACAGGATCGCCGCGCTGGCCAAGCAGCCGCGCCGCGTGGGCGCGGTCGGCGATCAGGAGAGCGACCCCGGCGACGACACCGCACGCGGCGTGGGGCCGACCATCACCGGACTGATCCGCGTGCCCGACGCGCAGCGGGACGACGGCGGCGTCGACCGTGGATTCGCGGTGCAGGAGTTCGCCGTGCCGGCCGGCCTGCGCAACGTCTACGGCGAGATCGTCGCGCTGCTGGCCGAGGTCGACCATGCGCACCTCGGCCGCACCGACCCCTATGCCGTGACCGACGAAGACGTCGACCACATCGGCCTGTACGGCTTCATGGGCGACGACATCGGGCAGGGCGAGAGCGGAACCCTCGAACTGCCCCAGCCGGATGCCGAGGGCGTGCGGATCGACTGGTTCAGCTTGCGCTTGAACCCGCTGTATGGGCGCATGGGCCAGTGGTTGAAGGATCGCGCGCCCGACGGCAGCCTGGCGCTGCCGGACCCGGCCGCTGGCGCAGGCAAGTTGAGCGAACTCGTCGGCATCCTGCCGCCCATCACCGTGCACCCGCTCGGGGGCTGCTGCATGGGCGACAGCGCCGACACCGGCGTGGTCGACGATCACGGCCGGGTGTTCGACCCCGCGGGCGATGTGCACGAGGGGCTGGTCGTGCTCGACGGCTCCATCGTTCCCGGCGCGCTCCGAATCAACCCGGCACTGACCATCGCCGCGCTGGCCGAACGCGCCATGCCGTGGCTGCTCGCCCAGTGGCAACGGACACCGGCCGAGGCCCCACCCGTGCTGGCGGAGCGGCCGCGCGGCCGGCGCCGCGAACTGCCCGCGCGCGACATCGTGTGGTCGGTGCGCGAGCGCCTGCAGGGGCCGTTCGCGGGGCTCACGCGCGCCTGCTGGGCGCGCCTGGAGATCGAGTTCGAGGACATCCCGGGCTTTCGCCGCGCCCTGGCGTTGCGCTCGCGGGTGGTGACCATTCGCCGCGCCGAGCTGTGCCTGTACGCGGCACGCGAAGGCGACGACGAGTTCACCGTCGACGACCCCGACACCGAGCCCCTGTGCCGCTGCGCGCTGGCCGGCACTGCCGACCTGTTCGCGCCGGCGTCGGGGGATCCGGGCGACCCGCAGGCGCGGCTCGTCTACCGCCTGTCCGTGCAATCCGTGCAGGGCGCGGGCAACCCGGGGCTGGCCGTGGGCGACCGGCTCGAGGGCACGAAGCACTTCGGCGTCGCTGCAGACGCCGACCCCGGCTCGGCGCCCAGCCCCTGGCGGCAGCTGTCGGAGATGGAGATGCGCTGGAACGGCAGCCTTGTCGGCCGCTGGTCGCTCGACCTCGCCGACCTCGCGCAGCGGCGCGATGCGCTGCTGCGCATCGAGCGGCTGTCGTCCATGCCCGACGCGCTCGACGATCTCGGTGCGATCGCCATGTACGTGCTGCGCCGGATGCTGAGGCGGCTGGAAGGATTTCTCGACGCGTTCAAGACGCCGAGCAGCGATGGCCTCGATCAACGCTGGCCCGTTCCCGACGGGGACGCGGTGCATCCGCTGGCCGATGGCGCGCGCCTGACGCACTTCGCGCCGCAAGAGGCCGTGCAGGGCCTGCCGCCGGTGATGCTGGTGCACGGCCTCGGCTCCTCGGGGGCGAGCTACGTCGACAAAGCGCTGCCGGAGGGGCTGGCGCACTTCCTGTGCAAAGCCGGCCGCGACGTGTGGGTGCTCGACGTGCGCAGCAGCATCGGCAACGAGGCGGCGCGCCATGCACAGTTCGAAAGCGCGAAGCAGTGGAGCGTCGAAAGCGTGGCCGAGGCCGATCTGCCGGCGGCGATCGACGAGATCCTGTCGGTGACCCGGCAATCGCAGGTCGACGTGTTCGCCCACTGCATGGGCGCGGTGATGTTCTGCCTCGCCACCCTGGGCAGCGACGCGATGCGCGGCAAGGTTCGCGCCGCGGTGCTGTCGCAGGTCGGGCCGCTGATTCGCTTCAGCCCGCTCAACCGGCTGCGCGGCTTCGTCGCGAGCTACCTGCAGCAGTACCTGCGCATCGACATACTGGACACGACGCCGGACTTCGTCGCCGACCCGGGCCAGAAAGGGGGCTTCACGTGGCGCGAGCGGAGCGCCAATGATCCCGGCGGCGTGGCCGCGACGATCGTGCAAGGGCTGGTGGACATGCTGCTGTTCACCTTCCCCTATCCCGATGACGACAAGGAAGCGCAGCTCCAGGCGCAGCTGCCCGACTCCGACTTCCGCCGGGTGCGGCACCGCGGCGACGCGATCTTCGGCCAGCTGTTCGAGCTGAAGAACATCGGCGAGAAGGTGCTGCCGCGGCTCCAGGTCTTCCTCGGCTGGGTGATGGTGCCGATGCTGGCACAGGCGATTCACTACGCGCGCCGCAACATGCTGACCGGCGCCGGCGGGCGCAATGCGGTGCTGCACCAGGCGAACTTCAGGGATCGCTTCGACTTCCCGGTGCTGCTGCTGCACGGCCAGCGCAACCGCGTGTTCGACTGGCGCGGCAGCCTCGACAGCTGGAAGCTGCTGATGAAGTTGCGCGGGCAGGAGAACTTGCCTGCGCCCGAACCCTTCGAGCATGGCCGGCGCTACGGCAAGGGCACGGCGACGCAGCTCGCGGTCTTCGAGCAGTACGGCCACCTCGACTGCATCATCGGCGAACACGCCCACGAGCACATCTTCCCGCTCGCGCGCGACTTCTTCGCCGGCGTGCCGAGTCTGCCGCGGTTCGGGTCGGGCGAGGTCGGCCCCCAGTTCGAGCTGCCCTGGATCGGCCCGGTGCTCGGCGCGCTCGAGCGCGACACGGACAGCGGCCTCTTGCGCGTGCGCGTGCTGGTGCATCCGCAGCTGCGCCGTGCGGGGACCAAGGGCGTGATCCTGCTGCCGCTGCGCCGTGCCGAAGCGCCGTTCGAGCCGCTGCCGGGCGAGGCACGCTACCTGGCGTGGGCAGACCTGGCTGCCACGCACGAGCTGCTGCAGCTCACGCTCCATCCCGCCACGCTCGAAGGGAGCTTCCACTCCTTCGCGCTGCTGACGGTGCACGACGACCTTCCGCTCGGGCCGCGCATCGCGGGCTGGCTGCCCGGGGGGCTGCCGCTGTCGGAGCGCCAGGACAAGGCGCTGCGCGAATGGCTCGCGCAGCCGGCCCGGCTCACCGAACTCGGCAGCAGCGTCTTCACGCTGCAGCGCAAGGTGGTGCAGGCCGCGGCGCGGAAGGAAGCGGCCAAGCCCGACGCCGAGCTGCGCCTGAGCTTCGCCCTCGCCAGCTGCCAGTACCCGCCGGGGCTCTTCGACGAGCGGCCCGCCGCGCGCGCCTACGAACGCCTGCGATCCGACGCCGCGGCGCCGGATGGCCCGCAGTTTCTGGTGCTGTGCGGCGACCAGATCTACCTCGACGAAACCGCCGGCCTCTTCGACCCGATCGCCGCCAGCAGCGGCCCGCAGGACGTGCGGGACGCGCAAGTCGACCGCAGCTACGAGCTGAACTGGCGGCTCGCGGCGATGCGCGCCGCGGTGGCGCGCCTGCCGGTCTACGCGATGCTCGACGACCACGAGGTGCAGGACAACTGGAAGGGCCGCGATGCCGACACTCCGCCGGCGCTGACCGTGGATGCCGCGATGAAGGCCTACGACAAGCACCAGGGGCTGCTCGCTCCCGGCACGAGGCTGGTCGAGGGCGACAGGAGCTTCATCGCCTACCCGGGCGGCGTGCCGCTGATCGTGCTGGACACGCGCAGCCGCCGCACCTTGCGCGATGCCTCGAACATCACCGAGGCGCGCATCGTGCCGGAGGCGGTGATGCAGGCCGTGTTCGATCGTCTCGATGCCTTGCCGGTCGACGCAGTCAAGCTGATCGTCTCGCCCTCGCCCATTCTTCCCCCGGAGCACTTCGATCCGGCCCGGCCCGCCGCGCGGCTGCGCTTCGACACCTGGAGCGGCTTTCCGGCATCGACCGTCGCGCTGCTGGAGTTCATCCGCAGCAGGAAGATGCGGCGCGTGGTGTTCCTCTCCGGCGACGCGCATCTGTCGAGCGTCAGCAGCTTCCGCTTTGCCGACGCGGGGCCACGGGTCGTGTCGGTGGTGTCGTCGGGCCTGTATACGCCGTGGCCCTTTGCCAATCAGGCGCCGGACGAGCTGGTGCTCGACGGCGAGGTCGATCTGGGCTGGAGCGAAAGGCCCTGCATCGGCACGATGGCGCTGCATGCGCTGTCCGCCAGCAACGGCTATGCGGTGATCGGCGTGCGGCATGGCGACGCGGGCGCAGCGTGGCTCGACGTCAGCCTGCGTTCGGCCAACGGCGCCAGCACCGACTGCAGCCTGGTGCTGGATTGAAGGCCTCGTCAGGCCGCGTCCAGCGCGGTGGCCGCCTGCGCCTCGAAGACGCGGCACAGGGCATCGGTGCGGTTGCGCGCGCCCAGCGCCCGGTAGACCATCGAAAGATGGACCTTGACCGTGCCCTCCGCGATCGACAGCTGCCGCGCGATCAGCTTGACCGGCATGCCGCGCACCGCCAGCGCGAGCACCTGGCGCTGCCGCGGTGACAGCTCGGCGCGCAGGAAGCCGGCCAGGTCTTCGCGCCTGACCTCGTCGGGCAGGCGCTCGCGCGTGGTCTGCTCGGCGAGCACGAACTCGGCGGGCAGGAAGATGCGGTGCTGCAGCACCACGCGCAGCGCGGCGTTCATGTCGTCCAGGCTGTAGGCCTTGGGGATGAAGCCGGCCGCGCCGAGCTCGATGACCTCGCGCACCTTCGCGGCGTCGCTCTCGCCCGACTGCATGCACACCGGAACCGCCTCGAAGTGCGCCTTGACGGCGCGCAGCGCGTCGACGCCCGATATCCCGCCCAGGTGGTAGTCGAGCAGGATCAGCCCGAACTCGTCGTGCGGCAGCCGGCACGCTTCGGCGACGTCGTGCGTCGCATGGAAGCCGAAGCGTTCGCCCCAGCCGAGTTGAGTGGCCAGGTCGGCCAGCACGCGGCGGGTGCCGTTCCAGACAATCTCATGGTCGTCGATCAGCAGCACTTTCATGGTCGGCGCTCCCAAGTGACGTGCGCGCAGCCTAGCGCAGTGCGAGCGCCTGGCGCATGTATCTGCGCTAAGCCCGTGGACTAGGCCGTTCGCCTTCCGGCGCGTGCTCGCCTAGGGCCAGCGCGCAATTCCCAAACGCTGCGCGTGCGGGAACACTGATGCCGAGTCTCCCCAGAAAGGCGAATCATGACCATCCCTTCCTCACTTGCCGAGTGGGCAGCCCCCGGCGGCGAGCCCTGGCAGAACCGGGTGTTGGATGAGCTCGACTACGGCATCGTCGTGCTCACGCCGCAGCTGCGCGTCGCCTACTGCAACGCGGCAGCGTCCCGCCGGCTGGCCGAGCCATCGTCGCCGATCGTGCTCGGGGAGTCGGCCCTGGAGGCCCGCTGCTCGCGCGACGCCGTGGCCCTGCATGACGCCCTGCGCGGCGCCATGCTGCGTGGCTGGCGGCGCCTGCTTTGCCTTCAGGCGGGAAGCGGCGTGCTGACCTTGGCGGTCGTCCCGCTCGAGGGCCAGTGCGGGTCGGCCGCGTCGATCCTCCTGATCCTGGGGCGCCGCAGCGCGTGCGAGACGCTTTCGATCCGGGCCCTGGCGCAGAGCCTGCGGTTGACGGCGGGCGAGACCGAGGTCCTGTCGCAGCTGGTGGCCGGGCATCGGCCGGTCGAGATCGCAGCGCAACTGTCCGTGGCGCTGTCGACGGTGCGCACGCACATTTCGAACATCCGCTCGAAGGCCGGCGTCGCAAGCATCTGCGAGCTGGTCGACGAGGCCGCGCGCCTGCCGCCCCTCACAGCTCGGCTTGCAAGCCAGCGCGTTGCTATCCTCAAGCCCGCCGCACCCCCTCCCGCCACGCGCTCGGCGCCACCCCCGTCCAGCCCGCGAACGCCCGCGCAAAACTCTTCTCGTTGCGAAAGCCCACCGCCGCCGCGATCTGCTTGATCGGCCGGCGGCTGCGTTCCAGCAGCTCGGTCGCGCGGGCGCGGCGGGCTTCGTCCTTGAGCTGCTGCAGCGAGCAGCCCTCGTCGCGCAGCTGGCGGTGCAGCGTGCGCACCGACACGTTCAGCGCCGCCGCCACCGCGGCCGCATCGGCCAGCGCCGCCGTGTCGGCGTGCAGCGCCTCGCGCACGCGCTGCGCGAGCAGGCGGTCGCGGCGGTACTGCAGCACCGTCAGCGGCAGCGCGCGCTGCAGCATCGCCTGCAAGGCGCGTTCGTCGCGGCGCAGCGGCAGCGCCAGGTAGGCGGCGTCGAACACCAGGCCGGCGTGCGGCATGCGAAAGCGCACCGGCCCCGGGAACATCACCGGGTAGGCGTCGCGGTGGCGCGGCGCGGCGAACGGGAAGTGCACCTCGCGCAGCGGGATGCGCGAGTCGATCGCCCAGCAGGCGAAGCCGTGCACATAGCGCAGCAGCGTCACGCAGCAGAACTCGCGCATCTCGCCGAGATCGCGCCGCTCCTCGATCCACAGCCGCGCGGCGGCGCCGTCGGTGGCCAGGTGAAGCACGATGTCTTCGGTCAGCAGGCGGTGGTGGCGGCACCAGCGCTGCAGTGCGAGGCCGAGCTGCGGCGAGCTGATCGACGCGCGGCACAGCATGCCGTAGCTGCCCCAGGGCAGGCGGCGCGAGAACCAGCCGAGCGCCTCGTCGTCGAGCTGCTGCATCGCCAGCCCCGACACCGTCTCCATCTGCGCGGCGGTGATGCGGGCGTCGGCGCGGCGCAGGGCGGCTGGCGTGATTTGTGCCTCGCGCAGCGCCGCGGAGGGATCCAGCCCGCGCCGCTCGTAGGCGCGCACCATCGCACGCACGAAGGCCATCGGCGTGACGGCCGGGCGCGGCGCGGCGGAGGGCGGGGCAGCCGTGGTGGGCATGGCGGCAGTCTCGCGCACGCTGGCACGATTTGCAACCTCGTTGGCAGGCAAGGCGACGCCTGCGCGCGTAAGCTCGCCGCTTGCACAATCCCCGGCACGGCCCGTGCCCGCGGCGCAGAAGAACCACGGAGACCCCATGCCCGTTCTCGCCTCCAACCTCAGCCCCCGCTCCGAGGATTTCAAGGCCAACGCCGCGGCCATGCGCGCGCTGGTCGACGACCTGAACGCGCGTCTCGCGCAAGTTGCCCTGGGCGGCGGCGAGGCGGCGCGCGCCAAGCACACCGCGCGCGGCAAGCTGCTGCCGCGCGAGCGCGTCGAGATGCTGCTCGACCCCGACACGCCCTTCCTCGAGGTGGCGCCGCTCGCCGCCTTGAACATGTACAAGGAGAAGGGTGGCGTCGATGCGGCGCCGGGCGCGGGCCTGATCGCCGGCATCGGCCGCATCAACGGCGTCGACTGCATGATCGTGTGCAACGACGCTACGGTGAAGGGCGGCACCTACTTCCCGCTGACGGTGAAGAAGCACCTGCGTGCGCAGGAGATCGCGCAGCAGAACCGCCTGCCGTGCATCTATCTCGTGGACTCGGGCGGCGCCAACCTGCCCAACCAGGACGACGTGTTCCCGGATCGCGAGCACTTCGGCCGCATCTTCTTCAACCAGGCCAACATGAGCGCCCAGGGCATCCCGCAGATCGCGGTGGTGATGGGCTCGTGTACCGCGGGCGGCGCCTACATGCCGGCGATGAGCGATGAATCGATCATCGTGAAGAACCAGGGCACCATCTTCCTCGGCGGCCCGCCGCTGGTGAAGGCGGCGATCGGCGAGGTGGTGAGCGCGGAGGATCTCGGCGGCGGCGACGTGCACACGCGCCTGTCGGGCGTGGTCGACCACCTGGCGCAGAACGACACGCATGCGCTGGCGCTGGCGCGCGGCGTGGTGGCGAATCTCAACTGGCGCAAGGAGCACGGGCAGCGCCTCGCCGCGCCGAAGCCGCCGCTCTTCGACGCCGCCGAGCTGCACGGCATCATCCCCACCGACCCGCGCAAGCCCTACGACGTGCGCGAGATCATCGCGCGCATCGTCGACGGCAGCGAGTTCGACGAGTTCAAGGCGCGTTACGGCGCGACGCTGGTGTGCGGCTTCGCGCACATCGAGGGCATGCCGGTGGGCATCGTCGCCAACAACGGCATCCTGTTCAGCGAGAGCGCGCTCAAGGGCGCGCACTTCATCGAGCTGTGCGGCCAGCGCAAGATCCCGCTGATCTTTCTGCAGAACGTCACCGGCTTCATGGTCGGCCGCAGGTACGAGAACGAAGGCATCGCCAAGAACGGCGCGAAGATGGTCACCGCCGTGTCCACCGTCAACGTGCCCAAGTTCACCGTCATCATCGGCGGCAGCTTCGGCGCCGGCAACTACGGCATGTGCGGCCGCGCCTACAGCCCGCGCTTCCTGTGGATGTGGCCGAACGCGCGCATCAGCGTGATGGGCGGCGAGCAGGCCGCCAGCGTGCTGGCCACCGTCAAGCGCGACGGCATCGAGGGCGGCGGCGGCCAG
>WBZT01002097.1_pt1 | contig 14131 bp, 12 predicted proteins | sample 5204241 | NCBI WGS metagenome assembly WBZT01 (sample SAMN12344358, study PRJNA552823) | activated sludge metagenome | biome: Activated sludge suspended growth; feature: Nitrification reactor; material: Wastewater; isolation source: activated sludge from nitrification reactor of wastewater... | reverse complement strand
AAGGGTTCGGCTTCGCCCGGACTTCGTCCGCCCTTGACATCCCCGTACCCTCAATGCCATTCAACCTACGCCGTCTCCACACGAAACGACATAGAGCCCCCGATAAGCTCATCTCGCCGGGGGCGTCAGTGCCAGCCTCTGAAGGGTGGATTTGGGTGCCGAAGGATGGTTTGCCGCTCAACGAACGAACTACGGAATCAACATGAAGAACTACTACCGCGTGATGCTTGGCAAGCAAAGTGTCCATGCTGCGACCTGTTTCGCCAACGGCTACATCGGTATCGACAATGACCTTCAGCGGGACATCGGGCCATACCTGACCGATGACTGGCGGCATTTCAATGCCAAGATGGTGCCCGAGTACCTCAAGCTCTATCCGGAGAAGTCGAAGATTGCAGCGGGTTTGGCCTGTGGCGTCGCATGGACAGTCTGTAAGGGCATCCTGAAAGGCGATATCGTTTTGTGCCCGGATGGCAAAGGCACTTACCGAGTCGGCGAGATCATCGGCGACTATGATTACCTGCCGGGCGAAGACTTGCCGCTGCGACGAGCGGTTCACTGGTTTGAGGTTTCAATCGAACGGGCGAGCATGAGCGACGCCCTGAAACGGTCGACCGGGTCGATTGGCACGGTAGCCAACGTTTCAGGCTATCGCGAAGAACTTGAGGCGTTTATTGGTGGAAAGGTGGCTCCCAAGCTGATTTCTACCGACGAAACGGTCGAGGACGCTTCGGCCTTCGCCTTGGAAAAACACCTCGAAGATTTTCTTGTGCAGAATTGGGCGCACACCGACCTCGGCAAGGACTACGACATCTACGAGGAAGAGGGCGAGAAGGTCGGGCAGCAGTACCCGACCGATACGGGGCCGATGGATATTCTGGCGATCAAGAAGGACAAGTCGGAGCTGCTAGTCGTCGAGCTTAAAAAAGGCCGGGCGAGCGACGTGGTCATCGGCCAGACGCTGCGTTATATGGGCTTTGCCGCGCAGGAGTTGGCCGAGCCGAACCAGAAGGTGCGCGGCGTGATCATTGCACTGGAAGACGATCAGCGGATTCGACGGGCATTGGCTGTTGCGCCCAATATCGACTTCTTCCGCTACCAAATCAGCTTCAAGCTCGTCAAGGTGTGACATGACCACCGTCGGCCAGATCGAAAAGCGCACCCAGGCCCGCGTCGTCGCGCTGTTCCGGGAACGGCTCTGCTACGACTACCTCGGCGACAAGACCGACCTCGACAACCGCAACATCGAGGAAACGCTGCTGCGAAGTTGGCTGACCAGGCAGGGCGTGAGCGACACACTGATCAACCGGGCGCTGCACGAACTGAACAAGGTGGCGACCGACACCAGCAAGAGCCTCTACGACCGCAACAAGGAGGTCTACGATCTATTGCGCTACGGCGTGAAGGTGCAGCCCGGCGCCGGCGAGAACAGGGTCACGGTCTGGCTGATCGACTGGCAGCATCCGGAAAACAACCACTTCGCTGTGGCCGAGGAAGTGACGGTGAAGAGTGCCGATCTGGCCAATGCCGCCAAGGCCGGCACCAAGCGCCCGGACGTGGTGATCTACATCAACGGCATCGCACTGGGCGTGCTGGAACTGAAGCGCTCCACCGTATCGGTGGCCGAGGGCATCCGCCAGAATCTGGACAACCAGAAGAAGGAATTCATCCAGCCCTTTTTCTCGACCATGCAGTGGGTGATGGCCGGCAACGACAGCGAGGGGTTGCGCTACGCGACCATCGAGACGCCGGAGAAGTATTACCTGCGCTGGGTCGAGGACACCGGCCCCTATGCCCGCGAGCCGAACCTGCTCGATCGCCACCTGCTACAGGTGTGCCGCAAGGCGCGACTGCTGGAACTGATCCACGACTTCGTCGTCTTCGATGCCGGCACCAAGAAGCTCTGCCGGCAGAACCAGTATTTCGGGGTGAAGGCCGCGCAGGGCTTCATCAAGCGCCGAGAGGGCGGCATCATCTGGCACACCCAGGGCAGCGGCAAGTCGCTGACCATGGTCTGGCTGGCCAGGTGGATACGCGAGAACCGCGAAGGTTCGCGGGTACTGATCATCACCGACCGCACCGAGCTGGACGAGCAGATCGAGAAGGTCTTCAAGGGCGTCCGTGAGCAGATCTGCCGCACCAGGAGTGGCGCTGACCTGATCGAGAAGCTGAACCGCACCGAGGAATCCCTGCTCTGCTCGCTGGTCCATAAATTCGGCGGCAAGGGTGGCGAGGAGGGCGACGAAGGTACCAAGGCGTTCATCGACTCTATCCAGAACCTCCCCCCGGATTTCAAGGCCAAGGGCGATCTGCACGTCTTCGTCGATGAGTGCCACCGCACCCAGAGCGGCGACCTGCACAGAGCGATGAAGGCGATGCTGCCCAATGCGATCTTTATCGGCTTCACCGGCACGCCGCTGCTGAAGGCGGACAAGGCCAGGAGCATCGAGGTCTTCGGGCGCTATATCCACACCTACAAGTTCGACCAGGCGGTGCGCGAAGGGGTGGTGCTGGACTTGCGCTACGAGGCGCGGGACATCGACCAGTCCATCACCTCGCAGAAGAAAATCGACGAATGGTTTGACGCCAACACCAAGGGGCTGAACGACGTTGCCAAGGCGCAACTCAAGCAGAAATGGGGAACGATGCAGACGGTGCTGTCCAGTCAGGACAGGCTGTCGAAAATCGTTGCCGACATCCTCATGGACATGGTTACCAAGCCGCGGCTGATGGACGGCCACGGCAACGCCATTGTGGTCGCCGGCAGCATCTACGAGGCGTGCAAGTTCCATGAGTTGTTCGCCAAGACGGCACTCAAAGGCAAGTGCGCCATCGTCACCAGCTATGCCCCCAGTATTGCCGACACCAAGGGCGAGACAACGGGAGCGGGCGATACCGACAATCTGCTGAAGTACGGGATTTACGCCCAGATGCTGGCTGACTGGTTCGGTGAACCAGCCGACAAGGCCATCGGCAAGGCCGAGAAGTTCGAGCAGGCGGTGAAGCAGAAATTCATCGACGAACCGGGCCAGATGAAGCTGCTGATCGTCGTGGACAAGCTGCTGACCGGATTCGATGCGCCGTCGGCCACCTATCTCTACATCGACAAGGAGATGCGCGATCACGGCCTGTTCCAGGCGATCTGCCGGGTGAACCGGCTCGATGGCGAGAGCAAGGACTACGGCTACATCATCGACCACAAGGACTTGTTCAAGAGTCTGGAAGGTGCGGTTGCCGACTACACCAGCGGGGCGCTGGACGGCTATGACAAGGACGACGTGAAGGGTCTGCTGGAGAACCGGCTGGTCAAGGCGCGGGAGGACTTGGAAGACGCCCGCGAAGCGGTCAGGGCGCTTTGCGAGCCTGTTGCAGCGCCAAGGGAGTCGGTGGATTACTTCCACTATTTCTGTGCCATCGAGTCCGGCAACGCCGGGCAGCTCAAGGACAATGAGCCGAAACGGCTGAAGCTGTACAAGTTTGTCGCCACGCTGATTCGTGCCTATGCCGGCATCGCGAATGAACTGGCCGAGGCCGGCTACACGCCAGACGAGATCGAGAAGATCAAGGCCGAGGTGGATCACTACAGCAAGGTGCGCGACGAAGTGCGGATTGGCAGCGAGGACTACATCGACCTCAAGGGGTATGAGCCATTCATGCGCCACCTGATCGACACCTACATCCGCGCCGAGGAGAGCGAGAAGATTTCGGGCTTCGATGACATGAGTTTGATTCAGTTGATCGTCGAGCGCGGGCCGGATGCGGTCAACGCGCTGCCCAAGGGCATCAAGGACAAGCACGAGGCGGTCGCCGAAACCATCGAGAACAACGTCCGCAAGCTGATCATCAACGAGTCGCCCGTCGATCCGGCCTACTACGACAAGATGTCGAAACTGCTCGATGCGTTGATCGAACTGCGGCGCAAGGGTGTGGTGAGCTACAAGGAGTATCTGGAGAAGATCGCCAAGCTGACCAAGGAGGCGACGATGCCGGGCGGCGGACCGGGGGGCTATCCGGCCAGCGTCGCGACGGCGGCACAGCGGGCGCTCTATAACAACCTGGGCAAGGACGAGCCGCTGGCGCTGGCGGTGGATGCGGCGATTCAGTCGGCTCGCATGGATGGCTGGCGGAGCAACACCATGAAAACCCGGCGGGTGCGGATCGCCATCAGGGCAACCTTGGCGAAAGCAGCAGCTCAGCCCATCGCGGTCAATGCCGCCAATCAGGACACGGCTCAGGGCGATTACCCGGTGGAGGTTCTGGCCGACCGGATTCTGGAACTGGCGAAGCACCAGAATGACTACTGAGGTTCGCGACCTTACCGTCAGCGGGATCAAGGTGGAGGTGGTTCGCAAGGACATCAAGAACCTGCATCTCGGTGTGTATCCGCCCCATGGGCGGGTACGCGTAGCGGCACCGTTGGTCATCAGCGACGACGCGGTGCGGCTGGCGGTGATCGACAAGCTGGGCTGGATCAGACGGCAGAAAGCCAGCTTCGCCGCGCAGCCACGCCAGTCGCAGCGCGAGATGGTGAATGGCGAGAGCCACTACTTTCTCGGGCAGCGTTACCGCTTGCGTGTGCATGAGCGGGATGCCCCAGCTCGCGTTGCCGTCCGCGGTATCGCCAGCCTCGACCTGTTCGTGCGCTCCGGCACCACTGCCGACCAGCGGGAAGCCGTGCTGCTGCGCTGGCATCGCGAGCAACTCAGGGCGTTGATTCCGCCCTTGCTGGAAAAGTGGCAGCCGATGCTTGGCGTGCAGGTCGCCGACTGGGGCATCAGGAAGATGAAAACCAAGTGGGGAAGCTGCAATCCCGCCTCACGGCGTGTCTGGTTCAATCTGGAGCTGGCCAAGAAGCCGGTGCAGTGCCTTGAGTACATCGTGGTGCATGAACTGGTGCATCTGTTGGAGCGGCACCACAACGACCGCTTCGCTGGGCTGATCGAAGCTCACCTGCCACAGTGGCGGCAGTACCGCGAGATGTTGAGGAAGGCACCGCTGGGACATGAGGAATGGCAATACTGAAGATGGCGGCGGTTCAGGCCGCCCGACGGGTTAGAAGGGACGGCGGTAGGGAGAGATGGCGCCGATGGCGAAGCCTTCGGCATGCTTCGGTCAGTGATACGGTAGCGAAGGCGCGGGGCTTGCATCGCGAAAAACATGTTCGACGAAAAGACGGAGACGACGATGACTCAGGACGAAATGAAGAAAGCAGTCGCGCGCGCGGCGATCACCTACGTTGTCGAAGGAGAACTCGTCGGCGTCGGGACGGGGTCGACGGCCAACTGCTTCATCGACGAACTTGCTCTAATCAGACACCGGGTTCGCGGTACGGTAGCCAGTTCCGAAGCGTCGAAGCGGCGACTGGAGGGCCACGGGCTGCCCGTCCTGGAGCTCAACGATGTGGAGCGCCTCCCGATCTACGTGGATGGTGCGGACGAGATCAATGCCGCGATGCAGATGATCAAGGGCGGAGGCGGCGCCTTGACGCGAGAGAAGATCGTCGCCGCCGTAGCCGATATGTTTGTCTGTATCGCCGATCAGTCGAAGCGGGTAGACGTGCTCGGCCGCTTCCCGCTACCCGTCGAGGTCATCCCCATGGCATTACGGCACGTCCTCCGCCAGTTGGCCGCAATCGGCGGGACGCCGGTGTTGCGTGAAGGTTTCGTGACCGACAACGGCAACCTGATCGTCGACGTTGCCGGCCTGGAAATCGTCGATGCCGTCGGCCTGGAAACGCGGATCAATCAGATCGTCGGGGTGGTAACAAACGGCCTGTTTGCCTCCCGCCCGGCGGATGTCTGTCTGCTGGGAACGGCTGCCGGCGTGCAGACGCTGACCGCCGCGTGAGCGGACAGGCGGTGCCCTCCGCTCGTCGTGCGTGTGCTTTCGCTGCCAGTCATGCGCCGGGCGGAACGTAGCCCTGCACCTTGTCGGCACCACCGCCGAAGAAGTGCCTTTCCATCTGTTCCGCAAGGTACTTGCGATGGGCCGCATCGGCAAGATTGAGACGGTTCTCGTTGATGATCATCGTCTGCATGCGCACCCACTGCTGCCAGGCTTCCTTGGATACCCTTTCATAGATGCGCTTGCCCAGTTCCCCCGGATAGGGGGGAAAGTCCAGTCCTTCGGCTTCGCGACCAAGCTTGATACAGGTGACGGTTCTCGTCATACATTCCACTCCTTGATATTTGTGGTTTCTTGTCGTGCACGCAGTTTCCTGCGGGCGGCGGCGGGTTTATTGCCGGCAAGTCCTCAGAGCTCTTTCATCAACACGATCGAGCGCCGTTGCAGGTTGTAGACCAGACGCTTTTCGGTAGGCAAGTCGGCGATCTGGCGGACGCTGAAACCGCGCTCCTTGAACCACTGCGAGGTAACCGTGGTGAGCACGAACAGACGCTTGATTCCCGACGCCCGCGCCTGCGCCTCGATCTGTTTCATCAGCAGGGCGCCGTAACCCCAACGCCGATAGTGGGGGTGTACCGCCAGGCAGGCGAGCTCGGCCTGCTCGTCGCCGTATGGATAGAGTGCGGCGCAGCCAACAATTATTCCATCGTGTTCGACCACGGAGAAGCGCGAGATTTCGCGTTCGAGCAGTTCGCGCGAGCGGCGAACCAGCGTGCCGTCGGCTTCGAGTGGTTCGATCAGCGCCACCAGGCCGCCGATGTCGTCGGGGCGTGCCTCATGCAACTGCTCCAGCGACTCGCGAGTGATTACCGTCCCCACGCCGTCGTGGGTGAACAGTTCGCGCAGCAGGGTGCCGTCCTCGTCGTAACCGATCAGGTGTACGCGCCCCACTCCGGCGCGGCTTGCGCGAACGGCGCAGGGCAGATAACGCCTGAGGTCGGTCGACAGCCAGTCACCGAGACTGATCAGGCGCTCGGCAGCTTCGACCGTCAATTCATCGAGCAGAGCGCCGTCGATATCGGTGGCCCCCCGGCTGTCGGTCAGGAAAATCAGCTTGTCCGCGAGCAGCGAGGTGGCTACCGCTTCTGCCACTTCCTCCATCGCCAGGTTGAAGATTTCCCCGGTTGGACTCGATCCGATGCACGACAGCAGAACGATGTTGCCCAGACTCAACTGCGCACGAATGCCCTCGGCGTCGACCTTGCGCACCTGGCCGGAATATTGCAGGTCGACCCCGTTGACCACGCCCACCGGTTTGGCAGTGATGAAATTGCCACCAACGACCCGTATTGTGCTGTTGGCCATTGGAGTGTCGGCGAGGCCCTGTGAAAGCAGGGCCTCGATTTCGACGTAAATGCTGCCGACTGCATCGATCACGCAATGGATGGCCTTCGCATCGGTAACGCGATAGTTTCCGTGGTAAACCGACTGCAGCCCCCTCTCGCGCAGCAGAGCCTCGATCTGCGGCCGTGCGCCATGCACCAGAACGAGCCGCACGCCGAGCGCGGCCAGCAGGTTGACGTCGTAGGCCAGGGTCCGCGCCAGAGGCCCGGCGATCGCCTTGCCACCAAACGCGACAAGAAAGGTCTTGCCGCGAAACAGGTTGACATAGGGCGCGACCGACCGGAACCAGGCGACGAAAGGGACGGAGATCAGATCGTTGGCCATTTCATGCCGTTGGCCTGGCTTTCTCGCCGTTCTCCGCAGCCTTGGCTGCCTTTGCCTCCTTGGCTGCCGTTGCCTTCTCGCGGGCTTCGGAGGCCGCGAGTTCCTTCGCCTGCTTTGCGGCTCGCGCCTTTTCCGCTCGCAGTTCCTTGGCGCGTTCGGCCTTGGTTTTCGGCGCTTGTTTGGCAGGCGCCGGTTGCCCATCCTTGCCGGCCTCGTCCGTTGCTCCGCGCGTGATCACCATCCTCGGTTCCTTCGCCAGGTCGATCTTGAGTTCCTTTTCCAGCCGCTCGCAGATCGTTCGCAGCACCTTGACCCGGGCAAAGTACTTGTCATTCGACTCGACGATCGTCCATGGTGCAGTACCCGTACTGGTGCGGTCGACCATGTCGCATACGGCCTCGTGATAGGCTCCGGCCTTTTCGCGATTGCGCCAGTCCTCTTCGGTAATCTTGTAGCGCTTGTGCTCGACCTTGGCGCGCTCCTCGAAGCGCCTGAGCTGCTCCTCATCACTGATCTGCAGCCAGAACTTGACGACGATGCCGCCAGCACGCCAGAGGTCGTGTTCAAAGTCGTTGATCTCCGAATAGGCGCGCAACCAGTCCGCCTGACTGCAGAAACCCTCGACTCGTTCGACGAGCACGCGGCCGTACCAGGTACGGTCGAAGATGGTCACCCGCCCGAGGCGGGGCATGTGCCGCCAGAATCGCCACAGGTAGGGGCGTGCGCGCTCCTCTTCATTCGGCGCAGCGATCGGGATGATCTGATACTGGCGTGCATCCATCGCCGACATGACGCGTCGGATGGCGCCGCCCTTGCCGGCCGCATCGGAACCTTCGAAGGCAAGGATCAAGGCGCGCTTCTTGAATTCGGGATGACGCATCATCTCGGACAGACGCCCCTGCCAGGTGGCAAGCTCGGTCTCGTACACCTTCTTCGCGAGGCTTTGCGTCATGTCCAGCGCACTCAGCACGTCGAGACGGTCGATCCGCGGCGAGAAGGGCGGCGCCACCGGCGAAGTCTGTTCGCGCTTGTCGGCAAGGCGTTTATGCAGCGATTCGAGGATGGTCTTGCCGACGGTGAGTGAGCGGTAGCGGTCATCGGTTCCTTCGACGATGATCCACGGGGCCCACGGCGTGTTCGTCGTGCGCAGCAGATGTCCCGCGACCTCCTGCAGCTTGTCGTAGGTCTTCAGCCGATCCCAGCTCGCCTTGGTCACCCGCCAGCGCGTCAGCGGATTCGCTTCGATCGACTGCAGACGTTCGCGTTGTGCGGTCTTGGAGAGGTGTATCCAGAACTTCAGGACCAGTGCGCCCTCATTGACCAGCATCTCCTCGAAGCGGTTGAGCTCGTCCATGCGCTGGTCAAAATCCGCGCGTGAAAGGTCGCCGGCAATCCGTTCGGCGATCGGCCACGAATACCACGAGCCGGCGGCAATCCCGATTCGCCCCTTCTTCGGCAGCGCCCGCCAGAAGCGCCACATCGACGGGCGCTCGCGTTCCTCCTGCGTCGGAGCCGAGAAGGTGCGCGTGGACAGGTAACGCGGGTCCATCCATTCGTATAGCGTGTTGATCGTTTCGCCCTTGCCCGAGCCATCGACGCCGCTGATCAGAACGATTACCGGAAAGCTGCCGTTCTCGCGCAGCTGGTCCTGTGCTTCGAGCAGCGCTGCGCGCAGCTTGGGCTGTTCCACCTTGTACGTGTCCTTGTCGATCTTGTGTCCCAGTTCTGCCGATTCAAACATTCGTCGTCTCCTCCTTGAAGTCACCCCACAAGAGCTGGATCGCTGCGAGCGCAGCCAGGCCAGCAGTTTCGGTCCGCAGGATGCGCGGCCCCAGGCGCACCGGCAAGAAACCGGTCAATTCCGCCAACTCCCGTTCCTCGGCCGCCAGACCGCCCTCGGCGCCGATCAACAATTCGACCTCTCTACCGGATGCTGCTCCCGGCAGGGTGGCAAGGCAGCGTTCGGCGTTCGGCGCCAGCATCAGGCGGACGACCCCCGCTTCCGGAGGCCGCGCCAGCCAGCATTCGAGACTTTCCGGAGCATCGATTTCCGGCAGCCGATTGCGCCCACACTGTTCGCAGGCGGCAGCGATTACGCCGCGCCAATGTTGCAGCCGTCGCACGGCGCGTTCTCCGTCCAGGCGCAGCACGCTACGCCGCGAGAATACTGGAACGATACGACGGACACCCAGTTCGACCGCCTTCTGTATCGTCGAGTCCATTTTCTCACCGGCCTGCAGTGCCTGCACCAGGGTGACCGCGAGCGGTGATTCACGCTCGCAGTCCTGCCACTGCAGAATTTCGGCGCTGACTCGAGTGCGTTCGATGTCGATGATTCGCGCAGTATATTCCCCGCCGTCGCCATTGAAGAGTATCAGAGGATCGCCGCTGCGCAGGCGAAGTACCCTGCCTGCATGATGTGCGACGCTTTCCGGCAGATCGACGACCCGAGCCGCCGCGAGCGACATCGAGCAATGAAAGCGGGGAGTGTTCACCATGGTATTATAAAGTCTTAACTGTTCGATGGACGTTGTTTGGAGGCGGCTCGGCGATGGCGCTCAACACCCCGGTTTGTGACTTTGGTCGGCCTGCCGACGACTTCGAACTGCCGGACACCGACGGTGCGCGGCACAGCCTGGCCACGCTGCGTGGCCCGAATGGGCTTCTGCTGATGTTCATCTGCAACCATTGCCCGTATGTCAAGGCGGTCATCGATCGCATTTGCCGCGACGCACGCGAGCTGCCGACGATCGGCATTGGCGTTGCGGCGATCATGAGCAACGATCCCGTCGAGTACCCGGAAGACTCCTTCGCCAATATGCAGCGGGTGGCGAGAGAGCTGGAATTCCCGTTTCCCTACCTTTATGACGAGACGCAGGCGGTGGCACGCGCCTATGGTGCCGTATGCACACCGGATTTCTTCGGTTTCAACCGGCAATTGCAGTTGCAGTACCGTGGGCGGCTCGATGCCAGCGGGCGCCAGCCGGCACCGCCTGACGCGCGACGTGAATTGGTCGAAGCAATGCGCATGATTGCCGAGACCGGCCACGGCCCGAGCGAGCAGGTAGCCAGCATCGGCTGCTCGATCAAGTGGCGCGCCTGATTCGGCATGCACCAGGGAGACCGCGCGAGCGAGGCGGCGCTCATCGACAGCGACCTCAAACGCATGCTCGACGCCAGCGTCGCGCTGGTGCGCGAGGTGGCGCAGCGCGAAATCATTCCCCGCTTCCTGCGGGTCAGTCATGGTCAGCGAAAGGATGACGGATCACTGTGCTCGGAGGCCGACCTCGCGGCGCAGCAGTTTCTCCTTGGCCGACTAAGCGAGATCCACGCTTGCCCGATCATTGGCGAGGAAATGTCGCAGACGGCGCAGCGCGCCCGTTGGCAGGACGCCAGCAGCGACGAACGCGGTCTGTGGTGTATTGACCCGATCGATGGGACGACGAATTTCATCAATGGCCTGCCGTGCTTTGCCGTTTCGATCGCCTGGATGCGTGGGCGGCGAACTCGCCTGGCGGTTACCTACAATCCGATCACCGACGAAATGTTCTACGCGCGTGAAGGCAATGGCGCATATGTGAACGGGCGTCGTCTGCCTCTGCGCCAGGTGACCGGCGACATCCGCCGGGCAGTCGGCGGTGTAGACTTCAAGCGAATTCCGAAGCTGCTCGCCGATCAGATTGCCGTGAATCCGCCGTTTTTCTCGCAGCGCAATTTCGGCAGCTCGACTCTCGACTGGTGCAATCTCGCCGCTGGCCGCCTCGACCTCTACCTGCACGGCGGTCAAATGCTCTGGGACTACGCTGCCGGCAGTCTGATCCTGGCCGAGGCGGGCGGGCAGATGTGCACCTTGGCGCACGACGAGTATGCCGCCGACGACGTCTGGCGTCGCCCGGTGATTGCCGCTTTGCACCCGGCAGTCTTCGCCACCTGGCGGGACTGGGTGCGGCAGCACGGCGGACAAGGGGATTCCTGAGCGCGCTGCCGGATCCTCGAAGGGAACTTTCCTGGCAAGAGGTCGCATGCATCGGCGCCATTCTCGACTATACTGTACAAAATTACTCGGATATCCATCACAGGAGTGTTGAACAATGGCTGTAAGCACGGAAGCCGTAAGAGCGGCGCTCGCCAATCTGGCCGACCCGAATACCGGCAAGGATTACGTATCGACACGTTGCGTGAAGAACATCCGGATCGACGGCTCGGACCTTTCGCTCGACATCGAACTGGGCTATCCGGCGAGAACACAGTTCGATGAAATCCGCCGTGCGGTGATCGCGCAACTCAGAAGCATTCCCGCCATCGGCAACATCAGCGTCAACGTCATCACGAACATCGTCGCCCACACCGTGCAACGCGGCCTGAAACCATTGCCAGGCGTCAAGAACATCATCGCTGTCGCGTCCGGCAAAGGGGGCGTCGGCAAGAGCACGACGGCGGTCAATCTCGCTCTCGCGCTGGCCCAGGAAGGGGCGACGGTGGGTCTGCTCGACGCCGACATCTATGGCCCTTCGCAACCACAGATGCTGGGCCTGCTCGGGCAGAAGCCGGAATCGTCCGACGGCGTGTCGATGGATCCCCTGCACGCCCATGGTCTGCAGGCGATGTCGATCGGTTTCATGATCGATATCGATTCGCCGATGGTCTGGCGCGGACCAATGGTGACGCAGGCGCTAGAACAACTGCTCAAGCAGACCAACTGGCAGGACGTCGATTATCTGGTGGTCGACATGCCTCCGGGAACCGGCGACACGCAACTGACGCTGGCACAGAAGGTGCCGGTGACGGGTGCGGTGATCGTCACCACGCCGCAGGACATCGCCCTGATCGACGCGCGCAAGGGTCTCAAGATGTTCGAGAAGGTCGGCATTCCGATTCTCGGTCTGGTCGAGAACATGAGCATCCATATCTGCCCGCAGTGCGGGCACGAGGAACACCTGTTCGGCCGCGGCGGTGGCGAGCAGATGTGTCGCGACTACGGTACCGACTTGCTTGGCGCCCTGCCTTTGGAAATGTCGATTCGCGAACTGACCGACGCCGGTCAACCGACCGTGGTCGGCGCTCCCCAGTCGCGCGCTGCCGGCATATATCGGGCGATCGCCCGTCGGCTGGCGGTGAAGATTGCCGAGCGGGCCCGCGACATGAGTGCCAAATTCCCCAGCATCGTCGTCCAGAACACCTGAACTGCCGAGCTGGAGCGGTGCCTGCCAGCGCACGGGGCAGTTTCTTCCGTCGCCCGGACACCGTAGAATGGGCACATTTCCCGCATCAACGGTGTTCGCGTGACCAGCAATGTCAATCAAATCGGATAGGTGGATCCGCCGCATGGTGGCGGAGTACGGCATGATCGATCCCTTCGAGCCGAACCAGGTGCGCGAGATCGATGGCCGGCGCATCGTTTCGTACGGAACTTCCAGTTACGGCTACGATATTCGCTGCTCGAACGAATTCAAGCTGTTCACCAACCTCAACTCGACGATCGTCGATCCGAAGAACTTCGACCCGAACTCCTTCGTCGAGGTCAAGAGCGATTTCTGCATCATTCCGCCGAATTCCTTCGCGCTGGCGCGCACCGTCGAATATTTCCGCATTCCGCGCAGCGTGCTGACGGTCTGCCTGGGCAAGAGTACCTATGCGCGTTGCGGCATCATCGTCAACGTGACGCCCTTCGAGCCGGAATGGGAAGGCCATGTGACGCTGGAGTTCTCGAACACGACGCCATTGCCCGCCAAGATTTACGCGAACGAAGGCATCGCGCAGGTTCTCTTCTTCGAATCCGACGAGGAATGCGAAACTTCGTACAAGGATCGCGGCGGGAAATACCAGGGCCAGCGGGGCGTGACCTTGCCGAAGATCTGACCTGCACGCCGGGCGACCGACGACAGCCGCGCCGCCGTCCTTCCATTCCTGATTCGGTACTGGATTCGCCATGCATTTCAACTTCCCGGTAATCGTCATCGACAAGGACTACCGCTCGGAAAACACGGGCGGTCACGGCATCCGGGCGCTGGCCAAGGCAATCGAGAAGAAGGGCTTCGAGGTCTTCGGGGTAACCAGCTACGGTGACCTCACTTCGTTCGCCCAGCAGCAGAGCCGCGCCTCGGCGTTCATTCTCTCGATCGACGACGAAGATTTCCGGCACGGCAGGGCGGACCAGACCGTCGCCAGCCTGCGCGCTTTCGTCAAAGAGATCCGCTGTCGCAACGAGGATATTCCAATCTTCCTGTACGGCGAGACGCGCACCTCGCGCCACATTCCGAACGACGTGCTGCGCGAGCTGCACGGTTTCATCCACATGTTCGAGGATACGGCCGAGTTCATCGGCCGTTACGTGATACGTGAGGCCAAGGCCTACCTGGAAAGCCTGGCACCACCGTTCTTCCGCGCGCTGACTCATTACGCGGAAGATGGATCCTACTCGTGGCACTGTCCGGGTCACTCGGGCGGCGTCGCCTTTCTGAAGAGTCCAGTGGGCCGCATGTTCCACCAGTTCTTCGGCGAAAACATGCTGCGTGCTGACGTCTGCAATGCGGTCGAGGAACTCGGCCAACTGCTCGAT
>WBZT01001346.1_pt2 | contig 14134 bp, 13 predicted proteins | sample 5204241 | NCBI WGS metagenome assembly WBZT01 (sample SAMN12344358, study PRJNA552823) | activated sludge metagenome | biome: Activated sludge suspended growth; feature: Nitrification reactor; material: Wastewater; isolation source: activated sludge from nitrification reactor of wastewater... | reverse complement strand
GGCCCATCGGGGCTTCTTCGTCGATCCGCAGCGGCGCCTCTCACTGCGGCTGCAGCAGTTGAAGATGCAGTTGCGCGTCATCATCAACACGATCTTGGACATCCGGGTCCACACCCGCGGCATGACGGAGGCCGAAGCCCGGCGTCTGATGGCCACCAAAGGCTTCGCCGAGGACGGCGAGATCGTGGGCAAGTGGGACCGAGCCCGGTTGACCGCGGGTCAGTTGGCCACCTACTACGTGGGATACCGCGCCGTGGCCCAGGTGGTCGATGACCTCGACACGCAGCGGCGGGACTGGGATCTGCGCCAGGTGCATGACGCCGTGCTGTCCCACGGGTCGGTGCCGCCCGCGATCCTCCGCAGCCTCGTCGGGCTGGAATGAGGGCGACGCAGCAGTCGCTTCCGTCGGAACTCAGTACGTGCCGAGGACGGCGACGACCTTGACGACCCGGTCCCCGGAGACCTGGAAACTCAGTTCGTGGGCACCGGGGTCGGGGGTGTAGCCGCAGTTCTTGACGCCGGGCCGAACCCGGTAGCAGGTCGACGCCTGTGCGGGGTACTTCTCCTTGAACAGGGAGGCGGGGGATCCGGGCCCGACGCCGAGTTTTGTCCGCTGCTTCTCGCTCTTGGTGGCGACCTGGATCACGACCCCTTCCGCGAACGTGACGGTCAACCGGTCGCCATTGCGGCCGTACTTCCATCGCGTGACCTTGCCCACCATGGAGACCCGGCCGTAGGCGATGTCGCGCGGTTCGCCCTTGACCGCCCGCACCTCGCCCTTCGACATGTTGGTGCGCACCCCGGCGATTCCGAGCGCCTTGATGGTGGCGTCGGCGGGCACGGTCCCGGCCAACAGAAGACCCGACGCGAGGCCGGCGGTGGTCAGGGCAAGTGCAGTGCGCTTCATGCGGGGACCCTAACCCAGCCGAGAGCCGGCCGGGAGGAGTGGACGATTGTTCGACCCGATAGCGGCATGCCGCGAGCCGTCATGCGTCGCTGCACCGCGTCGGCTCCCGTCGGCCACGAGTGGTCGGCACCCGCCGGATAGGGTGGGCTCGTCATCGACGGAAGGACCAGCATGGCCAGCATCGAAGCCGTGATCGCTCGCGAGATCCTCGACTCCCGGGGCAACCCGACGGTCGAGGTCGAGGTCGGGCTCGACGACGGTGTGGTGGGCCGGGCCGCGGTCCCCAGTGGCGCCTCGACCGGAGCCTTCGAGGCCGCCGAGCGCCGCGACGGCGACGACCGCTACGGCGGCAAGGGCGTGACGCAGGCCTGCGTGGCCGTCGAGGACGACATCGCTCCCGAGATCCTGGGTTTCGACGCTTCCGAACAGCGACTCATCGACCAGGCCATGATCGACTTGGACGGCACGCCCAACAAGTCCCGGCTCGGGGCCAACGCGATCCTGGGCGTTTCCCTGGCCGTGGCCAACGCGGCCGCCGAGTCCGCTGACCTGCCTCTGTTCCGGTACGTCGGGGGCCCCAGCGCCCACATCCTGCCCGTTCCGATGATGAACATCCTCAACGGCGGTGCCCACGCCGATTCGAACGTCGACATCCAGGAGTTCATGATCGCTCCCATCGGCGCGGGAACCTTCGCGGAGTCCCTGCGGTGGGGCACCGAGGTGTACCACGCGCTGAAGGCGGTCCTGAAGGGGCGCGGCCTGGCCACGGGTCTGGGCGACGAGGGCGGCTTCGCCCCCAACCTGGACAGCAACCGTGCGGCGCTGGACCTGATCGTCGAGGCCATCGGCAGCACCGGATTGACCCCCGGCTCCGACGTCGCGCTGGCCCTGGATGTCGCCGCCAGTGAGTTCTTCGCTGATGGCTCGTACACGTTCGAAGGCGCCCCGCGGAGCGCCGAGTGGATGACCGGCTACTTCGAGTCGCTGGTCACCGACTTTCCTCTGGTGTCTATCGAGGACCCGCTGAACGAAGAGGACTGGGACGGTTGGGTGCACATCACCGACGCACTGGGCGACAAGGTCCAGTTGGTCGGCGACGACCTGTTCGTGACGAACCCGGAGCGACTACAGAAGGGGATCGACGTCGGGGCGGCCAATGCTTTGCTGGTGAAGGTCAACCAGATCGGCACCCTGTCCGAGACGCTGGATGCCGTCGCTCTGGCCACGCGGAACAGTTACGCCAGCATGATGAGCCACCGCTCCGGCGAAACCGAGGACACGACCATCGCAGACCTGGCAGTGGCCACCGACTGCGGGCAGATCAAGACCGGAGCTCCGGCCCGGTCGGAGCGGGTCGCCAAGTACAACCAGCTGCTGCGCATCGAGGACGAGCTCGACGACGCCGCCCGCTTCGCCGGCGCCTCGGCCTTCCCCCGCTTCCACCCCTGACGCCAGCCCCAATCCCCTCACCGAGCCGCGGCGGGCGGGGGCGGTTTCAGTCGCCTGCGACCGTTTCGTCCAGGTGCGACCAGAACTTCCGGTCGCAAATGAGGGTTTCAGTCGCGGCTGATGGAAGTCGCCTGACACCATCCGATCGCGCAACCGCCGTGCCACGGTGGGTCCGGTTTCGGTCGCCTGCGACCGTTTCCCTGCCTTGCGACCGAATCTTCCGGTCGCAGTTGTCAGTTCCGGTCGCATGCGACCGAAACCGCCCCCCGCCGCGGGGGGGAGGCGCGCGGGTCGCGGCTGCCGGGCGGGGCGAGAGTCATATGCGACGATCGGGTCATGTCCGCCACCCAGTCACCGCCGCGCCCTGCGGCGGGTGGCGGGGCTGATGACCGCGGACTCCTCGACACCGAACCGCAGGCAGCGGAAGGCTCGGAGCGGCACACGTCTGGGCGGACGCTGGTCCTGTTCGGCACCCTCCTCGCCATCGCGTTGATGCTGGCGCTGCCTATCCGCACCTGGGTCGGGCAGCGAGCCGAACTCGAGGCGCTCAACGAACAGAACACCGCCGCCCGCGAGCGCGTCAACCAGCTGCAGTTCGAGCAGCAGATGTGGCGCAACCCGCGGTTCATCGAAGCCCAGGCCCGGCTGCGACTGAACATGGTCCGGCCTGGTCAGTCGGGGCTCATCGCCCTCAACCACGAGGCCCGCGCCGACGAGGAGCAGCCCGAGGCGCCCGCCGTCACCTGGTACCAGAAGGTGTGGCGTTCGACAGACACAGCAGCCGGCCGCCGGCCCGCTGACTCCGATGGTGGCTGAGCCCGCCGCCGACGCCGACCTACGGGCCATGGCCGCCCAGCTGGGCCGTCCCGTGCGCGGGGTCGTCGCCGTCGCCCACCGATGCCCCTGTGGCGATCCCGATGTCGTCACCACCCAACCGCGCCTCGACGACGGCAGCCCGTTTCCGACGGTCTTCTATCTGACCTGTCCCCGCGCGGCGGCTGCGATCGGCACGCTTGAGGCAGGGGGCACCATGCGGCAGATGCAGGCCCGGCTGCAGGGCGACGCCGACCTCGCCGCCGCCTACCGCGACGCCCACCTGGACTACCTGGCCCGGCGCGCTGAGATCGGCACCGTGCCCGAGATCGAGGGCGTGTCCGCGGGCGGCATGCCCGACCGGGTGAAGTGCCTGCATGTCCTGGCGGCTCACGCGCTGGCCGCGGGTCCTGGGGTCAACCCCCTGGGTGACGAAGTCGTCGCCGCCATCACCCCGTGGTGGGAACGATCGTCCTGCCACCAGTCAGCACCCGAGGCAGACTCATGACCGACAGTGCCCATCGTGCGGCCCTCACCGAGGCTCCCGCCGACACGGTCGCCGCCATCGACTGCGGCACCAACTCGATCCGTCTCCTCGTCGCTCGGCAGGTGGCCGGCCAACTCATCGACGTCGACCGCCGCATGACGGTCGTCCGCCTGGGTGAGGGAGTGGACCGCACCGGACGTCTGGGACAGGCGGCGTTGGACCGTACGTTTGCAGCCTGCGAGGACTACGGCCGGGTGATCGCCGACAACGGCGCCGAGCGAGTCCGATTCGTCGCAACCTCGGCGAGCCGCGACGCCGCCAACGCCGACCAGTTCGTCGATGGCGTGAACGCGATTTTGGGGGTGGCGCCGCAGGTGATCTCGGGATCCGAGGAGGCGGCGCTCAGCTACACCGGCGCCACCCGTGGCCTGGCCCACCGCGAGCCGGTCCTTGTGTTCGACATCGGTGGCGGATCGACCGAGTTCGTCCTCGGTGACGACGGGGTCAGGGCGTCCGCAAGCGTCGACATGGGGTGCGTCCGCTTTCACGAGCGGTATCTGTCCGCCGACCCACCCGATCCGAACCAACTCACGCACCTGCGGGAGGCAGCGGCCGAACTCACCGAGCGGGCGACCGGGTCCCTCGCCACCGGCTCCCTCCGCGACGTCATCGGCCTCGCCGGCACGGTCACGACCGTCGCCGCGCTGGCGATGGACCTCCCTGCCTATGACTCCGAAACGATCCACGGGGCACGGATCAGCACGGATGATGCCACCCGGATCGCCGAGGAGTTGGCTCGCATGCCGCTGTCCGCACGTCGCGAACTGGCCGTCATGCACCCCGGTCGCGCCGACGTGATCGTGTCCGGTGCTGCGATTCTTGCCACCATCCTCACCTCCGTGGGCGCGGACTCCTTCGTGGCGAGCGAACATGACATCCTCGATGGAATCGCCTGGTCCCTGCTGGATCAGCCGAACATGACCCAGTAAGTGATCGCGACACCCAGCACCGCCAGCGGATAGCCGATCCGCATGACGCGATCCAGGTTGCGCACCCGCGCCAGTTGCCGGGTCTCGGTCAGATGGCGCCCGATCAGAGTCGACAGGATACAAAGCCCCGAAAGGAAGATGAACGCGTAATAGGCCCACTCGATCGCGACCGTGTAGTCCACCGACGGCAGCGAATTGGTGACGCTGTTGAGCATCACCGCACCAGTCAAGATTCCGGTGACCCCGAACGAGATGCGGCTCGTGGCGTCCTTGTACGGGTACCACAGCGACACATACGTCACGATCGTCAACAAGATCAACGGAAGCAGGTTCTTCACCAGGAACGAGCCGACATCACGCGTGATCTCGGTGCTCGCTGACAACTGCGAGAACGTCACCCCTTGTTCAGTGGGAGTCAGCGTTGGGTCACCCAGCGCCCCGGTGTTGCCGACGCTGCCGGGGTAGAAGCTGACCGCGTCGGCCTGCCAATTGGGGATCTCGTCGATGGTGGCGTTGGCGTTCGTGCCGCTCTGCAGTCGTTCTGCCTGACTCTGTTCCAGGTTGTCCGGGTCGGACACGTAGTTCAACTGGGCAGCTGTGTATTTGTTGTTCTGTATCGTGATCGGCAGGTTCTGTTCGTCAAAGGGGAACGCGGAGAACTCCATCGTCGCGTGGAACGTTCCGCGCACTTGATAGAGGACGTATTTCTGACGCCCCTGCCGGGACTCCCGCTCAGGCTCACCCAGCGACAAGGTCGGGTCCACGGCGTTGGCGAACCGGATGTCGGCGGGGGGACCGTCACTACCCTCGTACTTGAACCAGATGAAGAAGTCGACGCCGAACGTCTGGGTCGCAGGGTCGAGTTCACTGAGTTGGTTGATGTTGAAACCGGTGGTCACCACCCGTTGGATCGTGTAGGTGATGCCCTGGGCTACGAAGGCCCACCCCGTGTCGAGTTGCTCCGCGAGGGAAACGCCCGCTTGGGGGGAGAAGGTGGTGAGCTGGTAGGGCGCGGATTCGACGGTGGCGATCCCGATCGGCGAGGTGCGACCCACGGTGAACTGGACGGGTCGGACGGCCGCGTGCTGGTCATCGAAATACAGGTCTCCGGTCAACGTGGGGATCGACTGGTCGGGGTTTCGTGCCGCACTCAGAACGTCCTTGATGGTCGTGCGGGTGTTCACTAGGTCTCCCGTGCCCCAGGCGGCGTCCCCGCGCACCATCGACTCGGTGAAGGCTTGAACCGCGTCGTACGTAAGCCCTGCTCCCCAACTTGCCGGGTACCCCAGCGATTCGCTGAATGCGTCGTAGAAGTCGACCGCCGGCCCGATGAGGGAACCTGCCGTCAGCGGGGTAGCAGCGAGGGTGTTGCTGACCCGCCTTTCCGACACCGTCTGCAGCATCGTGTAGAACTCGCTGGATGCCAGCGCATCGGGCACGATCACCGGAGCGGTGATGTCCCGGCGATCCAACTGCTCGAAGAACGCATCGCTGTCGTCGGCATTCATCGACAGAACGATGGCTCCGACGTCTTTGATCTCGGCCACCTGGTCGGCTGCCGCGCGCAATCCGGCGGCTCGCTCGGCGGGATCGTCGGAGACCACGATGTCATCGACGAGGGTCGCCTTCTTGAAGGACTCGAGGCCCTTGATCACTCCCGATCGGAGTGAAGCCGCGTAGTTGTCGTCCGTCGACACCGACGCGATTCGGGTCTGCTCTTCGACAGCGACTGTGTAGTTCGCCATGCCGATGCCTTGTTCGGTGTTGTCGAACACGGTCCGGAAGTACCACGGGCGATCCCGGGTCACGGTGTCGGCGGTGGCGAACGGAGTGATAGCGGGGATCCCCGCCTCCTGGTAGACGGGTGCGGCCGCTTCGGAGGTGGTGCTCAGGTCGTGGCCGATGACGCCGACGAACCGGCCGTCGTCGACGATCTGGCGGGCCACCGCTTGGGCTTTGGTGGGGTCACCGTCATCGACGAACGAGACCAACTGCAGCTGCTGGGCGGAATCTGCGCGGTTCTCGTTCCATTCGTCGACTGCCCATTGGGCGGCGGCAATCGTCTCGCCGCCGCCCAGTTGAGACTGTTCTCGATCACTCACCACAATCGCCAGATAGGTGTACTTGACCCGGGTCTGGGCGAATACCGCCAGCGCCGCCGCGACCACCGCCACGATCACTGCCGCCACCAGCAGGCGACGGATGAGCCGCTGCCGCCGCGCCTCTCGGACCTCCTTCGCGTAACCGGTGACGAACGCCGGCGGCGGTGGATCGATGATCGGAGAGAGCTCCGGCGGCTGCTTGGCCTTGACCCCGACGAGTCGATTCAAAGCTGGGATGGACCGGTGCTGCGGATCGATATCGCGAACCCGGCGCAGACAGAACTTCTCCTCGCCGGGATCTTCCGTGACCGCCGCGAACCACAACCAGGCCAGTTCGTAATCGGGGTCCAGGGTGAGCGCCTCGGCCAGCAGGGTCCGAGCGTCCTCAATGTCCCCGGCCTCGGCCGACGCGATCGCCTGGCGGGTGCGTTCCGCCGCGAAGACCTTGTCCGCCACCATGATCCCTTCCGCTGCGACTCCCGGGCGAATCCTTCCACCGGCCGTAGGGTCCATGCAGCCCGGTCGGAGAACGAGCTTCCGATATGCGGGCCGATAGGCTGCGGGTATGCCCTCCCTCGCCGTCACAGTCGTCGGCACCGACCGTCCTGGCATCGTCAACCGCGTGACCGCCGCGATCGCCGATAGGTCCGGCAACCTCGAAGACAGTTCCATGAGCTTGCTCCGCGGGCACTTCGCGATGACGCTGATCGCGGATTTCCCCGACGCCGGCGCGGCTGCCCTCCTGGATTCGGATCTGGCTGATCTCCGCGACCAGTCACTGACGGTCTCGGTCATCCCGGTGCCGGCGCAGGAACCGTCCCGCCAGGGAGTGGCGGCGACGGTAGCGGTGCACGGCGCGGATCGGCCGGGGATCGTGCGGGCCGCCACCGCGACGATCTTGGGCTTCCAAGGAAACATCGTGGATCTGAGCACCCGCTTGGGCTCGGACTTGTATGTCCTCACCGCCGAGGTCGTCTTTCCGGTCGGTACCGACGTTTCAGTGGTGGATCAGGCGTTGCGATCCCAGATGGCCGACCTGGGCGTGACGGCCTCGGTCCACGCATCGGAAGCGGATCTGCTGTAGTGGCTGTTCCGTTGCTCGTCTCGGATCTGCCTCCCGGTCGCGTCCGGACGGTGGTGACAGCGCCCGACCCGGTCCTGTCTCAGGCCTGCGAGCCGGTGGGCCCCGACGATCCGGACGTGGTGAGCCTGGCCGCCGACCTGTTGGCCACGATGGCCGTATCCCCGGGATGTGTCGGCCTGGCTGCCAATCAACTCGGGGTCGCAGCACGCGTCTTCTGCGTGGACGTGAGTCGTCACCCGAAGACAGCCATCAGCCACGGATCGTTCGTGCTGGTCAATCCAGTCCTCGTGTCGGCAACGAGGAAGGATCGCGCCCGCGAGGGGTGCATGTCGGTACCCGACTTCACCGGTGACGTGCGGCGCGCCACTCGGGTCACCATGGCCGGGCAGCTCCCCGGGACCGGCGCGTGGGTCGAACTCACCACCGACGCATTCGAGGCGCGGGCCTTACAGCACGAACTCGACCACATCGACGGGTTGCTGTTCCTGGATCGCGTGGCCGGGGCTCACGCCGTTCACCCGCGACAGACGTATCAGTAGGCTGGCGACGCGCCCGGATGGCGGAATCGGCAGACGCAGGAGGCTTAAACCCTCCGACCGGCAACGGTGTGTGGGTTCAAGTCCCACTCCGGGCACCTAGCGGAGCGACCTGGAGATCGCGCGCGTCTCCACACCAAAGTCGAGGGCGCTCACCTCGAGTCAGTAGAGACCGACCATGACGGCGGTCATATAGACCACGCCGTCGCGCAGCCGGAACCAGGAGCTTCGCTCTCCGGGATCAGTGAAGGCGGTCCAGCACTCCTCAACGCTCTTGCTTCGGTCGAAGCATTGCAAGTCCGCGCGCAGCTTCGCCTGGATCTCCGCTTTGGTGGAACCGGCGCCGATGTCGTAGGGGTAGACACGCTGCTTCCGGGACTGGGTCCTCACCTCGACGACTTCACGGCGGTAGAAGGTGATGTCGAGACGGCGCCCGTTCTTGCCGTACTGCCAGACCTTGAGGTTCTCCCCGAGGTCTGAATCACGGCGCTTGGTGACTTTCCTAGGCTTGCCCTTGAGTTCCCGGACCTCTGCTGGGCGTTGCCCGATCGTCACTTCGGCGATGCTGCTGCCCAGGACGATGTCCGCGCCGGCTGGTACCGCTGCTGTCGTGACGAGCAATCCACCGGCGACGGTGGCGGCCACGGCAAGGGCGGTCATTCGCGTTGTACGAGTCATGGTAGGCAACCTACGCGACCGTGAGGCCGAACCCAAGGTCACAGGTAGCCGCGCTTCTGTAGGTGACGGGCCGCGAAGAAGCCCTCGGTGGCCGGCAGATAGAACGTGGCCACGCGCCAGATCACTGTCGCCCCGACTGCGACGGCACCTGGAACGCCCAGCGGGACCAGAAACGCTGACATGACCGCCTCGGAGACGCCGATGCCGCCGGGGACCGGGATGAGCCCCTGCAGGAGTGAGGTGGCAACCACGACAGCGGTGCACGTGGTGAGACTGAGATGGACTCCCAGTGACAGCAACGCCAACCACAGGGCGAGCCCCCAGAGCAGTTGCACCGCGAGCTGGCTGCCCAGCAGGCCCAGGGCCAGTCGCGGGGACTTGAGCACTTCGGCCAATGCCGCCCATGCCTTCTTCAGTTCGGGGACGACCCGGTTGTGCACCGTGTCCACCCGCCACACCACGATCACGACCGCCAGCGCCACCGCGACGATCAGCACGATCACCGCCCAGGACGGCGCGGTGGGCGTCGAACCGGTTGTCGAGCCAGGTGCCAACGTCAGCGCCCCGGTGAGGAATGCGGTGATCAGGAGAGTCAACTGGACCAGGAAGCTGCCGAATGCATCGACTGCACCTTTGGTCACCGACACGGTCGGCGGGATGCCGTACTTGTAGAGGAAGGCACTTTCCATGGTGACCCGCCCGGCCATGCCCGGGACGGCGAACGAGATGAAGGCCACGGCCGGCTGCAGGATCGTCATGGGGCGCAGCGGGATCGCCCGACCGACCGCGGACATCATGGACGTCCCCTGAGGGAGGAACGCCACTTGTCCGGCAAGTACCGCGCACGCGGCGATCCACCACGTTGCGTTCGACAGCGACGACCAGATCTCCGAGTAGTCGATTCCCGTTAGCAGCGGGATGAGAGCGCTGGCGAACATCAGGACCAGGACCAACGTGATGACCGTCTTGGCGTCCAGTCGCCGCAGTTTCACCGGTTCGGGGATGGGGGTGTCGGTGACCCGGGCGACCTCGTCGCGCAAGGCCTTCAGTTGTTTGCCGGCGCCTTTCGCCGAGCGGCGCTCCCGAGCGCTCAAGGCGGGCGGCTGCAGGTAGCCGAGGCTCGCCGCCAGACCTTCCGGGCCCAAGGCGTCGGCCGCGGCTGCGACCGCTCGCTCGACGCCCACCGCCTGCGCGGTCGCGAACAGCAGGTGCACGATGTCCAGCGCCGAATCGGAGTCGCGATACACGACCGCTCCGGATCCCCACTCGGCGATCTCGTGACCGGAATCGGTGACCCGGACCGCCTCGGCGGTCAGCGCACCATGGGTGATTCCCGCTGCGTGCATCCGGCCGACGTCTTTCCACAGGGCCACCAGTTGGTCATCGGTCCACCGGTCGGGCTCCAGCAGTTCCGCCAGTGCGGTGCCCGACTGGCTGGTCACCAGCAGCGCCACCTCGTCGGTGGCCGCTGCGGCCGCGAGGACCGATGGCACGGTGACGTCGGCCCGCCCGGCCATCATCGTCACCAACGCCTCGTGTTCCACCGACTGGATCCGCGAGAACGTCAACTGGCGCGCAGCTCCGCGATAGAGCAGCGCCCGCCATGCCTTCGCCGCCAGTTGCGAGTCCATCGCATCGCGGCCATACGCCTTGACCTCGACCCGCACCCCCTCGGCGGTGGTGCCGGTCAGGCGCCGTACCCCCCACGACTGGTCCGGGGCGATCTGTAGGTCCGGAACGTGCACGCCGATCCGGCCCAACGCCTCGGTTACCCCCGCGACATCGGGATAGCCGACCGGTGACCCGAAGATCAGCATGACCGCCCCCGCCGACACCAGCCCTGCGCCCAGACCCACGACGACACCGGCGGGAACGCTCAAACCGAGCGCGAGAGCCGCGAGGCTGATGATCACGACGATCGTCCAGCCGAGGCGACGCATAGGTCGGGCGAGATACGGGGTGGCGGCCACGAGCACCGCCACTACGACAGCGACCCGGACGACCGGGAACTGCGGACGTGCCTCGCCGTGGACGAACTCCGTGAAGAACTGCGGCCACAGACCGTCGTTCAGCGCGGCTAGCCCCAGAGCGATCACGGCTGCGATGGCCACCGCGACCACCACATCGCGCAGGGCAGACCACCGTCGGCGGGCGACGAACACGACGATCAGCACCAGGGCGTACAACAGCCCCAGGGTGTAGCCGAAGGCCAGCACGGCGACGGCCCACTCGGGAAGCGCATCGGCGAACGCGGTCAGCGCTTTCTGCAGCGGATCCTGGGCCTCAAAAACCAGGGCGCCCCACAGCATGAACAGGGCGCCTACCGCCACCGTCGTCACCGAGGCGGCCCGCCGAACGCGGGGCTGCTGATGGTCGGCGGTCAGGAACGAGCGAGTCTTCCCGGCGCCGGTGGAGTCGGCCACGGCTCGACGGTAGCGGGCCACTGGGTCGATCTGCGGACACACCGCCGATGCGCTGTCAGCGGAATGCTGGTTCGTGTGTTGTGGTTCATAATGAGGGCAGGGTCGAAGCGGGCATACTGGACCGACCCGGCCAATTGGCCGAGGGCCTGGGAGGGAATCACTGTGCAGAGCCGCAACCCGGTGCTGAACCGGATCGACAAAGAAGCAGCGCAAGGCAACGGTTTCGCCTACGACGAAGGCCGGTCGGCGTATCAGCAGGCCGCCAGCGGACAGATGACCATGGATGCGGCACAGGCTGCAGGTGTCGGAGGCGGTTACGCACCGGCCCCCGCCGGACAGGCGGTCACGATCGCGGATGTCATCGTCAAGACGGGCATCAACTTCGTCCTGATCGTCATCGGCGCCGTCATCGGCTGGCAGTTGGCCCCGACCATGCCATGGCTCATGTGGGTGTCCATGTTCGTGGGGCTCGGCCTGGGCCTGGCCAACACGTTCATGAAGTCGATCAAGCCCCCCCTGGTGCTGGCCTACGCGTTCGTCGAGGGCATCTTCCTGGGCGGCATCTCCTGGTTCTACGACTGGTACGTCCAGCAGGTGAACCCCGAATACACCGGGCTGGTATCGCAGGCGATCATCGGGACCCTCGTGGCGTTCGGCGTCATGCTGGCGCTGTACACGGGCCGCATCATCCGGGTCAACGGCACCTTCCAGAAAGTCATGATGGTCGCGATCATCAGTTACGCACTGATCGCACTTGCCTCGTTTGTCGCTGCTCTGTTCGGTGTGGGCGGGGGCTGGGGCTTCTACGGAGTCGGCACGCTCGGCATCGTGTTGTGCGCCCTCGGTGTGTTGCTGGCGGCGTTCACCCTGAATCTCGACTTCGCCGCCATCGAGCAGGGCATCAAGATGGGGCTGCCGGAGCGTGAGTCCTGGCGACTGTCCTTCGGGCTGCTCGTGACTCTGATCTGGCTGTACCTCGAGATCCTGCGGCTGCTCGCGATCGTCGCCACACAACGGGACTGAGCACGTTCACCAGACGGACCGAACTCGCCCTGCCGCGGCCCGACACCGGTGACCGGGCGATTCGGGCGAACGGGCCAAAGCGGACGCTGCTCGTTCGGTTGGGCGTCGAGAGATCCGCGGTGCCACCATCGTGGGTGTGATGCGTACGCCGGATCCTCGCCATGTGGCGCGTGCCGCTGCCATCGGCGGCGGCGCGGTGTTGGGGTTGGGGGCCGCAACCGCCGGGATCATGAATGCGCAGCGACAGCAGGCGAAACGCATCATCGGGCCTCGCCGTACGTCAGCGCCTTACGACGACGGCCGGTACGGCCGTTCGAAGGGACCGTCGAAGCGGCTGGTGATCATCGGCGACTCGATCGCCGCCGGTCTGGGGGCCGACCGTCCGGATGAGACCATCGGCGCCCGGCTGGCCCAGTTGGTGTCCGACTACACCCATCAGGCCGTGGTGCTGTCCAACGTAGCCACGGTCGGCGCGCGGACTCGCGATCTGGACGGCCAGGTCACCCGAGCCCTGCACTACCGACCTCACGTCGCCGTGATCATCATCGGGGGCAACGACGTGACTCACGCGGTGCGTCGCTCGGTGTCGGTGGAGCGGCTTGCGGCGGCGATCACCAGGCTGCGCGACGCGGGCGTACAGGTGGTGGTGGGGACAACCCCGGATTTCGGGTCGGTCCAGCCGATCCGGCCGCCGTTGCGCTGGTTGCTGCGCGAGTTGGCCCGGTCCCTGGCCGCCGCGCAGGCGGTGGCGGTGGTTCAGTCCGGTGGCAGGGCGGTGTCGTTGGCGGACCTGCTGGGTCCGGAGTTCACCCGACGCCCCGGACAGCTGTTCAGTTCCGACCAGTTCCACCCGTCCGCCGAAGGCTACGAAGCGGTGGCTCAAGTGCTGGCGCCTGCCGTGCTGGCGGCGTTGATCCGTGGGCAGCAAGGTGAAGTGCTGCCTGAGCTCTACACCGAGACTGCGGCCGCGCCGCTCCTCGCCTTGGCTGCCACGGCAGCTGAGGTCCCGGGCACCGAGGTCGTCGGTGAGCCGGGGCGCCGATGGTGGGCTCGCGCCCGGCGCCGCGATCTGGACCGCCCCGTCCCGACGCCGCTGCCGAGCGACCAGCCGGTGACCGCAGCCTGAGCCTTGAGTACGCTGCTCCGCCTGGCGGCGCGCAGCTGCGGGCTCGGTTGAGTCACTGGTCGCCGCGCCGGACCCCGGGGGTACGGTGGGGGCAGACGACGACGGGGCCATTTCACCGGGAGGCACCATGACCCTGCACCATTCCGAGGACACTCATCGCCAGTTGGTCGAGCGCATCCCCACGGCCACTGGCAAAGAGTTGAGCGAGTGGTACACCGTGCTTGAGGATGGCCCCGCCCTGTCACGCTTCGACGAGCGGGTGACCTGGCTGCGCTCGGAGTACGACCTGTCCCACGGGCAGGCGACGGCCATCGTGCACGAGTACGACAAGGTGCGCGCTGCGCGCAAACTGACCTGACCGCCGGCACGAGGGCGAGCCCGGGAGTCGAAGCCCACTCAGGTCGGGCTGTCGCTCTGTGGGGTGAGTGCGGGCGTAGCCCGTGTATCGAAGCCCGCTCAGGTCGGGCTGTACGTGGCCTTGCGCGGGTCGGAGGGTGGCCTTGGCTTCGATACGGCG
>WBZT01002094.1_pt1 | contig 14140 bp, 15 predicted proteins | sample 5204241 | NCBI WGS metagenome assembly WBZT01 (sample SAMN12344358, study PRJNA552823) | activated sludge metagenome | biome: Activated sludge suspended growth; feature: Nitrification reactor; material: Wastewater; isolation source: activated sludge from nitrification reactor of wastewater... | reverse complement strand
GGCGTCCATCACGACACCGCCCGCCACGCGGCGAGGAGCTCCCGACCCAGGCGGATGGTAACGTCGACCGCCAGGTAGTACCGCGGCACCGACCCCACCGGGTCGTAGTTGTAGCCGTTGACACCGCGACGCGTCGCCGCGATCACGGCACGATAGGCGTCCGGGTCCCCGCCGATCACTTGTGGAGGAAGGGCCATGTGCTCGAGCACAGGATCGAGCGCGCTGGAGAGTCCGTAGGTGGGCAGACCCAGCTGCAGAAGTTGCAGCCTGTATTTGAAATCACCGGAACTGGTTAGTTCGTACACCTCCGTCCCCGTGTACAAGAAGTGGTACCCCGGACTGTAGACCCAGTCCCAGACCACCGCCCGGGCCAAGGTCACCGCCGCGGGGTGGCGCCCCGCGACCTTGAGCCACGCATCCAGATCAGACGTCGTCGACACGCGCGCCTCCTTCCGGCTTGAGGAGCCAGGACCAGCAGGACCACCAGTAGATGATGGGGGACCGCAGCTGCGGCACGGCTATCCACCGGAGGTCGCTGATAGGGAAGTCGGGTGGCCTGTCGATGATGGCGTGCTCGAGGAACACGTTGAAGCTCGTGGGGACCGTTGGGTCGAGCTGCCGCATTAGGTCGATGACCCTGGAGTTGACGACGTACGGCAGGCTGGACCACGCGATGTGGTAGTCGTACTTGAACGCTTCGGGCCCCGCCCAGACCACCGCGCGGTCCAGCGTGCGTAGCACATCGAGGTCGACGGTCGCGCGCAGGAGCCGTCTGTCTAGGTCGTTGGTGCTCATAATGCGTTCCACCTCTCCCTGATCGTGTCAGGGGCGGCTGCATAGAGCTCACCCCACCATTTCTGCCACTGGCTCATCCAGTCCGGTAGCGGCTGGAGGCCGAGATGCTTGTCGACGTGGCTGGTGCCTGTGACCGCTCGTGCGTAGGCGGTGAGGACGAAAGAGTTCGGCGGAATCCCAACGTTACGCACGAGGGTGTGTAGTCGAGACAGGACGACCTCCAGGCACACCCCCTCCCAGGGGCCTTCGGCGAGGAAGTCACCGAGTGCGAACCCCCTGGGAGGGGCGGTGGTGAAACCCCAGAGCCAACCACGGGGTGATGGCCGCGGTGGTAGCGGCAGCAGTGACGACGCCTCGTCGAGCTGCCAGATGAAGGCAGCCCAGAGCTCGAGGATGGCAGTCCAGTCTGTGGTGGCCGCGATCAGCCATTGGTTTACCTGCGAGGTCACAGTCTGACCCCCGGAGGCAAGTTGAGTAGGTCGGCGTGCTGAGACCACCAGATGTGCACGGTGTCGACCCAGTAAGGGGCTACTGCCAGAGCCCGGTGACCTGGCGGAAACGTCGGTGGCGCGTGGACTATATCCGTAGGGATGAATAGCTGCATGTCGATCGCCGGGATTTTCCAGTACGAATCGATCGAGATCAACGAGTCCAGGATCCCGACTACATAGTGGCCCGGGTTGGGATACGTGTGGTGGTATGTAGGTACGAAGCCAGACTCCCAGTCTGGATACCGGTCGGGGCTGATGCTGTAGTTCCAGATCACAGCACGGTGCAGGTTCTGTAGTGTCGGGACATGGATGTCCGCGTGCTTGAGCCAGGTATTGAGCTGATCGACGTCAGACATTCTTGATCACCTTTGCTCGAAGCCCAGCTGGCACCAGAGATGGTAGGCGAGCTCGTGCTTGTAGCTGGGCTTGATGTAGCAGCAACCATAGTCAGGATGCGGGGTGTCCCACGCATGGATCATAGAGCACGGAACTGCGCAGTAGCCGTGGATGAGCACCTCGCGCCACTCAGGATCTGCTAGCTGCAGGGTCTGGACAATCTCGAGGCTCATGTCCCGCCACCTTAGGGGGTCGAGCGACGACCTGATAGGTAGTGCTACAAGAGCTCCCATATGGTCCTGAGACCAAACGACATGGTATCCGGGGGACGGGACGCACTCGTAGTTGCTGTTGGGCCATACCACAGCCCGCCGGATCAGCGCCAAACGCTCCCGGTTGATGACCGCATCCGTCAACCAGCGGTCCAGATCGTCACCAGTTGATGCCATCAGCCACCCCCATCGAAGAGATTGGTGGGTAGAGACATAGACTGGGCTCGCGCGAGATCGGCGGGGGTCGGTGGCTGACCAAGCACCTTGAGCTCGGGGTACATGCTCGCGGCTTGGGCCACGAGACCCGGGGCTGCCCGAACCATCACGGCACCCTGAGTGGTAGGCCACTGCCGTCGGAAGCCCTCGGAGTTGAGCTCCGCCAACAGTATCTGCTGGAGGTCTGGCCAAGGAGCGGATAGGTCAGAGATGACCGACACCATTTGTTGCGGTGTGTTGTACCTGAAGTACCAGCCACTGAGCACCATCAGGTCGCTATTGTCGGCCCAGACGAGCGCACGGCGGAGGGCAAGCAAGCCGTCTGATGCGACGGCGAGCCAGCGGTCGAGGTCATCTATCTCCACGGAAGTCCTCTTCCTTGAGGAGGCGGATGTACACGTCCTTGGGCATCCTCATACGAGTCTTCCCGTCGGGGCACCGGACGAGGCTGATCTTCGCGAGGAGCTGAGATGTGCGTGGTTGAAAGCGCTGGTCCCCCACCCACTGCAGCCAGTCGTACATAAGACCCGATGCGATTTTGCCAGTCTCGGTAGACAGCCAGTTGGTATTTGGTGGCCGTAGCGGTGAGCCTGTGTAGTCCGGCACTGGCACGGCCAAGACGCGCTCCCACGGTTGGTTCCACAGCTCCTCCCAGGTGGGCTCGGCACGCAAGAGCCAGCGGGTGATCGATACGCGCGGTCTCGTGGCTTGGTCCAGCCAGAGGTTGATGTCGTCTGTGTTACTCACAGCGCGTCTCCGGGACGGAGAGCCCACGGGCTATCTGCCAGGCGTGCCGTCACGCGCTCGAGGACCAGAGCGCAAGCAGGGTCGTCAGGCTTCAGACTGGCGTACCACAGAGTGGCTCGGCGAAGCAGGTCGATGTTGCTCGCTTCGATGGCGTAGATCGTACCGCCGAGGCGTGCACGGAGCCCGACCGCTCGGCACCGCGCCCGGTCCATGGCCTTGAGCGCCACCTTCGTCTCCGGCTTCCACCTGGCCCTCTCGATGAATACGATGAAGATCTCCTCGAGCTTTGTGCAGGTGATGATCGCACGTCGTGCGTCATGCGTCGACGTGAAGACCTTGTACTCGTCCGGTTCTGGGGCCGCTACAGCCAGCCAGGACATGAGGTCGTCTATCTGTTGATCGTCCAATGGCGGATCCCCGGAGCTTCTCAGTCAGAGCTCGATCAAAAGCGGAGTGGTATAGGGCATGCGGGACTGGTAGACGCTATCCCCTATTTTGATGGTCACCAAAACGCTTGTCGGTGGAGGCGGTGCTGTGGCTCGCTCGAGCCACTGATCAAGCTGACGGACCTTGCATCTGCGGACACGCCGAGGTGGCCGGACGCGCTTCGACCGTTGCTTTCGGCGAGCCAACTGTTGGCGGTACGTTGACATAGCCTAGCGTTACCCCATTCCAGCGAACTTTACAAGATGTCGGTACGTTTACTTCGCAGCAGCCGCCTTGGCCGTGCGGGCAAGCGTGGAGTGCTGAACACCAAAAAATATTGACAAGAGACAACGCAAGTGACTTAGGCGCGGTCCACCGCAACTATCTGGCGCCAGCGCGATCAACACGCTGGAGGCCAGGTGAGCAGTCGATCGAAGCCGCGGAAGCACGGCAAGTACCTACACGGGCGACCGTGGCCACGAGCCTGCCCGGTGTGCCGCAGCTGTGGCAATGGCGCGCCATCGCACTTCTACAACAGCCGAGGGCTTTGCAACGTCTGCCACAAGACAATCAGGTCAGAGGGCAGAGACGCCCTCGAGGCGTGGGAGCCACTCCCGTCTGAGGCCAACGACAAGTCGTGGTCGGACCTGCACCGGAACCCGTCTCGGTGGCTGCAGAAGTACATGACGGGCGACTACGCGAGGCCGTTCATCGAGACAGGGCGTGCGTTGGCCGAGGCCGAACGGCTGTTCCAGTCCATCGTCGATCGCTGGTACGGCGTCGAGGCCCTACCGTCGGTGGCCTACGACGACACGCCGGCCGACGCGGTGGTCTGGTCGACGGCCGGCTCATGGGAGGCGGACGAGCCGGCCCCCCTCGGCAAGTCGGCGGACCAAGTACGCGAGGACGCACAACGGCACCGAGACAGGCGCGTCGAGCGCCGCAGATTCCAGCGGTGGTGGGAGCGCGAGGGCGCGGAGACCGTTCTCGCGCCAGGGGCCACACGACCGTCGATCCACATCGACGACGGCGGGTATATCCTCGAGTGGCGCAACGCGGGCTTGACGCTGGCCGCGATGGGGCCGGTGGGGGGCGTGCCCACCCAGCTGGTGGTAGTTCACGGTGTGGACATCACGATCTTCCCCTTTGATCGTGAGGAGTTGCGGTTGCTGGTCCAGACGCTGATGTCTTGAGTCCACACTTTGTAGACCGGGTCGATCGCGTGCTCATCGCCGACGGGGCAGCGTCCCAGCCAGAGAGGTGGTAATGGCGAAGTCGGACCCAGCGGGAACGATCTCGACACGCGCTGATGGCGCGGTCTGGCTCAAGAACCCCGACCAGAGTGCAGCACCCTGGACCCAGCTCCGGGACGGAGGCCCAGCGGGCAGTCGCCCGGCGGGCCCCGACGCAGTACCAGCGGCAGCCGCAGCCAACAGCCCGTGGGCCCCTGACCAGTTGCGCTACGGTCTGGACGGCCACCTCCCCAGTCCGATGGTCCACGCGATGCACGTCGAGAAGGACACCGACGGGGACATCGACTCGAAGCCTGTCCTCTCGTGGGTGGACGAGACCGGCAGGTCCCGTCGGACCTACACAATGGCGTTCCACCGGCACCGAGCACTCGCGCACCACGCCGCGATCAAGGAGGCAACGCCCGCGGCCTTCCGGACCGCGCACGCGCACCTGAAGACGAAGATGCTCACGGCAGCGACCCCTCGAGAGCGAGACGCCGCGGCGGTGGCGCTCATCCACGTGACCGGCGGGCACCGGGTCGGCTCGCTCCTTGGTATGCACGCGATGCACGTCGCGACCACCCTACCACACCAGGGGGGTGAGGCCCCCGACACGGGGGAGTCCGAGGTGGAGCTCCAGAAGAGCGCCACAGACGACCCGACACATGAGCACCGGGTCCATATGATCATGCCCCACCCGCATGGGCACCTGTACCCGGCGACCCACCTGGACGAGGGCCTGGCGGAGCACCTACGCGCGCGCGTGAACGACCGCGCGGGTGCACCCTCGCTATTCGAGTGTGAGCCCGATGACGTGAGGGCCGCCCTCGACGATGCTGGGCTGCAGGGGGTCGAGGAGCACACCGTCAGACATCACGCAGCCATGCACATGGCCGCGGACAAGATCTCGAAGCTCCCCCCGGTCAACTTGAGCGAGGACTTCACCACTGGCTACCAGCAGCTATTGGCGCACCTGCAGAAGGTGAGCGACGAGATCGGGGAGCACTTCGGGCACGATGCCGCGCCCCCAGGGATGTCGTACGTCCCCCCGCCGATCGCCGCAGCCTACGTCGAAGAGGCCGGTGGGGCGAAGCACTGGCCGCTCGCGTTCAAGAGCCAGACAGTACAAGAAGTGGAGAAATCAGTATGCACCTCTCCGAACGTGGTCTCGCGCTCCTCGAGCGTGCCGTCTCCTACGACTTCGGCCCGCTCCGACAAAAGATCCACAGCCACCCCGACGACGAGTCGACGCCGGTCGAAGACGCCTACCCCCTCCCTGCAATCCTCACCCGACCGCAGCCCCAGCCCAACGCAGGAGGTGGAGGTCAGCCACGCCGTTGAGCCGGTCGTCGTCCCGGTCCGCGTCGACGATGACGGGGCGGTGGTGCACGGCGCCCGGGTCGTGATCGGCCCCCCGCAGGTCACACGGGAGGAGTTTCCGTTCACCGGCCACGTCTGCTTCCAGGGCTTCGACATCGACGTCGAGAACGTGGCGGGCTCCTACCGTGAGGGCCAGGACGCGAGCGGGCACCGGTGGCGGTGCCTGATGCACGCGCACTACGGCGAGTTCCGCAAGTCGGAGGGGGTCGACGGCGACAAGCTCGACGTCTACGTCGGCCCGTACGCTGACTCTCCGCTGGTGGTCGTGGTGCGACAGGCAGACCCCGCGACAGGCAAGTACGACGAGGACAAGGTCATGGTGGGGTTCCTCTCGGCAGAGGCCGCCATCGAGACCTACCGCAAGCAGTACGATCGAGCGGGCTTCTACGGGGGGAGCGACGCCATGTCGATCGGCGAGTTCCGCCGCTGGCTCGACGACCGCAGGGCGCGTGGATCTCGTGTCGACGCGGGGGTCACGTACGACCCGGCCCCGGTCCCGGTCGTGGTGGAGCACTCGGTGCAGACGGACGCTGACGAGCGGCTCCGGCAGCAGCTCCACAGGGCCATCGGCACGCACGTGCCAGACCTGCGAGGCGGCGCCTGGCGTCGCCTCGCGGAGAAGGCTCTGGGGCGCGCGGTGGCCAAGGTCCGCGAAGGCACGCTGGCGGTTGACATCCTCAAGGCAGCCCACGAGAAGTTCCTCGGGGGCGATCACAAGGGCTGCTACACGGTCCTGTCGATCGCGAAGTCCAGCGGCGACGCAGGCTCCGCCGGGTCCGCCGGGTCCGCTGGATCCACCGGATCCACAGGCGGCAGTGGCAACCTGCGGCCGATCTACTCTGCAGGGCAGACCCGGGGTTCGACGTCGCAGGTCAACCGGGGCAGGCACCGCATCGGGAGCGGCGGCACCGGGTCACACCCCGGACCGGATGGCCTGCCGATCGGGAGCGTGACCGTCCTGGCCGACGGAACTCGAGAGCAGAAGGTCGGCCCGCACGAGTGGCGACGCATCGGCGAGGGGAGTCATCAGCCCAAGGCGAAAGAGGACGCGACGCAGCACAACCCCACGCTCGATGCAGCGCTCCAAGAGCTGCATCGGCTGAGGAAGCGGCGCGAGGTCGCGTCCTCGAACTCCCTCAAGCACGAACTCGACGAGCAGATCGAGGCAGTCCGCACTCGGATCCTGAAGCTGCGGCAGGGCCTCGGGAAGTTCAAGGCCGCGAAGGCCGCGAAGCAGGAGGCGAGCCAGGGTCGCGCGGCGGACCGCGCAGTCAGAACCAGCCACGAGAGTACGCACGAGCTCGCGAAGTCGGTGCGGGCCCTCGCGCAGATCCGTGCGAGCCACGTACCAACGTTCGAGCCCTGGTACCGCGGCCACGAGGTGCAATGCTCAGACGCACTGGACGGCTTCATCGTGCAGTACGCCTCGCTGGAGGAGGTGAAGATCAACCTCCACAAGGCGACGCCGCAGGCTCTCGTGGCGGCAAAAGCCATTGTGACCCAGCAGGGACCCAGTGGGCTCGATCGCTACATCACGACCAAGATCGGGGGTTGACCGGTGGGACGCAAGAAGGGAAAGTCGCGCAACAAGAACGTGCGCCAGTTCGACCCCACCTCGGACAACTTCGACCCGAGGTTCTCCGACTGGGCACTCCTCGACCCCATCGGGTCAGATCGCCACCTCGGGACCATGTTGTGCACCTACAGCACGCTCGAGGCGATGGCGCGCGTGCCACTCATCGCTGCACTCATCCAGACGCGCGTCAACCAGGTCGCAGAGTTCGCGCACAAGCAGACGAACCCGTTCTCGATCGGTTGGCGGATCGTTCCGAACAATCCGTACGCGACCCTCTCGCGGCGCGACCGCGTCGCAGTCGGTCAGGCGGAAGACGTCATCACGACCGCAGGTGACACGTACTTCCTCGGTGGCTTCGAGGCCTTCCTGAAGACCATCACGCGGGACACGCTCAAGCTCGACCAGGTCAACTTCGAGCCCCTGTTCCAGGACAACGGCATCCCCTACGGGTTCATCCCGGTGGACCCCACTACCATCCGACGTGCCAAGCCGACGACCGCACAGATGGCTGACGGGCGGTGGGACAGCGACGAGACCGGGTACATCCAGATCATCGACTACGACGTCAAGGCCGAGTTTGGCTTCATGGAGATGGCCTGGGGCATCCGGCGCCCCCGCTCCTCGATTCGGACGAACGGGTACGGGTACCCTGAGCTCGAGGAGCTCGTCGGAACCGTCGCCAACCTCGTCAACGCGATGACTTTCAACTCGGTGAACTTCACCACGGGCCTCAACGCGCACACGATGATCACACTATCGTCGGCGATGGTGCGTGAGCGTTTCCTGGAGGCCGAGCGCTTGATCACCGCTGGGCTGTCCGGCATCCGTAACTTCAAGCGCGTGCCAGTCGTGCAGCTGAACCCGCTGCTCAACGAGAAGCTCGAGGTCCACGCGCTCGGCAAGACCAACGACGAGATGCAGTACAGCGAGTGGGTGAACTTCCTCCTGAAGATCATCTGCGCCATCTACACGATGGACCCCACCGAGCTGAACTTCATCTTCGGGAACGAGGGCGTCCGCAACCAGATCAACGGCGACGATCCGTCGCAGCGCGTGACCACATCGCGGGAGCGTGGCCTACGCCCCCTGCTCCGGTCGATCTCCACCTGGCTCAACTACTGGATCATCCAGCCGTATTGGCCGCAGCTCCGCTTCGAGTTCGCAGGCTTCGACTCCGTGACCGAGATGCAGAAGCTCGACATGGACAACAAGGCCGTTCAGTTCTGGAAGTCGCCGAACGCGATCATGCGCGAGCGTGGGCTCCCCACCTACCCGCACCCGCGCGCGGAGTACCCGCTCAACCCGTCCTTCGACACCATCTTCCAGCAGATGACGGCGGGGGCTGTCGGGGGTGCGCAGCCGCCGCTCGCGGGCGCAACTTCGATGTCGACTTTGCTGTCGGGGGCCGGCCTCCCCGACCCGCAGCTGACGCAGACCGCCTCGGGGCTTTTCGTGCCACCCACGCTGGCCCCGCAGAAGGACCCGATCATGCTCCAGGGATCTGCGTGAACCGAGGCAGTCGCCGGCTCAGTAGTTGACCCCCATCACGAGCAGCGTGGACACACGCATCGCCGAGAACGTGAAGCTCTGGTGCCCCTTCACCCCCGTGGAGGTGGTGAAGTCGGACACCGGTGACGGGCAAAAGCGCCTCCTGGGCAAGGTGCGCGGTATCGCGACGGTCGAGGTGCCGGACAAGGTCAAGGGGGACATCGTCAACCTCGACACGATCCAGGTCGAGTACCTGCTGAAGTCCGGATTCATCATCCACGAGCACCCGCGTGGGTGCATGAACACCATCGGGTACCCCACCAGTGCCAAGATCGTCGACTACACGACGGAGGACGGGAAGAAGACCCGCGCCCTCGAGGTCGAGGGGTACATCTACCTCGACGACGATGTCGGGGCGATGATCTACCACAAGGCGTCGGTCATGAAGGCCGCCGGCGGTGACCGACAGTTCGGGTGGTCGCTCGAGGGGCCTGGGGTCGTCCGGACAGCGGAGATCGACAACCCAGTGCGTGTGGTGAACTACCATGAGCCCAAGGCCATCGCGGTCTGCCTGGAGCCCGCGGTCGAGTACGCGCTCTGGGAGGTAGCGGCGTCAGCAACCTCCGCAGCGGCGGAGTCGAGCGCGACACTCGAGGACGTGCTCGCGAAGACGATCGCGCTCCGCGACGTCACGCAGCTCTGCCACTGGAACGTGACGGGACCGACCTTCGGGCAGCTCCACGACTTGTTCGGTGAGCAGTACGAAGAGCTGGCGTCGGGCGTGGACGACATCGCCGAGCGACTGCGGCAGCAGGGGGCCAAGATTAGCCTCCCCGTCGCTCCCGCCGGGTCAGGTCCCGAGGACCCGACGGAGATGGTCGTGATGCTGGCCAAGGCGAACACCGACCTCGCCGCGGCCTGCAATGGCGTCGTGCGTGCGGCTGAGCGCGCGGGGGACGCGGCGACTGTCGACCTGATCGGCCGCCGCGCAGGCGTGCACGAGAAGGCGGCGTGGAAGCTCAGCTCCACGGCCAGCGTCAGCAGCGCGCGCGCCTTCATCACCGAGGTGGCCCAAAGCGCACGCGTCGTGAACGCACACCGTGGCGACGAACACGGTCTCGACTACCAAGTCGCCCTGCTCCTCAAGAGCTTCCCCACGTTGACGTGGGCGCAGGGAGAGGAGTTCGTGGGGCGGATCCGCTCTGCACTCCACAACGTCATGAACAACAAGGGGAATCTGAGATGAGCAACAAGGCTTCCGACATCGTGAAGACGCTCTCGCCGCTCTACGGTGAGGCCGGTGCGCGCGAGGTCGCCCTCGCGGCCGTCGAGAAGGGGCACGCCGAGAACGACCTCGGTGCGCCGCCGGCGATCGACAACGAGGTCGTCGTCCAGGTCATCAAGTCCCTCACCGAGGGGAAGGTCCAGCTCCCGCAGGCGGCGGCGCCGGGGACCACGCAGGTCAACATCCAGCACTCGGCCGCCGCGGCGGCCAGCGCGGACAACGACCTCGAGGTCACCGTGGCCGCGATGCAGGGCACGCTCGAGGGCATGGCCAACAAGCTCGACGCGGTGATCGTCCACCTCAACAAGAGCTTCGCCAGCATCGGCCAGGTCCTCGGCATGGTCAGCGGCGGCGTGAACGCCGTCGGCGGACACGTCGTGGAGACCAACTCCCAGGTGGTCGAGCTCAAGAAGAGCCTCGAGGCGCGGCGCGCCCCGCGCACGATCACCGGGGCCCAGCCCGAGCCGAACCTCAACGACCGCGCGCTCAACGAGACCCTCGCCGCGGGGGCGTCCGAGGTGCAGGAGCGCCTGAAGCTGCACGAGGTCATCCAGGTCGAGATCGCCAAGTCGGTCGAGCTCGAGCGCGTCAACCCCGGCTCGCAGAAGGCGCGGCTGAAGCAGCTCGGCGACGCCGGGCTCGCGCTCACCCGCCCGATCCCCACCCGCGACATCGCGAGCACCTACAACATCCAGCTGCCGGCCTGACCCGAAGCTGACCCCACGGAGGAACGAAAATGCGAGGTTTCCAGCTTCTCGATCACGCGATGGCCGGCGGCTCCCTCGAGAGCCACCAGGTCCGAGAGCTCAATGAGGCCCTGCGCGCCAGTGCGCTGAGCCTCGTCGATCTCCAGAAGTCGACGGCGACGCCGTACGGCCCGTCCCTCATCGGACAGCCGATCCACGGCGTCACCCACGACTCGAACATGACCGGCCTCGGCGAGCTCTCGCCGCTCGTGCCGCAGTCGATCCAGTCGACCCTCGACTCGCTCACCTACACCGCCGACGACCTCGTGATCTGGCGCATGATCAGCCAGTTCGCCGTCCAGGCGACGAGCACCATCCACGAGTACGCGCTCCGCAAGAGCCACGGCTCGGAGGGGCTCTCGCCGTTCTCGCGTGAGAACCGCGTCGGCGGCTTCTCGAAGGGCGAGTACGAGCGCCGCACCGTGCGGATGAAGTTCCTCACGGAGGTGTTCGAGGTCGGCGAGGTCGCCACGCACGTCCCGCTGATGAACGTGGGCATGTCCGCCCTCGACCTCATCACGCAGGAGCGCACCATCTCGCTGATGAAGAAGCTCGAGCGTGAGATCATCTGGGCGAGCTCGGCGGTCGACCCGCTCGCGTGGGACGGCCTCTACCACAGCATCAAGACCCTCGAGCCGAACCACGTCACCGACGCGGGCGGCGCGACGATCTCGCCGCAGAACCTGAACGAGATCCTCGCCGAGCTGGTCGCGCAGCCGAACTACGCGAAGCCCAACACCATCCTCTGCACCTACGAGCAGCACACGACGATGGCCAACCAGGCCATCCCGTTCGGCCGCTCGGACCTGATGAAGGGCGACACCCGGCAGTTCTACTACCAGGGCGACGACATCTTCGTCGGCACGCAGCGCGGCAAGATCCGCATCCAGCCGTGCATGTTCCTCGAGAACGACCGCCACCCGCGCGGCGGCTCGGACGGCGACGGCGGGCCGCTCCCGCTCACGAGCGGCCTGGCCCCGTCGGTGACGCTCGCGAGCGGGCCGATCTCCGGCTCGAAGTGGGTCGCCGGTGACGTCGGCTACAACTACTACTACATCGTCGAGGCCGTCGGTGACGAGGGCATGTCGGTGTCGGGCGTGGTCGGGCCGTTCACCCCCTCGGCCGCGGGCGACGCCGCCTACATCGAGATCGACGACGAGAACGTCGCGACCAGCGGCACGAGCTCGATCCGGTTCTACCGGCTCTTCCGTGCCAAGGTCACCGCCGGCGCGACCGCGCCGACGTTCGCGGACCGCATGTCGTTCTGGAACGTCGGCGAGTACGCGCGCAACAAGCTCGGCACCGGCAGCAACAACACCAAGATCACCGACCTCCGCGCCTTCGTGCCGCGGGCGGCCCCGATGATCATCGGCGAGTTCAGCAACGAGGTGATGAACTTCGCGAAGTTCATCGACCTCACCCGTCGCGGGTTCCAGATCCCGCGCGTGCTCGCCCAGCACATGGCCCTGATCTTCTCGGGCGCCTTCTTCGTGAAGAACGCCAAGAAGCTCTGGCTGTACGAGAACGTCGGCTTCGGGTTCTGACCCGACCGCGCCTCGCGCTGACCTAGCCTAACGGGGCGCCGGAGCTGTTGCGGCTTCGGCGCCCCGTTCCCTTTCCAGGAGTCCGTCATGCTCATGATCGCGCACAAGGCCAACCGCAACACCCAGATGGGTATCGGTGGCAAGTCGTACCGCCTCGACGCCCACGGCGTCCTCCACCCGCAGCCGGAGGGACCCGCCCGGCGTGAAGTCCTGCAGCTCCGCTGGTTCCACCTGATCGACGTGGAGACGGCTGAGGAGCGCGCGGCGAAGCTCGAGCAGCTGAGCCCCACGCCGGCGCCGGAGCCGGTGCCCACCGCGGCTCCTGCGGCAGAGAAGCCCCCGTCCGACCCGGACGTCGACCGGTTCCTGACGATGACGAGCGCCATCGACGCGATCGTCTCCGCCGACAGCTACACGCCGATCGCGTCGACCACGTTCGACCAGCTGCCCGAGCGTCCCACCGACGAGCAGCTCGACACACCGTCGGCGGCGCTCCCGGGCTTCGACTACTCGACCCTGTCCCGCGACGACCTCTACGAGATCGTCAAGGAGCGCGGCATCCCCGGCATGTCCGGCAAGACGAAGGCCGAGCTCCTCGCCATCGTGATGGGAGGCTGATCTCATGTCGATCGCGCAGATCCTCACTCCCGCCTACTTCAGGGCGATCTACCTCCAGGGCGTGCGAACGTCGCTGGCCGCCTGTGGTCTTGGCGGGAGTGCGGCTGCGTGGTCGTTGCCCGACGAGCTCATCGTGCACCACGTGATGACCTCGGTCGACCACGTCGCACGCGTGCTCGATCTCGAGCTCAGGTCCAGCGCGAAGCGTCAGTTCGTCCAGAAGTACGATCAGATGGATTGGCACGGCGAGAAGTGGTACCTGAAGAACTCGCCCGTCCGACCCGTCAAGAAGATCTACAAGCTCGAGATCCAGCATGGCCCGTTCGTGCTGGCGACCGACGGCTTCGTCGAGCTGCCGCTCGACTGGGCACAGATCGGATCGCAGACCCAGGGGTCGATCTTCGTCCTCCCCTACAGCGGCGCCCCGGCTTCGATCGCCCATCTTCCGTGGGGAACGGGCATGGACACCTGGTACAGGTGGATGCCGCTCTTCATGCGCGTCACCCAGAGCGGCGGGTTCGAGTACGAGCTCACCGGGACCGTCACGGTCACCGCCGGCGGCAGCACGGCGACGATCTCCGGGACCGGGGCTGAGAACCTCCAGGACACGCTCAGGTACGGGTCGCGGGTCAACCTCGGCGGGCAGGTGGTCGCCGTCACGGAGACCCCCACGTCGAGCACGTTCACGTTCACGCCGGTGCACAACGCTGGCTTCTCCGGGACGGCGGTCGTACTGGACTACGACCCCGCCCTCGTCGACGCCGTCGCGTACCACGCACTCGGCCCCGTCCTCGAGATCATCGCCGGCCGCCTCTTCGGCCCGGTGACGTCCAAGGCCACGGGGATCGACTCGATGAGCCAATCCAAGTCCTACGCGGTCACCCCGCAGACCTCCGCGCTGTACAGCCAGCAGGCACGGGCCAAGGAGCGCTACGACGACCTCATGGCGACGCTCGGAGCGACGTACGCCCCGTTCAACATGGCGAGC
>WBZT01002093.1_pt1 | contig 14145 bp, 10 predicted proteins | sample 5204241 | NCBI WGS metagenome assembly WBZT01 (sample SAMN12344358, study PRJNA552823) | activated sludge metagenome | biome: Activated sludge suspended growth; feature: Nitrification reactor; material: Wastewater; isolation source: activated sludge from nitrification reactor of wastewater... | reverse complement strand
CGCGATGCGCGCGCTGGTGTCCGACCAGTGGTCGGACTGGTCCAACGAGTTCGTCGTGTCGCAGCAGCTCATCGACCAGTTCGCGGCCCTGTCGGGCGACGACTACTGGATCCACACCGACCCGCAGCGCGCCAAGACCGAGGGTCCGTTCGGGACCACCATCGCGCACGGCATGCTGGTGCAGGCACTGGCGAGCCGGCTGAAGATGCCGCTGGACTACGAGATCGTCGGCTTCGGCAACATGGTCAACTACGGCTCCGACCGGCTGCGCTTCGCGGCGCCGGTGCCCAGCGGCAGCGCGATTCGCGCCCGCTGCCGCGTGAAGGCGGTCGAGCAGGTGAAGTCGGGCGTGCAGCTGACGCTCGAGATCGCGATCCACGTCGTCGGCAACGAGCGGCCCTCGGTGCTCAACGACCAGGTCATCCTGTACATGTGACGCTCACGGTCGGGGCCGGCGCCGGGCGCCGGCCGCCGGCCGCTCGACAACCCAGGAGGCAGAACAAGCCCATGAAGGTCTACACCACGGCGCCCCTCGAAGATCCGCGCCGGGCGCGCACGCTGTACCCGGAGCTGGAGGCCATCGGCTACGACGGCGCCTTTTCCTTCGAGGCCAAGCACGACCCGTTCCTGGCGCTGGCGGTGGCCGCCGAGCACACCCGCGCGCTGCGCCTGGGCACGGCGGTGGCGATCGCGTTCGCCCGCAATCCGATGAACCTGGCCAACCTGGGCTACGACATGCAGTCGATCAGCGGCGGGCGTTTCGTGCTCGGGCTGGGCTCGCAGATCAAGCCGCACATCGAGAAGCGCTTCAGCAGCGTCTGGTCGCACCCGGTCGAGCGCATGCGCGAGATCGTGCTCGCGATCAAGGCGATCTGGCAGTGCTGGGAAGGCAAGGGCGCGCTCGATTTCCGGGGCCGCTTCTACACGCACACGATCATGATCCCGGCCTTCGACCCGGGGCCCAACCCGTACGGGCCGCCGCCGATCTTCACCGGCGGCTTCGGGCCGCGCATGACGATGGTCGCGGGCGAGGCGGCCGACGGCTTCATCGCGCACCCGTTCAGCACGCGGCGCTCGCTGCTCGAGCTCACGCTGCCCGCGCTGCACGCGGGGCTCGAACGCTCGGGGCGCAAGCGCAGCGACATCGAAGTGATGTGCGCGACGCTGGTGGTCACGGCCGACACCGAAGAGGGGCTGGCCGCGGCGAAGCTCGCGGCGCGCAAGCAGCTGGCCTTCTACGGCTCGACGCCGGCGTACCTGCCGACGCTGGCCTGCCACGGCTGGCAGGGCCTGCACGAGGAGCTCAACCGGCTGTCCAAGCAGGGGCGCTGGGACGACATGACGGGCCTCATCGACGACCAGGTGCTGCACGAGGTGGCGGTGGTCGGCGCGCGCCACGAGATCGCGCCCCGGCTGCGCGCGCGCCTGGAGGGCATCGCCGACAGCGTGAGCATCACGCACAACCGCTGCCCGGACCCGGGGCACTGGGCCGACGTCGTGCGCGATCTGCACTCGTCCAACGGGACGATGACGCACGCTGCGAACGCGCCGAGCATCGAGCGTCCCCCCACCGATCCGAGCGCAAGATGACGCCAGCTCCCGAGTACGTTGCGCCGCACGGGCTGCTGCGCGGCAAGTCCGTGCTCGTCACGGCCGCCGCCGGCGCCGGCATCGGCTACGCCGCGGCGCGACGCTGCGCCGAGGAGGGGTGCCGCGCGCTCGTCGTCAGCGACGTGCACGAGCGCCGCCTGGCCGAGGCGGTGGCGTCGATCCGCGGCGAGACCGGCCTCGAGGCCGTGCACGGCCAGTTGTGCGACGTCTCCAGGCAGGACCAGGTGCAGGCGCTGATGGACTTTGCCGAGGAGCGCCTGGGCGGCACCGACGTGCTCATCAACAACGCCGGCCTGGGCACCAGCAGACGCATCGTCGAGATGGCGGACGACGAATGGCAGCGCGTCATCGACATCACGCTCGGCGGCACCTTCCGCATGACGCGCGCGGCGCTGGCGGTGATGCAGCCGCGCGCGCGCGGCGTGATCGTCAACAACGCCTCGGTGCTGGGCTGGCGCGCGCAGGCCGAGCAGGCGCATTACGCGGCGGCCAAGGCCGGCGTGATGGCGCTCACGCGCTGCGCGGCGATCGAGGCGGCCGAGTACGGCATCCGCGTCAACGCGGTGGCGCCGTCGATCGCGATCCACGCCTTCCTGAGGAAGTCCGCCTCCGAGGAGCTGCTGGCGTCGCTGGCCGCGCGCGAGGCCTTCGGGCGCGGCGCCGAACCCTGGGAGGTGGCCAACGTGATGGTGTTCCTCGCCAGCGACTACTCGTCGTACATGACGGGCGAGGTCGTCTCGGTCAGCTCGCAGCACGCCTGAGGCCGCACGCCATGGCGCAACGTTTCGATTCCGTCGCCGGCGTGCTCGCCGCCGTCGGCCGCGACCTGGGCGCGACCGAGTGGATGGTGCTCACGCAGGAGCGCATCCAGCGCTTTGCCGACGCCACCGACGACCACCAGTGGATCCACGTCGACCCGGTGCGCGCCGCCGCGGGCCCGTTCGGCGGCTGCATCGCGCACGGCTACCTCACGCTCGGTCTGGCCAACAAGTTCCTGCCCGAGCTGGTGACCTACGAGCGCCTGAAGATGGGCGTCAACTACGGCTGCGACAAGGTGCGCTTTCCGGCCCCGGTGCGCGCCGGCGCGCGCATCCGCGGCCGCGGCGAGGTGGTCGCGGCCGAACCCATCAAGGGCGACGGCGTGCAGGTCACCGTGCGCGTGACGGTCGACATCGAGGGCTCCGACAAACCCGGCTGCGTGGTCGACACCATCAGCCGCCTGTATTTCGAGTGAGATCCGCATGGACCGACAAGAAGCCGTCATCGTCTCGACCGCACGCACGCCGATCGGGCGCGCCTACCGCGGCGCCTTCAACGACACCGAGGCGCCGGTGCTCGGCGGCCACGTGATCCGCGCCGCGCTGGCCAAGGCCGGGGTCGACGGCGCCGACGTCGACGACGTGATCCTGGGCATCGCCGCGCAGCAGGGCACGCAGGGCTACAACCTGGGCCGCCTGTGCGTCTACACCGCCGGGCTGCCCGACAGCGTGGCGGGCATGACGATCGACCGCATGTGCGCCTCGGGCCTGTCGTCGATCGCGATGGCCGCCAACAGCATCGCCGCCGGCGAGATGCGCGTCGCCGTGGCCGGCGGCCTGGAGTCGATCTCGCTCACGCAGAACAAGCACAAGAACGCCTACCGTGCGCAGTCCCGGGCGGTGCTCGAGGCCATGCCCAGCGCATACATCCCGATGATCGAGACGGCCGAACTGGTGGCCGAGCGCTACGGCATCGCGCGCGCCGCGCAGGACGAGTACGCGCTGCGCAGCCAGCAGCGCACCGCGGCGGCGCAGCGCGCGGGGCTGTTCGACGACGAGATCGTGCCGCTGCAGACCGTCAAGCAGTTGTTCGACAAGGAGGGCAACCCCACCGGCACCGAGACCGTCACGCTCGCCAAGGACGAAGGCAACCGCGCCGACACGACGCTCGAGAGCCTGGCGGCGCTCAAGCCGGTCTGGAAGGGCGGCCAGTGGGTGGCCGAAGGCAAGTACATCACGGCCGGCAACGCCTCGCAGTTGTCCGACGGCGCGAGCGCGGCGGTGCTGATGAGCCGCGCCGAGGCCGGGCGGCGCGGGTTGCGGCCGCTGGGCATCTACCGCGGCATGGCGGTGGCCGGCTGCCGCGCCGACGAGATGGGCATCGGGCCGGTGGTCGCGATCCCCAAGCTGCTGGCGCAGACCGGGCTCACGGTGTCGGACATCGGGCTGTGGGAGATCAACGAGGCCTTCGCCTGCCAGGTGCTGCATTGCCGCGACCGGCTGGGCATCGCCGACGAGCGGCTCAACGTCAACGGCGGCGCCATCGCGATCGGGCACCCGTTCGGCATGAGCGGTGCGCGCCTCACCGGGCATGCGCTGCTCGAGGGGCGCCGCCGCGGCGTGCGGCACGTGGTGGTGAGCATGTGCATCGGCGGCGGCATGGGGGCGGCGGCGCTGTTCGAGCTGCCGTAAGAGGGCCCCCGGCCGCGGGGGCACCTCGAGCGTCGCCAGCGCGGCGCTGGCACGGGCGGGCCGGTCGTGCGCCGGCGCTGCCGGCGCGGCCTCGCCCCGCCCTCCCCCCGGTGCGCGCGATGCGCCGGCGCCGGCCATGCTAGTCTTCGCGCCATGGCGAGCGCTCTTTCGGTGTCGACGGCGGCCGCGGCGGCGCGCGCCGCCACCGCGCCCGCGACGCCCGAGCTGAGCGCCGGCCGTCTCGGCGAACTGCTGGGCCTGGTCTACGAAGCGGCGCTGCAGCCGGCGACCTGGGCCGCGGCGCTCGGAGCGATCCGCGCGGCCTTCGACGCGAGCTATGCGTCGCTGATTGTGCGCCCGGGAACGGGCGACAACCTGCAGCTGATCGTCTCGGCCGCGGGCGAGCACAAGACCATCGACAGCCGCCTGCGGCCGCTCGAGCTCAGTCCGTTCCACGGCCTGCCGCCGGAGCGCATCGTGACGGTGGAAGACGTCCTCACCGAGACCGACTGGCGCGCCTCGGCGTACTACCGCGACTGGTGCGCGCCGGACGACGTCTTCCACGTCATGGCGGTCGACATCCAGACGCGCGACGGCGGCGTCTACGGCTTTCGGCTCACGCGCGGCGAGCGCGACGCGCGCTTCGGGGCGGCCGAGCGTGCCCGCTGCCAGCTGCTGCTGCCGCATCTGCGGCGGGCGCTGAACCTGTACCTGTCGGTGAACCAGGACCGCAAGGTCAACGAGCTGTACAGCCAGGCGATGGCGCAGCTGATGGTGGGCGCGATCGTGCTCGACGAGAAGGGCCGGGTGCTCGAATGCAACACGATGGCGCGCGCGATCGTGAACATGAACGACGGGCTGGCGATCCGCGACGGCCAGCTCGAAGCGTCGTACGCCGCCGACAACCGCCGGCTGCAGCGCCTCGTGCGCGATGTGCTCGACAACGTGGGCAAGCCGGTCAGGCTGGAGCCGATCGAGGCGGTCTCGATCAGCCGTCCATCGGGCAAGGTGAGCTGGGGCCTGGTCGTCAAGTCGATCAGCCCCGACGAGTGGACCGAGGGCAAGCACCGCCCGAGCGCCGCCGTGTTCCTGCGCGACAGCGACAGCAAGGCAATGCCGCCGGTGAAGCTGGCGCAGGAGCTGTTCCAGCTCACCGGCGCCGAGACGATGCTGGCGATCCAGCTCGCGAACGGGCTGTCGCTCGAAGAGGCGGCCGAGGCGCAGAACATCAAGCGCAACACGGCGCGCGCGCACCTGCGCGCGATCTTCTCCAAGACCGGCGTGCGCCGGCAGACGGAACTGGTGCGCATCTTCCTCAACAGCGTCGTGCTGCTGGGCACCTCGGACGGATCGCGCTGAGCGGCTGGTCGCCTGGTCGCCGCATCGCGCCCGGTGGCTGGTGGCCGGTGCATCGGCCGCGCGCTGCGCGCCGTCGCGTGCCCCCGAGGGCCACGCCGCGCGCCGGCGGTCGATTCGATCGCATCCTGGGGTGATTGCTCTATGCGCGGCTTCTAGCATTCGTGCCATCGAAGCTCGCTGCACACCCACAGAGCAGTGAACCCAGGGCGGCGGGACTCGAGTGTGACGTAACGATCCTCTCACTTTCACCGACCCGAAACCCCACAGGAGCACCACCATGGCGAGGAAGACTGCCACCCCCCGTAAGCGCACCGCCGGCCGCACGAGCACGGCCGTGACCGTCGTCTCCGAGTCCAAGAAGACCGAAGGCGGCGGCATCAAGGACAAGCTCAACGCCGCCGTCGAGGAAGTGCGCGAGAGCTCGCGCGAGAACATGCTCGCCGGCCTGGGCCTGATCTCGCGCCTGCGCCAGCAGCGCGCCGAGCGCATGGCCGAACTGGTCGAAGAAGGCAAGCGCTTCGAGCCCGAAGTCAAGCAGGCGTTCGAGGACCTGAAGGCCAAGCTGCAGGTCAACGTCGACCTGAAGGAAAAGTTCAAGTTCGACCGCAAGAGCTTCGACCGCGACGCGCTCAAGGCCCGTGTCGAGGAAGGCATGACCGGTGCGCTGCACCGCATGGGCTTGGCCACGCGCAAGGAAGTCGACGTGCTGGCCAAGAAGGTCAACAAGCTGGCCGATCTGCAGCACGCCTGATCGCCGGCCCACCGTACACGGCCCGCGCGGGGGACTGGCCCGCGCGGGCCGCGTCCTTTTGCGCCCCGGCGCGCGCTGCCGGCGTTGCGGCCGCGGCCCGCGGCTCTCGTCCGTCTGGGGTAGGCATGCGGCGCCGGCGGCGGGAACACTGTTTTGCGATGGACGCCTACATCTTCGATCACGTGCGCACGCCGCGCGGCCGCGGCAAGCCCGACGGCAGCCTGCACGAGGTGACGCCGGTCTGGCTCGCCAGCCGCCCGCTGGTGGCGCTGGCCGAACGCAACCGCCTGCGCGGCGCGGCCGTGGAAGACGTGGTGATGGGCTGCGTCGGCCCGGTGGGCGAGCAGGGCGGCAACATCGCCCGCACCGCGGTGCTGGCCGCCGACTGGGACCAGGGCGTGCCCGGCATCTCGATCGACCGCGCCTGCGGCTCGGGCCTGGAGGCCGTGGCGATGGCGGCGGCCAAGGTCATGTCGGGCCAGGCCGACCTGGCGGTGGGCGGCGGCGTCGAGAGCATGTCGCGCGTGCCGCTGGGCAGCTCGGGCGGCGCCTGGGCGCTGGATCCGCAGATGGCGTTCAAGACCTACTTCGTGATGCAGGGCATCTCGGCCGACCTGCTGGCGAGCCTGCACGGCCAGTCGCGCCGCGATGTCGATGCCTACGCCGCCGAGAGCCACCGCCGCGCCGCGCGCGCCTGGGAAGAAGGGCGCTTCGCGCGCTCGGTGGTGCCGGTGCAGGACTTCATCGGCCTGACGCTGCTCGAGCGCGACGAGACGATCCGCCCGGCGACGAGCGCCGACACGCTGGCCGCGCTCGCGCCCGCCTTCGCCGAGATGGGCGCCAAGTACGGCTACGACGGCGTGGCGCTGCAGCGCTACCCGCAGCTCGAGCGCATCGAGCACGTGCACCACGCGGGCAACTCCAGCGGCATCGTCGACGGCGCGGCGGCCGTGCTGGTCGGCTCGCGCCGCGCCGCCGAGCGGCACGGCCTGAAGCCGCGCGCGCGCATCCGCGCCTTCGCCGCCATCGGCTCCGAACCCACGCTGATGCTCGACGCGCCGGCGGCCGCGGCGCGCCGCGCGCTCGACCGCGCCGGCATGACGCCGGCCGACATCGACCTGTGGGAGCTGAACGAGGCCTTCTCGTCGGTGGTGCTGACCTTCATGTCGGCGCTGGACATCGCGCACGAGCGCATCAACGTCAACGGCGGCGCGATCGCGATGGGCCATCCGCTGGGCGCCTCGGGGGCCATGATCCTGGGCACCGTGCTCGACGAACTCGAGCGCAGCGGCCAGGGCAGCGCGCTCGTCGGCCTGTGCGTGGCCGCCGGCATGGCGTCGGCGATGGTCATCGAAAGGGTCTGAGCCGTGCTGCCACCACAGGACATCGTGCGCTACGCCGTCGACGCCGACGGCATCGCGACCCTGACCATCGACTATCCGGGCCGATCGATGAACGTCATCGACCAGGCCTTCATGGACAGCCTGGACGCGGCGCTCGCCCGCCTTGCGGCCGATCCGGCGGCGCGCGGCGGCATCGTCACGTCGGGCAAGGCGGCCTTCGTCGCCGGGGCCGACCTGCTCGAGATGGAGCGCAACCTCGACGGCATGGTCGAGGAGGACGTCCAGGCCCGGTTCGAGAAGTACGCGTCGCTGTCGCGCGTGTTCCGGCGCCTCGAGACCTGCGGCAAGGCGCTCGTGGCGGCGATCAACGGCATCGCGATGGGCGGCGGCTTCGAGCTGTGCCTGGCGTGTCACCACCGCGTCATGGCCGATGCGCCGGGGGTGGTGGTCGGCCTGCCCGAAGTGCAGATCGGCCTGCTGCCCGGCGCCGGCGGCACACAGCGCCTGCCGCGCATGATCGGCATCACGGCCGCGCTGCCGTGGCTGCTCGAAGGCAAGAGCGCCGACGCGGCCGCGGCGTGCAAGGCCGGGCTGGTCGACGAGACGGCTGCGCCGGGCGAGCTGATGGCCGCCGCGAAGCGCTGGCTGCTCGGCACGCCCAGCGCGGTGCAGCCCTGGGACGACAAGGGCTTCCGCATTCCCGGCGGCGCGCCGCTCGATGCGCGCGTGGCGCCGGCGTTCGTGGTCGGCAACACGATGCTGCAGGCGCGCACCCATCACAACCTGCCGGCGCCGCTGGCGATCCAGAGCTGCGTCTTCGAAGGCTGCCAGCTGCCGATCGACACGGGGCTGCGCGTCGAGACCAAGTACCTGCTGCAGACGGCGCAGACGAGCCCGGTGTCGCGCAGCATGATGCGCACGCTGTTCGTCAGCAAGGGCAAGGCCGACAAGGGCCTGCACCGGCCGGCCGGGTACGCGCCGTTCGCGTGCGCGAAGCTGGGCCTGGTCGGCGCCGGCATGATGGGCGCCGGCATTGCGCTGGTGGCCGCGCAGCGCGGCATCCAGGTCGTGCTGATCGATCGCGACGACGCCGCGGCGCTGCGTGGCAAGGGCCATGCCGAAAAGGCGCTGGCGCGCCAGGTCGAGCGCGGCCGCATGAGCGCCGACCAGCGCGACGCGATCCTGGCGCGCATCGTGCCCGCCACCGACTACGGGCTGCTGCGCGACGCCGACATGGTGGTCGAGGCGGTGTTCGAAGACCGCGCCGTCAAGGCCGAGGTGACGCGCCGGCTCGACGCCGTGCTGGGCGCCGGCTGCGTGCTGGCGAGCAACACGTCGGCGCTGCCGATCTCGCTGCTGGCCCAGGCCAGCAGCCGGCCCGAGCGTTTCATCGGCCTGCACTTCTTCTCGCCGGCCGAGCGCATGCCGCTGGTGGAAGTGATCCGCGGCAAGGCGACCGCGGACGCGACGCTGGCGCAGGCGCTGGACTTCGTCGCCCAGCTGAACAAGACGCCGATCGTCGTCAACGACGCGCGCGGCTTCTACACCAGCCGCTTCATCGGCGCCTTCGTCGACGACGCGATCGGCATGGTTGCCGAGGGCATCGCGCCGGCCCTGATCGAGAACTGCGCGCGCCACGCCGGCATGCCGGTGGGGCCGCTGGCGATCACCGACGAACTGTCGATCGAGCTGTCGGTGCACGCCGGCCAGGCGCAGAAGAGGGAGTTCCCCGACGCCTACCGGCCCGGCCGCTCGGTGCCGGTGCTCGACAGGCTGTACGAGCTGGGACGCCTGGGCCGCAAGGTCGGCAAGGGGTTCTACGACTACGACAGCGACGGCAAGCGGCTGTGGCCGGGGCTGGCGCAGATCTGGCCGCCCAGGGCGCAGCAGCCCGCCGCGCACGACCTGAAGCAGCGCATCCTCTACGTCCAGGCGCTCGAGGCTGCGCGCGCGATGGAGGAGGGGGTGCTGCTGGCGCCGGCCGACGGCGACGTCGGCGCCGTCCTCGGCGTCGGCTACCCGGCGTACACCGGCGGGCCGTTCTGCTTCATCGACGCCGTGGGCGTGGCGGCCTTCGTCGCCGAAGCCGACCGCCTGGCCGATCTGTTCGGCGAGCAGCTGCGCGCGCCCGCGCTGCTGCGCGAGATGGCGGCCACGGGGCGCACCTTCTACGGCCAGAGCGCGCGCGCATGAACTTCGACTTCAGCGACGAGCAGCAGATGCTGCGCGACGGGGTGCGCAAGTACCTCGCCAAGGAGTCGCCGACCTCGGTGGCGCGGCGGCTGCTCGACGAAGGCGGCACGCACTCGCAGGCGGTCTGGCGCGGGCTGAGCGAGCTCGGTGCGACGGCGCTGATGCTGCCGCCCGATTGCGGCGGCGCCGGCCTGGGCGCGCTCGAGCTGTGCATCGTGGCCGAGGAGGTGGGGCGGCAGCTGAGCCCGGTGCCGCTGGCCTCGACGCTGTACCTCGCGGCGCAGGCCATGCTGCTGGGCGCGTCGCGTGAGCAGCAGCAGCGTTGGCTGGCGCCGGTGGCGCGCGGCGCGATCGGCGCCTTTGCCGCGCCGCTGGACGGCCGCGTCGACGCCGCGGCGTTGCCGCGCTTCGACGGCGCGCACTTGCATGGCGAGGTGCCGCTGGTGGCCGACGGCGGCGTGGCGCAGTGGGCGGTCGTGCTCGCGGCCGGCGCCCGGGGGCCGCAATGGGTCGTGTGCGATCCCGGCGCCGGCACGCGCCGCCGTGCGCTCGCGACGCTCGATCCCAGCAAGCCGTTTGCCGCCTGGCGTCTGGACGCCGTGGCGGCCGAGCCGCTGGGCTGCGCCCCCGATGCGCTGCAGCTGCTCGAGCGCGTGCGCCAGCGCGCCGCGGTGCTGCTGGCCTTCGAGCAGCTGGGCGCGGCCGATGCGGCGCTCGAGATGGCGGCCGGCTACGCGCGCGAGCGGCGCGCCTTCGGCCGCACGATCGGCTCGTACCAGGGCATCAAGCACAAGCTCGCCGACCTGTACATCGCGAACCAGCTTGCGCGTGTGCACTGCTACTACGGTGCCTGGGCGCTGGCGGCCGATGCGGCGTGCGCCGATGCCGCCCCGCAGGGCCCGGTGCTGCCCGAACTGGCGCTGGCCGCCGCGGCCGCGCGCGTGAGCGCCAGCCGTGCCGCCACCGAGGCCGCGCACGAGAGCATGCACGTGCACGGCGGCATGGGCTACACGTGGGAGCTGGACTGCCACCTGTACATGCGCCGCGCGCGCCAGCAGGCGGTGCTGCTGGGGCACGAGCACGACTGGCGCGAGCAGCTCGCGGCCGCGCTCGTCGCGCGCGCCCGGCAGCCCGAAGACGACGGCGCGCTGCCGGCGGCGGCGCTGACGGGCAGCATGGATTTCGCCGATTCGCCCGCAGAGGCGGCGTTTCGCTCCGAGTGCCGCGCCTGGCTGCAGGCGCATGCGCGCCCGAAGCCGCGTGCCGATGCGCTGTACGGCCCCGAGCTGGCTGCGCACGAGCGCATGCAGGCCGCGCGCGAGTGGCAGGCGCGCAAGGCGGCGGCGGGCTACGGCGCGATCACCTGGCCCCAGGCCGTCGGCGGCCGCGGCGGCACGCCGATGCAGGAGCTGATCTGGCGCCAGGAGGAAGGCCGCTACGACGTGCCGACCGGCGTCTTCAACGTCAGCCTGGGCATGGTGATGCCTTCGGTGCTGGCCCACGCGCGCCGCGAGGTCAGCGCGCGCCACGTGGCGGCGGCGCTCACGGGCCGCGAGCTGTGGTGCCAGCTGCTGAGCGAACCGGGCGCCGGCTCCGACCTGGGCATGGTGCGCACGCGCGCCGAGCGCTGCAGCGACGGCCGCGACGGCTGGCTGCTGCACGGCCAGAAGGTCTGGACCTCGCTTGCCCAGTTCGCGCAGTACGGACTGGTGCTCGCACGCACCGACCCCACGCGCCCGAAGTTCGAAGGCCTGAGCTGCTTCTTCGTCGACATGGCGAGCCCCGGCGTCACGGTGCGCCCGATCCGCCAGGCCGGCGGCGAGGCCGACTTCAACGAGGTCTTCCTCGACGGGGCGTATGTGCCCGACACGCAGCGCGTGGGCGACGTGGGTGCCGGCTGGAAGGTCACGCTCACCGGGCTCATGAGCGAGCGCCTGGCGATCGGCGGCGTGATGCCGCAGGGGCTGTGGCGCACGCTCGCAGGCGAGCTCGCGGCAACGCCCTTTGCCGGCGCTTCGGCGCTGGACGACGGGCGCTTTCGCGAGCGGCTGGCCGAGCTGTACCTGGCCGCGCACGGCCTGTGGCTGCTGCAGTGCCGCGCGCTGACCGCGCTGGGCAAGGGCCGCGAGCCGGGGCCCGAGGCCAGTGGCGCCAAGATCGTGGTCGCGCAGGCGCTGCAGGCCTACACGCGGCTGGCCATCGACCTGCGCGGCGCGCGCGGCGTGCTGGCCGCGGCCGAGCTCGGCGGCGAGGCGGCACTGGTCGAGCGCCTGTGGTTCGGCGCCGAGGGCATGCGCATCGCCGGCGGCACCGACGAGATCGTGCGCAACAGCATCGGCGAGCGCGTGCTCGGCCTCGCGCCCGAGCCGCGCACCGACAAAGGCATCCCCTTCAACCAGCTCTGAGCCCCGGGGCGGACCCACGAGGCGGCGAGCAGCGCAGAGACTCCCGATGGCACAAGCGATCGTTTCCTGGACCACCCTCGTCCTCGGCGTGTTCGGCGTGCTGTTCGCATGGTGCGCGCTGAAGTCGCGCCACGGCACCATCGACAAGCTGTCGATGTGGTACCTGGGCTTCGCCCTGCCGGGCAGCGAGCTGTCGACGCTGCTGGCGACGCTGGGCGTGGTCTTCGCTGCCGCGGCGTGGGCGCTGGACGCGCAGGCCGGCACCGTCGGCCAGATCGGGCTCGTGCTGCACGCGCTGGCCGTCATCGGGCTCCTCGTCGCCATCTGGCTGGCGCGCGGCACCGGCGGGGTGATCGACGGCGCCCTGCGCCAGGCCCTGGGCCACGACTACCTGCAGGAGATCGCGCCCGAGCGGCGTGCCCTGCTGCACCCCCGGCTCGCCCCGCTGCGCTGGTGGACGCCGTTTTCCTATCGCCGCCCCGAGGTCGAGTGGATCCGCGCCATCCCGTACGTCGAGAACGCACACGCGCAGCAAAAGCTCGACCTCATGGTGCCGCGCACGCCGGCCGCCGGGCCGCGCCCGGTGCTGCTGAACATCCACGGCGGCGGCTGGATGATCGGCAACCGCGGCACGCAGGCGATGCCGCTGCAGATGCACATGGCGGCCAACGGCTGGCTGGTGGTCGACGCCGACTACCGGCTCAGCCCCGCGGCGCGCATGCCCGACCACATCGTCGACGTGAAGCGCGCGATCGCCTGGACGCGCGCGCATGCGGCCGAGCATGGCGGGGACCCGCGCTTCATCGCCATCACCGGGGGCTCGGCCGGCGGGCACCTGGTGGCCTTGGCAGGGCTGAGCGCCAACGAGGCGTCGCTGCAGCCGGGCTTCGAGCAGGCCGACACGAGCGTGCAGGTCGTCGTCCCGTACTACGGCAAGTTCGACGTCCTCGGCGAGGCGCGGCCCGACCCGACGATGGAAGAGTTCATGGGACGCAGCATCTTTCCCGGCCCGCGCGCCGAGCACGAGGCGCTGTGGCGCGCGATGCAGCCGACCACGCACCTGCAGCGCCTGGGCAAGGACGCGGCGCCGCCGTTCTTCGTGCTGCACGGCACGAACGACGTGCTGATCCCGCTGGACGAGGCGCGCTGGTTTGCGCAGCGGCTGCGCCAGGACTATGCCGGCGAGTCGGTCTACGTCGAGTTGCCGCACGCCAACCACGGCTTCGACGTCTTCAACTCGCTGCGCGCCGACCTGACGGTCGAGATGATGCAGCGCTACCTCGAGCTGCAGTACACGCGCTGGTGCCGGCGCCAGGGCCTGCTGCCGACGCCGGCGCTCGCACCGTCACCCGCCGCCACCACCACCGCTGCCGCCGCCGCGACGCCGGCGGCGGCTGCGCGGCTCGCATGATCACGCTGCTGGACGAGCACGCGGTCCACCAGACGACCGAGCCGCTCGCACGTCCCGCGACGAGCGAGCGCAACTTCTACGACCGCTGGTTCTTCGCCGGCTACGCCGACGACGGACGCTACGTGTTCGAGGCCGCGCTCGGCCTGTATCCGAACCGCCGCGTGATGGACGCGCACTTCAGCGTCCTCGCCGACGGCGTGCAGCACTGTTTCCACGCCTCGCGCCGCGCGCCGCTCGAACGCACCGAGACCACGGTCGGGCCGTTCGCGCTGCGCATCGAGCAGCCGCTGCGCGTGCTGCACCTCGGGCTCGACGCTGCGGCCAGCGGCCTGGCCTGCCGGCTGCGCTTCACGGCGCGCAGCGCGCCCGGCGAGGAGCCGCGCAGCGTGCTCTACGACGACGAGCGGCTCGTGATGCAGACGACGCGCTTCGTGCAGTTCGGACGCTGGGACGGCGAGTTCTGCGTCGACGGACGGCGCCAGGCGGTGGCCGGGGCGCTCGGCGTGCGCGACCGGTCCTGGGGCATCCGCCCCTGCGGCGAGCCCGAGGGTGGCGCGCCGTCGCGCGTCCAGCACGCGCCCAGCGTGTACTGGGCCTGGGCGCCGATCAACTTCCGCGACCT
>WBZT01002090.1_pt1 | contig 14166 bp, 12 predicted proteins | sample 5204241 | NCBI WGS metagenome assembly WBZT01 (sample SAMN12344358, study PRJNA552823) | activated sludge metagenome | biome: Activated sludge suspended growth; feature: Nitrification reactor; material: Wastewater; isolation source: activated sludge from nitrification reactor of wastewater... | reverse complement strand
GCCCAGATCGCCGAGCTGCGCCAGAAGGACCTGCGGCGGCTCGTCCGCCTTCACCAACTGCGGGAGCATCGCGGTGATGATCCGATCCACGAACGGCTGACCCAGGCGCAGACCCAGACCGCCGCCAATGATGACCGCCTGGACATCCAGTAGGTTCACCGCGCTGGCGATGCCGTTGCCCAGCGCCCACACCGCCTGCTCGATCAGTTCGACCGCCACCGGATCCCCCTTGCGCTCGGCCTTGGCCCACACGCCAGAGGACATCCGCGGTTTGCCCTTGGCCGCCATGATGGCCAGCAGCCGCGACTGCTCCCCGGCTGCGATGCGTTCGCGAGCCTGCTCCTCCATGGCCGCACGGCCCGCATAAGCCTCGAGCACACCCTTACGCCCGGCCCAGGGACGGCCGTCCGCGACGACGACGGTGTGTCCGATCTCGCCGGCGGCTCCGCGGCCCAACCAGAGGTGTCGATTCAGCACCACCCCGCCACCGACGCCGGTTCCGCAGAAGACGCCGATGAAGGAGTCGAACCGGCGACCCGCGCCCAACTCCTGTTCGGCCCGGACGGCGACCTGCACGTCGTTGCCGAGCCCGGTCGGGATGCCGCCCAGGCGGCTGCCGAGCTCGGGGCCCAGGGCGTAGGAGCCGTCCCAGTCGGGCAGGTTTCGGGCCTGGGTGACGGTGCCCTCGTCGATGTCGATCTGGCCAGGAGCTCCGACTCCAACCGCGGTGACCTGGTCGGGGTCAGCGCCGGCATCAGTGGCGGCACGTCGCACCGCTGCAGCGATGGCGTCGGCGACGTCGGGTGGCCCTCCCTCGGTTGGGGTCGGGCAGCGGTACTCGCCGAGCACTTGATGCTCGGCGTCGCACACGACGGCTTGGATCTTCGTTCCGCCCAGGTCCACTCCGGCTGTCAGCATCTGACCAGGCTGCCCAAACCAGGTGGTGGTGTCCTGTCGGGCCGCAGCGGCACCGCCACGACAAACGCGACCGAATGCGCTGAAGGCGACCGGAACTTCCAGTCGCACCTGATGGTTTCGGTCGCAGGCGACCGAAACCGTCCCCCCGCCGCAGCGGGGGGTCAGCTGGGGGAGGGGGCCGGTCCGGTGGGCGGGGCGGGATCGGCGGGCGGGTCAGCCGGCGGGTCGGAGCGCCGATCGGCGTGAGGGCCCGCGGATCCCTGGTCTTTGTCGGACTTTCGTCGCTTGCGCCACGCCTCTTCCTCGAGCCGTTTCAGGAACGCCGGGTCATCATCGGGGGCTACCGGCCTAGTCGGACCGGATTTCAGGTGGATGACGCGGGGCGGCCCGTAGCCGGAGTGCCCCCGCTTGGGACGGCCGACCATGAACCACAGTGCCGCCCCCAGGACCGGCACGAGCGCCATCACCAACCAGAACGTCTTGGGGTAGCGGCGGATGCGATCGTCCGACGTCTGCAGCACGTCAAAGAAGGAATAGACCGCGAGGCCGAGGATGATCAGGATCGGAATGGCCCGAGGCATCGCGACTCCCACTCGTACGGCGTTGGGATCAGCCTAACGCCGGGTCCGTTCTCCGGCACGGAAAGTTCCAGGTGCCCACCGGACCGGGCGGCAGCCGAGGCCGGAAGCACGAGTGTGCCCGCAGTCGTATCCTGTGTGCGTGAAGCATTTCCTGGTCTACTCCGGACTTCGCCTGTTGGTGCTCCTGGCCGTGGGCGGTCTGGCGTTCGCCGTGGGGTTGCGCGGCTGGGTACTGCTGGTGGTGGCGTTCGTCGGCAGTGGCGCGTTGAGCATCTTCGTCCTGAGCAATCCCCGCAACAAGCTCGGGGCAGATGTGGGCGGCGTGTTCCACCGGATCAACGACCGGATCGACGCCGCCACCCGCGCCGAGGACCAGGACGTGACCGAGCCCGTCGCGCCCACCGAGCAGGTCGCCGAAACTGACGCGCCGTCTCGCCCCGCCGCCGGTTGATCAGCTGCTGCGTCCTGGGATGACCCCGCCCGCTCGCGGCGCGAGAAGGGCCACGGACTATCTCAGAGTCCGGAGTAGGAGTGAAGGCCGCTGAACAGCAGGTTCACGCCGAAGTAGTTGAACCAGAAAACCACCAGTCCCAGGACGGCCAGCCATGCGGCCTTGCGGCCCCGCCAGCCGACCGTCGAACGTGCGTGCAGGTACGCGGCGTAGACCACCCACGAGATGAACGCCCACGTCTCCTTGGGGTCCCAACCCCAATAGCGGCCCCACGCACTCTCGGCCCAGATCGCCCCGGCGACGATCGCGAACGTCCACAAAGGAAACGTGAACATAATCGTGCGATGCGTGATCCGATCGAGTCGATCCGCGTCGGGGAGCCGACGCGACAGCGGGGCCAACGCCCGACCCACTCGCGTATTCCGGTCAGTCGAGTTGCGGGCCAGATACAGCAAGGCGACGACACCCGAGAACGTGAAGGCCCCACCGCAGATGACGGCCGCCGACACATGGATCACCAGCCAGTAGGAGCGAAGGGCCGGGACCAGCTGAGCCGCCTCGGTGTAGAGAACAGTGACTGCCAGGCCGAGGGTCAGCAGGACCGCCGGGATGATGAAGACACCCAGCCAGCGCACGTCCCGTCGGGTCGACACCGCCAGGAAGACGCCGAGCACCGCGAAGGCGGACATGATCGAGAACTCGTACATGTTGCCCCAGGGCACGCGCCCGGCCCACAGAGCGCGAGCGAACACACCGCCGCCCAGCAGCAGGAAGGCGAGCCACGACACGGCCAGCGCCATGTTTCCCACGCGACGGCCCGATTCGGCGCCCTCGACCGGACCTACCGAGTCGCGGGATGCAGCGCCCGCACCCCCGGCTCCGACCAGGGCAGGGGTCCGTTCCCGCACGTCCACGACCGCACTCCCCCGCTGGGCGAAGGACACGAAGAACAAGATCATCGCCACGGTGAGCGCCAGCATCGAGCTGTAGATCAACGCGTTCGACAGGTCCGCCAGAGCGGTGGGGTCAAGCATCGGTCGTCCCTCCAGACGAGGTGGCTGCGCAGCTCGGGTCCTGGCGCACGGCGTCGGCCAAGGCGGCGACATCGGTGTCGACGTCCCCCTCGCCCCGGGCCACTCCGGCTACGGTCACGGTACCGTCCTGCGCCACGACCCAGACACGCCGCCGTCTCACGAACAGGGACAGGCACACTCCCGCGATGGCCACGCCCACAAATCCGAGTGCCCACGCGCCGCCCGGGTCATGCGCGACCTTGAGTGACACGTACCGGTCGATGCCGGTGAAGGTGACGCTGCCCGCTCCGCCCGGCAGCTTCCAACTTTCGCCGACCCGCAGGGGCTGCAGTCCCAACTGCTTCATGTCGGTGTCGTCGAGCTGATAGACGTTCTGCGGGGCGCCGTCGTCCAGCCCCAGGTCCCCCGAGAAGGCCGACAGGAACAGCGCCGGGTCGTCGGGGGCGGGGAACGTCGAGGTCGGTCCCGTCACGGGGTCGATTGCGGCCGTGGGCAGGAAGATGCCGCGGAACCCGAGTTGTTCCGGCTGCGCGTCCGGAGCCTTGATCACCCCCTCGGAGGTGAAGTTCCCGTCCTGCGGCAGGAACACCACCGAGTCGTCGACGACCACGTTTCCGTCGCCGTCACGCACCGTGACCCGGGGGGCGTAACCGTGCCCGAGGAGATACACCTTGGCCCCGTCCACGGCCAACGGGGCGTTGACCGAGAACTGCTCCAGTTGCTGCTGACCGTCGGAGTCGGTGACCAGCGCACGGGCATCGAAGTCGCGCGGCGCCCCCCGCTGCGCCTCACCCCGTTCGAAGTCGACGTCGAAGGATTGCAGCTGAACCGTGAACGGAGGGAGCGCCTCGGCCGAGGCGAAGCGCCCCGCGGTGAACGTGTCGTACTGGGTCACCGTGTCCGCGAATCCGGTTCCCTCCCGCAGCATCACGGTGCCGTGCCATCCGCTGAGCGCTCCCCACCCGATGGACGCCAGGACGCCGAGCATGGCGAAGTGGAAGATCTGGTTGCCGGTCTCGCGGATGAACCCCTTCTCCCCGGCGACCCAGTCCGATCCGCGGCGCACCCGCCACCGGCCCGCCCGCAGATCCGCCTCGGCGGCATCCAGCGCCGGCTGGGCGTCGCCGTCGAACGAGGTCACCGCCGGCAGCCGCTTCAGCGAACGCGGTGGCGGCGTGGGGCTCGCACGCCACAGACGCCAATGTTGCAGCGCCCGCGGAACCAGGCAGCCGACCAGCGACACGAACAGCAACAGATAAATCGCGCTGAACCACGGACTTCCGTACACGTCGAACAGTCCGAACCGTTCGTACCACTGCGACAGTTGTGGGTTGTCCTGGGTGAACCGGTTGACCGCCATGGCGTCGCTGGTGCGCTGCGGTACGAGGGAGCCGGGGATCGCCGCCAGCCCCAGCAGCAGGAGCAACACAAGGGCAGTGCGCATGGACGTGAGACGGCGCCAGAACCAGCGCCCCCATCCGATGGGACCGAGCCCGGCCGGAGATGTGACGTCACGATCCATGGGATCGGCGTGCGTGGTGAACTGGGCGGCGGTGTCCGCGTCTGAGGCCATCTCACAACACCGCCGAGAATCCGGGCAGCAGCGTCTGCAACCACACCACCAGGTCGCTCCACAGGCCGGTCATGAGCAGAACCCCGATCGTCACCAAGAGGACGCCACCGGCCACCGTGATGGCGCGGTTGTGGGTGCGGGTCCAGGCCAACGCGCCTGCCGACCAGCGCAGCCCCCAGGCGATGAGCACGAACGGCAGTCCCAAGCCGAGGCAGTAGGCGGCGCTGAGAACAGCTCCACGGGCCGCCGACGCTTCGGTGAAGGCCAACGTCTGCACCGCCGCCAGGGTCGGGCCGATGCACGGGGTCCAGCCCAGCCCGAACACCACGCCGAGCAAGGGCGCTCCCCACAGGCCGGTGGGCGGGCGCCATGTGCTGCGGCGGTCGCGGTTCCACCACCAGGTCCGACTCAGCGCCGGTAGCCCGAGGAAACCCAGTCCGAGCACGACCACGGCCGCACCCAGCACGACAGAGATCGTGCGCTGATGCTCCAGCAGCCAGCCACCCAAGCCACCGAACAGAAGTCCGAACGACACAAAGACCGCGGTGAACCCGAGGACGAAGAGCACGGCTCCCAGCACGACCCTCCCCCGCGCCTCCCCGCCGGCCGCCCCGGGGACCGCAAACCTCGCGCTCGCGCGCGTATCTCGGCCGGGGGACGTCTCCGGCGCCCGAGGTTCGCGGTCAGGGCCGAGGTTTGCGGTCCCCGGGGCCGCACCGGCGGCGGCGGGGGTGGCGCTGACGGTGGCGGCGGCATCGACGGTGATGGTGGCGGCGGAAGGCGAGCGGCGCGCGGGCGCGAGGTCGGCACCGGTCAGGCCGGCGACGTAGGCGAGGTAGCCAGGGGCGAGCGGGAGGACACACGGGCTCAGGAACGACACCAGTCCGGCGATGAACGCGATCGGGATGGCGAGCAGCAGACTGCCGTCAAGGACGAGTTCGATCATGGCCGACCCGTCGCCGTGTCGGTCTGCAGACCCGCGATCAGACCCCGCAGCGTCGCCGGCGACACCTCGCCCAGGACCCGGGCAGCCACCCGACCCTCCTGATCGATCACCAACGTCGATGGGATCGCCTGCGGGGGCAGATTGTCGCGGAACTGCAGCTGCAACGCACCGTCGGCGTCCAGGACCTGCGGATAGTCCAGCCCGAAGCGCTCAACGAACGCCCGGGCCGACGCCTCGCTGTCCCGCGTCACCAGACCCACGAACTGCACCCCCTGGTCGGCCGTCTGCCGCGACACCTGGGCCAGCCCCGGCGCCTCGCTGCGGCACGGCGCACACCACGACGCCCAGACATTCAGCACAACGACGTCGCCGCGATACTCCGACAAGGCGAACTGCTGACCACTCAAGGTGGTGCCCCGGATGTCAGGGGCCGGGCGACGGTCCTCAGGCGCGATCTCCACGATGCTTCCGTCGCCTGCGACGAACGCCTGCTCCGACGCAACGGTGGTCTCGTCGTCGCTTCCGCAGGCCGCCAGCCCGGGGGCGGCGACCAGCAACAGGGCCGCGCACGCAGCGGTCGCCCGGCGCACGGTCAGGCCCCGGTTCCCTTGCTCGAGCGCGCGACCAGGTCGGCGCACGGCTGGGTGTACACGATGGCGGTGAGATCGTCGTCGTCGTACATCAGTGAGGTGAGGCTCGCCAGGTCGCACTGCCGGTTGCGGGGATCGTGGGCGAAGCGGCGGTTCTCGAGGTCGAGCCGCGCGGTCCAGATGGGCAACTGGTGCGACACCAACAACGCCTCGTGGCCCCGCGCCTGTTCGCGGGCGCGGGTCACAGCCATGCGCATCCGGGCCGCGACCTCGGTGTACGGCTCCCCCCACGACGGTGTGAACGGGTTGTACAGGTGCCGCCACATGCGCGGGTTCTTCAAGACCCCGTCACCGACCCCGACCTGCATTCCTTCGAACACGTTCCCGGCCTCGATCAGATCCGGATCGGTGCCGATCGGCAGTCCATGGATCGCCGCAGCCGGGGCTGCGGTCTCCTGCGCCCGCTCCATCGGCGAAGCAGTGATGACCGTGATATCCCGGTCGGCGGTGACTTCGGCCACGCGGTCGGCCATCTCGCGTCCCAGGTCGGACAGGTGGAAATCCGGCAGCCGCCCGTACAAGACCCCCTCGGGGTTGTGAACCTCGCCATGGCGCAGCAGATGGACGATCGTGCGTTCTGCCACTGCTGTCCTCCCGGGTTCCGGCTTCTCAGGGTACGTCAGTCGGGCGGACCCGCCGACGCTGCAGCGGCCGCCGCCGCGGGCAACGCCGACACGATCTCGTCGAGCACCGACTCGTCGTGCGCCGCAGACACGAACCACGCCTCGAAGGCCGACGGCGGCAGATACACCCCCTGGTCGAGCATGGCGTGGAAGAACGCCGCATAGCGCCACGCCTGCTGGCGGCGGGCCTCGTCGTAGTTCGACACCCGACCCTCGGCGAAGAAGACGCTGAACAGACTCCCCGCGTGCTGCACCCGGTGAGCGACCCCGGCGGCGGTCAGCGCCTCCGCCACCGCCGCACTCAACTGTCGGGACGCTGCATCGAGCCCCGGATAGACGTCCCGCGCCACGGTCGCTCGCAGGGTGGCGATTCCGGCCGCCATCGCCACCGGATTGCCGCTCAGTGTGCCCGCCTGATACACGGGCCCCAGCGGCGCAAGCCGAGCCATGACGTCGCCGCGCCCCCCGAACCCAGCCGCCGGCAGTCCCCCTCCCATGACCTTGCCGAACGTGAACAGGTCGGCGGCCACCCCTTCGCGGCCGAACCAGCCTGCCGCGCTGACGCGGAACCCAGTCATCACCTCGTCGCTGATGAACAGCGCCCCGTGGTCCCGGCACAGTTGCGCGATCCCGGCGTTGAAGCCTGCGTCGGGCGGCACGACGCCCATGTTCGCCGCGGCGGCCTCGGTGATGACACAGGCGATGTCATCACGCTCCCGAAACACCTGCGCCACGGCGGCTAGGTCGTTGTAAGGCAACACGATGGTGTCCTGCGCCTGATGCCCGGTCACCCCGCTGCTGTCGGGCAGCGCGAACGTCGCGACGCCACTTCCCGCCGCGGCCAGCAGCGCATCGACATGTCCGTGATAACACCCGGCGAACTTCACCACGGCGGTGCGGCCGGTGAATCCGCGGGCCAGCCGGATCGCCGACATCGTGGCCTCGGTGCCACTGGACACGAACCGCACCTGATCAACGGGATCCACCCGGTCGACGATGAGCTCGGCGAGCTCCACCTCGCCGGGCGCCGGGGTCCCGAAGGACAGTCCGTCGACCGCCGCGGCTGTGACCGCCGCGATGACCTCGGGATCCGCGTGGCCCAGAATCGCCGGACCCCAGCCGCCGACCAAGTCGACATAGCGACGACCATCGGAGTCCCACAGGTGCGCGCCGCGGCCGCTCACCACGAACCGCGGGGTCCCGCCCACAGCCCCGAAGGCACGGACGGGCGAGTTCACCCCGCCGGGCGTGACGCGTTGGGCTCGGTCGAACAGTTCAGCGGAGGTGGCCACGGCTCATTGTGGCAGCGCCGCAGATCGGACTGGGGTCAGGGATCAGGACGTTGCCGGACTCGGCGTGGGGCTGGCCACCCCGTTGTCCTCCTGATAGCGCGCGGTCAGCACCTTCACCTTCTCGGTGGCGGCCTTGTAGGCCTCCATTCCCTCTTTGGTGATCCCACCCTCGCCGGCGGTGACCCCGGCGCTGATGAGCAGCATGGCCTGCGACGTCGCATCGGCTGCGTCCACGAGTTCGGGGGTCTGCGCCTCGCGCTTGACCGCCCGAACGATGACCGCCTGCTGGGTGAGGGCCGGACCGACCTCGGTGGCCGGCTTCTTGTTGACCTGCTGAATCAGTCTCTCGAAGTCGCTCGACGCCCGGACATAGGTGTCCAGGAGGGCGGATTCCTGCGGGTTCTTCAGGCCGGTGACTTCCGCGGGAGCGGCGGCGACCAGGGTCGGGTCGTTCTGCTCCCCGACCTGGGATCCGACGACCACGCCGATCCCCAGAAGGGCGGCGCCGCCCGCGACAGCGCCGACGATGGTGGCGACTCGATTCATGCGACCCTCCCGGTGCAGTCCGGACATCTTCTCATCCGTTTTGCCCGTTGTGAGCCATTCCCCGCGATTACCGCCTTCGGGCAGCCTCCGCCGAGTGAGCGATCCGGCCCAGAACCGCACATACAGAAGGCCCCCGGTTCTTCACCGAGGGCCTTCTGTGCTTGTGGCGACTACCCGCCGGTGGCCCGGTTGCCCAGGATCGCTCCGACCCCGCCGGCGGCGATCAGGGCGAGGAACCCGAGCCCGGCGCGGGCCGCGTTCTCCGTCGCCGAACCGCCGGCTCCGTCGAAGGCGAAGGCGTAGACACCGTTGATGTTGTCCACACCCACCGGTGCTCCACCGGGGATCCCGGCGCCGCTGTCGACCCGCGTCTGCAGGGCTTCGAACGTCGCCAGGGCCAGACCGGCGGTCTTGGACGCATCGTTGCCTTGCGTCTGCAGACCCTTGCCGCCCTCGTCCCGGATCTGCTCGGCACCATCGACCGCGGCAGGCAGGCCGTCAGCCAGCTGCCGGGTACCCGGTTCGAGCGTGTCGACGACACCGGCCCGGATGGTTCCGACGGCGCAGGCGAGAGTCGCTGTGGGTTCACAGCCGGCACTGTAGGAGCCGACACCGGCCAGCAGCTGCTCGCTGATGCCGTCCAGCAGCGTGAAGCTCACGCCCTCTTCCAGCAGGTCGGTGGCGTCGATGGCGATGGTGAGGACGTCACCGGCCGCACACGTTGCCTTGACCTGGCTCTGGCTGGCGTTGGTGTTCGGCCCGCTGCTCGGGTCGCCCGTCCGCTTGTAGCCCTCGCATCGACCCGCCGGGTAGCCGTCGGAGCCAATACCGCCGAAGGCCAGGTTGGCCCGCGTCTGCATCACGATGCCGGTGGCTGTGGTGATGGTGTCGTTGCCGACCTTGTTGGAGGCCAGCTTGTTCGGGTACCCATCGGGGTCGGTGGTGATGTTCTGCAGCAGCTTGCCGATGGCGATCGGGAAGTAGGTGCTGAGGAGCGACACCGCACCCGAGTTGTCGAGCGTCTTCAGGTCGAGCGGCTTGAACAGGCTCTGCGTCAGGCCTGCCTGCTTCAACCCGAAGGCGTCGATGCCACCCAGGAGTGCGTTGACCACCAGCGAGCAGGGCAGCGCCGGAAGGTTCGGCAGCACAACCGGCTTGCTGGGATCGAACAGCGGGTTCGGACAGTTCGGGCTGCCCTTCACCGTGATGTCCCCCAGACCACCGCAGGGCTCCGGATCGGTCAGCGGGTTACCCGTGATCGGCGGAACGATCGGTCCGGTGTAGCCCGACGGCTGCTTGGTCTCACAACCCAGTGCGGTTGCGAGCGACTTCAGCGCGAACGCGCCTCCGGCCTTCGGATCGGACAAGGCCGCGCCGATGGTGCTCACGCCACCCTTGATGGCGTTGGCCACCTGCCACGCACCACAGGGGTTGGTGTTGCTCTCCGGGTCGCCCTCGATGTCACAGGACGGGTTCGTCAGACCACCGTTGTTGGTGTTCGGGACGTTGTTGGGGTTCTTGCTGTCGGTGGGGATGTCCTTGGTCCGCGCACCGTAGACCAGGGCCCAGAGGGTACGGGCGACGTCGGCGCGACCGGTGTCGATGTCGCCGTTGTCCTTGACCCACGGGCCGGGCTTCTGCGACGACTTGTCCTTGTAGACACCCGCACCTTCCTTGACGCCTTCCATCGCACTGCGGATGGCGTCGAAGCCGTCGGTGATCTGCGCGAAGTCCGGCGAGGACCGCACCTGCTCGGGCAGCGTGGCCGCCGACTCCGTCAGCGTCCCGATGCCCTCTTCGTACAGGGCGGTGATACCCGGAGCCAGCGTTGAGGCCACACCGTCGGCGATCTGGTTGGCGCCGTCGACTGCGGTCTTCAGACCGTCGGACAACTGGCCCGCACCGTCGTACAGGGTCGTACCGGCGTCGGTCAGCTTGCCGGCCAGGTCGGCGCCGTCCTCACCGGTCTTGATGCCGGCCTGCAGATCGGGCGACTTGCTGGGGTTCAGCACCGCCACCTTGATGTCGACCGGCGGCACGACCGCGTCGGTGACCCGACCTTCGATCTCGAGGGTCTGGGTCACGTCCTGGTCGGGCAACGAATCGGGCATCAGCGCCGAGGTAGCGCTGACCAGGGTGGAACCGGTTCCGTCGCCGGAGACCGCCGAGGCCTTGGGGGCGGTGATCTCCTGCCACGAGTCACCGAAGGTGATCGTCGTGGCGGCGGCCATGGGCACCGGGATCTCGCGCTCTTCGGTGATCGTGTTGCCCAGCGCATCCTGGTAGGTCAGCTGAGTCGGCTCACCGGAGTTGTTCGTGAAGGTGTAGGTCAGCTTCGCCAGGCCGGACTGACCGGCGAGGTCTGCGGGCGCGACCGGCTGGCCGTCCAGCTCGGCGGCGACCTCGACGGTCACCGGGATGTCGTCGGGGTTGTAGTCCTGCGAGGTGCGGAACGTCTGGGGTCCGTCGACCGCCACGTCGTACTGCGCCTGGCCGTCCACGACCTCGGGGCTGCCGAACGAGTCCATGTTCTTCGGCGTGCCGCCGTCGACCGCGGGAACCGTGAACTGGGCCTGACCGTTGCCGTCGAGGTTGACCTGCGTCACCAGGGTGGTCCGACCGATCTCACCGTTGGCATTGCCCTGGATCAGGACGGCACGGGTGACGGTGCTCTGCACATCGCCGGTCTCTTCGGCGGTGGCGATCGTGCCGGGCAGGACCGAAGCCGCCACCACGGCGCCTACGCCTGCGAGGGCGGCGATCGCCCGGGCGGTGTTCTTGCGCTTAGCCATGATGTGCCTCACACCTCGTTCGTCGGGTTGGAAGAGCCGGAGCTCGGGGGTGGCGGAGTGGCCGCATCGGTCGTCGCCCCTGCGGCGACCGGCTGGGGCGGCAGACCGGCGTTGGCGCCGGCCTGGTCGATCTTTTCGTCGATCTGGGTGTTGTCCACGAGTTTGTCAGCAACGAACACCGCAGCCAGGAAGGCCAGCGCGCAGGGGACCAGCGAAGCGGTGACGTACTGCGGCATCTCGGTGAGCAGGTTCTGCGGAGCGTTCTCGAAGTAGGTCGCGTAGGAGCCGGTCACCAGGGCCGAGCCCAGGAGCCCCGCCCACAGCGGAAGGCGTCCGGCAGTCAGAGCACAGATCAACGTGATGAGACCGAATCCGATCACGATCTGCAGCACCAGGCCGACGAAACTGTCGTTGAGAAGCAGTGCCTGCATCACGAACAACACCATGGCGATGAGCATGCCGACGATGAAGGAACCGACCCGGCCGACGGGTCCGCCGTCGGACACGAGCCCGAGAACCGCACCCATGGCAAGGCCGAACGCGATGGCGCCCAGACCCAGGTTCAGCACCTGATTCAGCGCCAAGGCAACGATCCCCGCGATTGCGATCACGAGGCCCTGGAGGAAAACCCTGCCCATGCCGACTCCTTCGTTCCGATGCGCACTGGTGGCATCAGGCCTTTTCCTACCAACCTGACAACCACCGCGTGACCAAAACGCAACAATTTCCTTGACCGTTTTACCGGGTATGCCGGGGAAGTCCCACATCCACCCCCCTTTCCCGGCGCGCCTCGCCACAGATAGTGATCTTGACGCCCAAGATCACGACGCACAGTGATGATCACGTCGTTTCGGGCCACTGCCTGGGTAACGGTTCACTGCGCCCGGTGCGCGGACCGCCGCGGACCCGCGGCGGGGTGAGTAGCGGCGCAGCCGCGTATCGAAGCCAAGGCGGAGGTCGGCCCGCACCAGCAGACCACCCCGGGTACGAGCCGACCTGAGCGGGCTTCGATACACCGCCTGCGGCGGCACTCACCCCGCAGAGTGCCGCACCCACCCCGCTGAAGGCCGCCGGCACCCGCAGTCACCGGGTGACCGCCGACCTGGGGCGGTTTCGATACGCGGGCTCACGCCCGCTACTCAACCCGCAGGCCCCTGACCGACCCCCCGCGGGGTGGGGGCGCGCCCAATGAGACCGAGCCGGGGTGGGGGTGGGGGCGACTCCGGCGGCGTCAAGCGGAACAAGCGTGCGCAGCCGAACCGAAGGCGAGGCGAAGCACTAATCAACACCGCGCCGCCCGCAGGGCGGCGACCGCCACTCCAAGAGCCGCCGGATCGATCCCCACCCCCACCCCGGCGCAGCGGCAGAACCCAGGGGCCAGCATCGACGACCCGGTGGGCTTCGATACGCGGGCTGGCGCCCGCTACTCACCCGCGGAAGGGGGGCGCTCCGGCGGCTACTCACCCCGCGGAGGGGGGGCGCTGCGGCGGCTTCTCACGCCGTGGTGGCGGCGGCGGGCCACCTCGACCGCGGGTTGAGGGGGCCACCTCCACGTTGGGTTGACAGTTCCGGCCGCTCAGAGCGGCGTCAGACGAGTGATTCGGCCAGTTCGGTGGCCCAATACGTCAGCACCGCGTCCGCACCGGCGCGGCGGACGCTGAGGACGGTCTCCGCCATCAGCGCCTCACGGTCGAGCCAGCCGTTGGCGGCGGCGGCCTCGATGGCCGCGTACTCGCCCGACACCTGGTAGGCCCAGATCGGCCGGTCACTGGCGGCCGCGATGTCGGCCAGCACATCCAGGTACGACATCGCCGGCTTCACCATGATGATGTCGGCGCCCTCGGCCAGGTCGAGCTGCGCCTCACGCACGCCCTCACGCCGGTTCGCGGGATCCTGCTGGTACGTGCGCCGATCACCGGTCAGGGCGGAGTCCACCGCTTCGCGGAACGGTCCGTACCAGGCCGAGGCGTACTTGGCGGCGTAGGCGAGCAACACCACGTCCGAGCGCCCGATGGCATCCAACGCCGCACGCACCGCTGCGACCTGGCCGTCCATCATCCCGCTGAGCCCGACGACGTCGACCCCCGCGCGAGCCTGCGCCACCGCCATGTCGGCGTAGTACTGCAGCGTGGCGTCGTTGTCGACAGATCCCGTGTCGGTCAGCACACCGCAATGTCCGTGGTCGGTGAACTCGTCCAGGCACAGATCGGCCATGATCACCAGCCGACCGGCGGCCGCATGCCGAGCGCGCGCAATGGCCTGGTTCAGGATGCCGTCGGCGGCACAGGCCTGCGACCCGACCGCGTCTCGGCTGGCCGGGATGCCGAACAGCATCACTCCCCCGACCCCGGCGTCGGCAGCGCGGCGCACCTCGTCGGCCAGGGAGTCGAGCGTGTGCTGCACCACCCCCGGCATGCTCGCGATCGGGCGCGGCTGCGTCAGACCCTCTGCGACGAACAGCGGCTGGATCAGCGTCTGCGGCGCAAGCCGGTGCTCCGCCACCAGTCGCCGCATGGCCGGAGTCGCACGCAGTCGGCGCGGACGGTGCACCGGCATGTCGGTCAGGTGGCCTTGCGTCGTGACGACGACCGGCGCCGACTGGGTCGCCAGGTGGCCTCGCCGGCGTCGACCGCAGCCACCCGCAGTGCGTCGCCGTGCTCGGCGAGGTTTCGGGCCAGGACGTCCACCTTGGGCTCATCGGCCAACACATCCACGGTCAGCCCGTGTTCCTCGGCCGTGCTCGCGGTCTGCGGTCCGATG
>WBZT01002089.1_pt1 | contig 14166 bp, 12 predicted proteins | sample 5204241 | NCBI WGS metagenome assembly WBZT01 (sample SAMN12344358, study PRJNA552823) | activated sludge metagenome | biome: Activated sludge suspended growth; feature: Nitrification reactor; material: Wastewater; isolation source: activated sludge from nitrification reactor of wastewater... | reverse complement strand
CGTCGAGGCGGTCGGTCGCCCGGAGACCTACGAGCAGGCGTTCTATGCCCGGGACCTGGCCGGCACCGTGGTCCTCGTCGGCGTCCCGACGCCGGACAAACAGGTCACCCTGCCGATGATCGAGATCTTCGGCCGCGGCGGTGCGCTCAAGTCGAGCTGGTACGGCGACTGCCTGCCCTCCCGCGACTTCCCCATGCTCGTCGAGCTCTACCGGCAGGGCCGCTTCCCGCTCGAGGACTTCGTCTCCGAGCGGATCGGGCTGGGCGACGTCGAGGCCGCCTTCGAGAAGATGCACCGCGGCGAGGTCCTGCGCTCGGTCGTCGAGATCGCGGGTGGCACCTCCGCATGACCGGTATGCCGCCCTCCCTCACCGACGTCGTCGCCGCCCTGCCGAGGTCTCCTGGTGGGGTGCGCGTCGAACACCTGGTGACCTCGGGGACCTTCAGCCTCGACGGCGGAACGTGGGAGGTTGACAACAACGTCTGGATCCTCGGGGACGACGACGAGTGCGTGGTGTTCGACGCTCCCCACGACGCCGAGCCGATCCTGGCGGCCATCGGCGAGCGTCGTCTGCTCGCCGTCGTGTGCACGCACGCGCATGACGACCACATCACCGCGGTCCGGGAGGTCTGCCGGGCAACCGGGGCGACGGCATACCTGCATCCAGCTGACCGGGTGCTGTGGGATCGCGTGCACGACACTCCGCCCGACCACGACCTTGTCGACGACGACCGCCTCTCGGTCGGTGACGTCGAGGTGCGCGTGATGCACACTCCCGGTCACGCACCGGGGGCGTGCTGCTTCTCGGTGCCGGAGCTGGGCGTGGTGTTCTCCGGAGACACTCTGTTCAACGGCGGGCCTGGTGCGACCGGCCGGTCGTTCAGCGATTTCCCGACCATCATCGACTCGATCCAGGCGCGGCTGCTGTCCTTGCCGGCCGAGACGGTCGTGCTCACCGGGCACGGCGACGCGACGACGATCGGGGCAGAGCAGCCACACGTGGGGGAGTGGCTGAAGCGGGGTCATTGACGCATTGGCGTTGCGGGCCACGTCGACGGGCGGGGCGGGTCATTGAAGGGGCTAAGTGACCCGCCTCGCCTCATGTCATCGACTCGACGGCGCGGTCGCGCACGGTTGGGGAGCCAGGGCCAGTCCGCTCGGGCCGTCGGCCAGGTAGACCACCAATCCGGTCGCAGTCCGGGCGACGAGCCGGCACTCCGTCGGCCAGCCCTTCATCGCGGCCACGGTTGTGCCTGACGCAAGGAAGGCCGCGTCGCCGTCTGCCGCGACGGGCATGGCGTCGGTGAGGTCGTTCCACCGAGCGAGCGAGCACTTCACCGTGAAGACGTCTGGCCCGAGGTCGGCGGTCGTTGCGGTGGGGATGGCTGCCAGTCGGCTGGGGCCGAAACTGGCGGCGCTGCTGTAGGCGCGCCCGCCCCACCGAAGGAAGTCGGCGTAGTCGACCTTCACCTGATCGGTGTTGGGGGTCGGTGCCGGAGGGCACCATCCGGCTGGTCCGTGGCCCCGCCCCGCCGAGTTAGCCGGACCCGACGGCATCGTCGGGGTCGCCGAGGTGACCGGCGTCGCCGAGGTCGCCGGGGTCGTTGAGATCGTTGAGATCGCCGGTGTCGTTGGACCGGACGCCATGGTCACCGCCCGTGGGGAACACGCGGACAGGGCCGTCAGCAGCGCCAGCACTGGCACGGCCACGGCGGCCACTCGGGCGGTTCGGGAGGCACGCGGCATACTCGACGGCGCAGTCATCATGACCAGTGAACCGCACTGCCCCCTTGTGGGGTTGCACGGCGGCACCAGAACGGGCGCGCGGGACCGGCCGGCATACCCCCCTAGACTTGCCGGGGTGAGCCTGCACCTGTTCGACACCGCCGCGCGCGAGATGCGCGAGTTCCGCCCGCTTCAGGACGGCAAGGTCGGCATGTACATCTGTGGCCTCACCACGCAGGGGGCCCCGCACATCGGGCACGTCCGCTTCGCTGTCGCGTTTGACGTGCTGCGCCGGTGGCTCACCGTCGGGCACGAGCTTGAGGTCACCCTCGTGCGCAACGTCACCGACATCGACGACAAGATCCTCGCGAAGGCCACCGAGGCCCAGCAGGAGTGGTGGGCCTGGTCCTACCGCAACGAGCGGCTCACCTCCGAGGCCCTCGACCTGCTCGGCGTGCTCCCGGCCACCTACGAGCCGCGCGCCACCGGGCACATCGTCGAGATGGTCGAGCTCATGGACACCCTCGTCGAGAAGGGCCATGCGTATGCCGCCGCCGACGGCAGCGGCGACGTCTACTTCGACGTCAAATCCTGGCCCGAATACGGTTCGCTCACCGGTCAGGCCCTGGAAGACATGGCGCCCGCCGAGGACGCCGACCCGCGCGGCAAGCGCGACCCGCGCGACTTCGCCCTGTGGAAGGGCCACAAGGTCGACGAGCCGGCCAGCGCGCAGTGGCCGACCCACTTCGGCCACGGCCGCCCCGGCTGGCACTTGGAGTGCTCCGCGATGGCCCGGCGCTACCTCGGCGACGCCTTCGACATCCACGGTGGTGGGATCGACCTGCGCTTCCCCCACCACGAGAACGAGCAGGCCCAGTCGCGCGCGGCTGGCCTGCCGTTTGCGAACTTCTGGCTGCACAACGCCTGGGTGACCGTCCGCAACCAGAAGATGGGCAAGTCCCTGGGCAACGCCCTGGAGATCCAGGCGGTGACCCGGGTGGCCCGCCCGCTCGCCGTCCGCTACTACCTCACCGCCGCCCACTATCGGTCGATGATCGAATATCACGAGGGCTCACTCGCTGAGGCCGGTGCCGCCGTCGACCGGATCGAGGGGCTCCTCGATCGCGTCGACCAGGTCCGTCCGCTCGCCGACCGCAGGGGCACCCTGCCGCAGGCGTTCCGCGACGCGATGGACGACGACCTCAACGTCTCCGGAGCGCTCGCGGTCGTCCACGACACCGTCCGGGCGGCCAACACGGCGCTGGATGACGGCGACCTCGACGGGGCGGCCGACCTGGCTGCTGCCGTGGTGGCGATGACCCACATCCTTGGCGTCAACCCGATGGACCCGCACTGGGCCGGGGCGAGCACGCCCGGTCAAGGTGACGCCACGGCCGCTCTCGACTCCCTCGTCCAGGCTCAGCTCGCCGCGCGCCAATCAGCCCGGAGCGCAAGGGATTTCGCTGCCGCCGACGCCATCCGAGACCAGCTCACTGCGGCTGGGATCGCCATCGAGGACACGCCGTCCGGCCCCCGCTGGTCGCTGTCCCGCCCGGCCGATGCCCCCGTGACCTCGGCGCCCCGCGGCATACCCACCGACGCACCTGCCCCCCAACCGAAGGACTGACATGGCCGGCAACTCCCAACGCCGCGGGGCGGTCCGCAAGAGCGGCAAAGGCCCCACCGTCGGCTCGGGGGGTCAACGCCGCCGTGGTTTGGAGGGCAAGGGCCCCACCCCGAAGGCCGCCGACCGCGAGAACCACAAGGCACACAAGCGCGCCCAGGCCGCGGGCTCCGGCACCTCGTCCGCTGGGTCCAGCGCGCAGGGCCGGTATGCCGCCCGCCCCACCTCCGCGGGTCGGCCCACCTCGGGCGACGGCCGAGGCTCTGGCCCGGGTTCGACAGGGCGGGGTGTCTCCACCGGCCGGAGCGCCCCCGCTGGCCGGGGTGCCGGGCCCAGCCGGGCATCACGCGGCAGCCGCCCCAGCGCGCCGGGTCGTCGGGGCAAGCCCAGCTCCGAGGTCGTCGCCGGGCGCAACTCCGTGGTGGAAGCACTGCGGGCCGACATCCCCGCCTCGACCCTGTTCATCGCCAGCCGGATCGACTCTGACGACCGGGTTCGTGAGGCGCTCACCCAGGCGACGCAGCGCGGCATACCGATCCTGGAGTGTCCCCGGGCGGAGCTCGACCGGATCACCGACGGGGCCGTCCACCAGGGGCTCGCGCTGCAGGTGCCGCCCTACCCGTATGCCGACCCCGACGACCTCATCGACCCGTTGACGCCCGGGGTGCCGCTCATCGTCGCGCTCGACGGGATCACCGACCCGCGCAACCTCGGGGCGATCATCCGCTCGGTGGCGGCGTTTGGCGGGCACGGGGTGGTCGTCCCGGAGCGCCGGTCGGTCGGCATGACCGCGAGCGCCTGGAAGACTTCCGCTGGTGCGGCGGCCAGGGTGCCGGTCGCGCTCGCAGGCAACCTCACCCGGGCGATCGAGCGTTATCAGAAGGCAGGGTTTGTCGTCATCGGCCTCGACATGGACGGCGACGTCACCCTGCCCGAGGTGGATCTCGGTGACGAGCCCGTCGTCGTCGTGGTCGGTTCGGAGGGCAAGGGCCTATCTCGCCTGGTGCGGGAGACCTGCGACCGGGTGGTCTCGATCCCGATGGCCAGCACGGTCGAGTCCCTCAATGCCGGGGTCGCGGCGAGCGTTGCGCTCTATGAGATCGCCCGGCAACGGGCCGCCACACCGAGGCGTTCGCGGTAGCACGCGAGCGCGGCCTCGCGCGGCTGGTTAGCATGTGCCCACCGCTCGTCGGCGGTGGCCAGGACAGCAAGGAGTATGCCGTGGGGAAGAGCGCGCGCGTCCAGAACGCCCGCTTGGCCGAGTTGCGCGCTGCGCAGGCCAAGGCCGAGCGCCGCAGCAAGCTGATGATCGCCGGGGCGACCGTGGGGGTCGTCGTCATCGTCGTCGTCGCGCTGGTCGTCGCGGCGCTGCAGGGCGGGAGCCGTGACGTCACGGGCCAGTCAGCCAGCGCCCTGGACCAGGCCACGTTCGCCAAACTGACCAGTGTGCCGGCCACCGCCTTGGACACCGTCGGTGTGGGGACCAGCGCCAACCCGCCCAAGACGATCGATGCGCCAGCCCTCACCAAGGATGGCAAGCCCCGGGTGGTCTACGTCGGTGCGGAATACTGCCCGTTCTGCGCGACCGAGCGTTGGCCCCTCGTGGTGGCACTGTCGCGGTTCGGCACGTGGAACAACCTCAGCGCGTCGTTCTCGGCCCCGGCGCCGGAGACCAACCCGAACACTCCCACGGTGTCGTTCCACGGCGCGACCTACACGAGCCAGTACCTCTCGTTCACGGGCTATGAGACGGCCACGAACAAGATGACCAACGGACAGTGGGGCAAGCTCGACGCGCTGGAAGGTGATGACCTCACCCTGTTCCAGACCTACAACGCCCCGCCCTACACGCAGAGCAAGGGCGCCATTCCGTGGATCTCCTTCGGCGGCACAGCGATCCAGGAGGGTGCGTCCTACGACAGCGGCGTCCTGCTCGGCAAGACCCAGGCCGAGATTGCCTCGGCCCTCGCCGACCCGACGAGCGACATCGCCAAGGGGGTCAACGGCACGGCCAACACCATGACGGCACAGATCTGCAAGTTGACCGGCCAGCAGCCGGCCGCCGTGTGCACAGCGCCGGGCGTGGTCGCTGCTGCGGCGACCCTCAAATGAGCGGCGCGTCCGGGCCGCGTCCACCCGCAGGCGCTGGTCAGTCGACGAAATCGGCCGCCCGTCCGGGGAGTTCACGCGAGCGGATCGTCCCGGTCTGGCTGCCCAAGGCGGCCTTGGCCATCTGCCTGCTGGGGTTGGTGGTCTCGGCGTATCTCACCATCGACGCGTTCACCGGTGGCGCCACGCTGGCCTGCCCGGAAGGCGAGACGATCAACTGCGCCAAGGTCACCGAGAGCGAGTGGTCGAAGCTGTTCGGAGTGCCGGTCGCCCCGTTGGGGCTGGTCTTCTTTGCCGGCCTGGCGTGGCTGTGCCGTCCGGTGTTGTTCCGGCGTCCGGGCAAGCGGTGGGATCGCCTGCGCCTCACCGGAGTCGGCGTCGGCCTGGCGATGGTGCTCTATCTGGTCTGGGCCGAGTTGTTCAAGATCCACGCGATCTGCCTGTGGTGCACGGTCGTGCACGTCTTGACCTTCGCGCTGTTCCTCGTCCTGCTGTTCGGACAGATCCTCATCGAGCCGCCCCCGGCCCGGGTGCGCTACAAGGACCGTCCGCGCTGACCGAGCTACCGCGATCGGCTCGTGAGGGTTCCTGGCAGACGCGCGTCACTTCTCCTTGACGACGACCGTCTTCATGATCTTGTCCGCGAACGTCTGGCGCATCGGGTCCCACAGCGGCCACAGATACCCGATGTAGACGGCGCCGTCGAGGTAGTGGCACAGCTGACGCAGGAAGTTATTGCCCATGGTGAGGATCTGCCCGTTGTCCTGGCGGATCACCCGGATTCCCCACCGCTTCTTACCCCAGGACTGGCCGGTCCGGCCTTGGACGACGACCGTGTTGTAAAACCCGACGACGAAGATGCCGAGCACGCCAATCACCAACAGTGCGACGCCGAGCCACATGGCCCCCGGGTTGCCCGGCGAGACGACGGTGCCACTGCGTGTTTTCGTTGGCGCGTTGATCGCCGCCATCATGATCCCGGCGACGTAGGCGATCGAGAAGGGCAGGAGGTAGAGGGTATCGATCAGGGCTGCCACGACCCGATCCCCCCAACTGGCCAGCGGGAAGGTCGGCGCCCACCCGGCCCACGCCTGCTGGGGCGGTGCCGCCGGATAGCCCGGGTATGCCGGATGGCTAGGTCCCGCGGCATACCCACCTGACGTGGGCGGCGCGGAGAAGACTCCAGGGTTGGGCGGCGCGGTGGAGTCGGCGGGGTGCGGCGGCGGGAACATCGGGTGGGGTTGCTGCGGAACGGGTGGCTGATCGGTGCTCATCACGAACCCCCTGGGGTGCTGCAACGGGTGACGCCTGGATGCGGCGAGTCTAGTTCGTGTCGACGGTCGGCAGCTCGACGGCTCCGAGCACGGGCATGGCGCGGGTGTCGATGCCCAGCACAGCCTGCTCGTCGGGCTTGGCGGGCAGGACGGTGCGCACGTAGTCGGCGATGGTGTCAGCCAAGGGAAGGTCGCGGCCAGCCCGTTCGGAGAGATACCACCGGTGCTCCAGCACCTCGTGAAACACCTCGGCGGCCTCCAGCTTGCCGCGCAGCTCGCGGGGCACGGCCCGCACGGTGGGCTCATAGACGTTGACCAGCCAGTCGTGGGCGACGACGGCCTCGTCCTCGGCGAGTCGGTCGGTGGCCGCGCGGAAGGAGTCGAGGTCGTTGAGCAGCCGCCGGGCTTGGTTCTCCTCGACGTCCAGCCCGGTCAGGCGCAGCAACCGGCGGCTGTGGTGTCCCGAGTCGACGACTTTGGGCTGGATCTGGATCGTCGTTCCGCCGATGTCGGTCGACATGGCCAGCTCGCCGACGTCGAACCCCAAGGCGTTGAGCCGCCGGATCCGCTCGTCGACCCGCCACCGGTCGCCGGTCTCGAATCGCTCGACCCCGGTGAGCTCCGACCAGAGCGAGTGGTAGCGCCGGACGATCTCGGTCGCCGTGTCGACCGGGTCGGTGTGCTCCTCGAGGTAGCCGCCAGCCTGCAGGTCCATGAGCTCGCCGGCGATGTTGACCCGCGCGATGTCCAGGTCGTGCTCGCGCTGTCCGTCGGACAGCCGCGGGTGCATCTCCCCGGTCTCGGCATCCACGAGGTATGCCGCGAACGCCCCGGCATCCCGCCGGAACAGGGTGTTGGACAGGGAGACGTCCCCCCACCAGAAGCCGTCGAGGTGCAGGGTGACGAGCAGGACGGCGAGGGCGTCGATCAGCCGGGCCGCGGTGTCGGGCCGCAGCGACTGCGAATAGAGCGCGCGGTAGGGCAGGGAGAACTGCAGGTGCCTGGTGATGAGGCAGGCGTCCAGGGACTGGCCGTTGGCGTCGACCCGGCCGGTGACGACCGCCAGCGGGGTCACGCACGGCAGGTCGAGCCGCCCGAGCGCGCGCAACATCGCATACTCCCGGGCCGCGATGTCGGCCTTGATCTCTTTGACGGCCAAGACGCCGCCGGACAGCTTGACGAAACGGACGATGTGCCGCGAGATACCGCGGGGAAGCGCGGCGAGATGGTCGTCGGGCCAGTCCTCCAGCGGGATCGACCACGGCAGGTCGAACAAGGCCGGATCTGGTCGGGCTGAGGTGATTTCCAGTGCCACAGTTGGCGATTCGCTTCCAGGTGGATGCTGCCGGTCACGCCGGGTGAGAGCCGCGATGGTCGGGACGACCGCGGCCGGCGCCTTCGCGGGGAAGGCGCCGGCCGCGGCATACCGTCAGGGGTGTATGCCGGTCCGCCCACTCGCGCGGCGACCGGCACCGCGCTCAGTCGTTGAGGCGCACACCGGTCGCGGCGTCGAACAGGTGGATGTGACCCGGCTTGGGGACCAGGCGGATCTTGTCGCCGCGCTTCGGAGGACGACGACCGTCCACCCGCGCGAGGAACGGCTTGTGCGAGGAGTCGTCGCCGTCGGTGCCGATCTGCGAGACGCCGTCGGGCGTTCCGTAGACGTAGGCGTCGGCGCCGAGCTCCTCGACGACGTCGACCGTGACGTCAAGGCCGGAGGCGTCGGTCGTCAGGTCGAGGTCTTCGGGGCGGACACCCAGGGTGACCCGGCTGCCGCTGGCCTTGGCCAGGACCTCGCGGGGCACGGCGACCGTGTGGGCGCCGAGCTTGACGCCACCGTCGACGACCGGGACGTCCAGGAGGTTCATCGCGGGCGAGCCGATGAAGCCGGCGACGAAGACGTTGGCGGGGTGGTCGTACATCCGCCGCGGGGCGTCGCACTGCTGGAGGTAGCCGTCCTTGAGCACGGCGACCCGGTCACCCATCGTCATGGCCTCGGTCTGGTCGTGGGTGACATAGACCGTGGTGACGCCCAGGCGCCGCTGCAGCGACGCGATCTGGGTGCGGGTCTGGACGCGCAACTTGGCGTCGAGGTTGGACAGCGGCTCGTCCATGAGGAAGACCTGCGGCGAGCGCACGATGGCCCGGCCCATGGCGACACGCTGGCGCTGGCCACCGGAGAGGGCCTTGGGCTTGCGCTCGAGGTAGGGCTCCAGGTCGAGGATCTTGGCGGCCTCGAGGACCCGCTTGGTGATCTCGTCCTTGGCGACGCCGGCAATCTTGAGCGCGAAGCCCATGTTGTCGGCAACCGACATGTGCGGGTAGAGGGCGTAGTTCTGGAAGACCATGGCGACGTCGCGGTCCTTGGGGGACAGATGGGTGACGTCGCGGTCACCGATGAAGATCTGGCCGCCATTGACCTCTTCCAGGCCAGCGAGCATGCGCAGGGAGGTGGACTTGCCACATCCGGAGGGGCCGACGAAGACGAGGAACTCCCCGTCCGCAATGTCGATGTTGAGCTTGTCGATGGTCGGCTTCGGGTTGCCCGGGTAGTGCCGGGTCGCGTCCTTGAAACGGACAGTTGCCATGGTTGAACGACTCCTTCACCGGCAGGAACGTGCCGGACGATCCGTTGTAAAGGGTGATGGGCAGCACCGAGTGGTGCAACCGGTTGCCATCCTGCCGCACCGGTCAGGTCACTGTCCAGTAACGGTCTGAAAAATCTTTCATGCAGGTCTGGAAGTTCTTGCACGGCCTGGCTAGAGTCACTCGGGTGAGGACGGCCGCCGGGCCGTCCGGCTTCGAAGGAGAATCCATGCACAAGCGCGTCTACGGCGCCGTGGCTCTTGCGGGCGTGACCGCATTGGCCCTCAGCGCCTGTGGCGGGTCGTCGACCCCCTCGGCCTCCACTGCAGCGTCCACCGCCGCCAAGGCCACGACTGCCGCCGCTCCGGCGCCGGCCACCACGGGCGCTCCCGTCCGTGACGCTGCCGTCGACCTGGTGATCTGGTGCGACCAGGACCGCAAGCCGATCATCGACAAGTACGCCGCGGCCTTCGGGGCCGAGATGAGCATCAAGGTCGCCGTCCAGGTCTCGACCGACGTGCGCAAGGACTTCAAGGACGCCACCAACGCGGGCAAGGGCCCGGACGTCATCGTCGGCGCCCACGACTGGCTCGGTGAGCTCGTCCAGAACCAGGCCGTCAAGCCGATCAACCTCTCCGCCGCCGACCAGGCCAAGTTCCCGGCTGAGGCCATGGCCGCCGCGAAGTTCAACGGTCAGGTCTACGGCGTCCCGTATGCCGTCGAGAACATCGGCATCGTTCGCAACACCGCGTTGGCCCCCGACGCCCCCAAGACCTTCGAAGAGATGGTCACCAAGGGCCAGGCTCTGGTGAAGGAGGGCAAGGCCACCAACGCGGTCCTGCTCACCGTCAGCAAGACCGGCGACGCCTACCACTCCTACCCGTTCCTCAAGGCCTTTGGTGGCGGCATCTTCGCTCAGAAGGACAACGGCGACTACGACGCGACCAAGGTCATCGTGGGCTCGGCTGAGTCGATCCAGGGTGGCGAGCAGCTGGCCAAGCTCGGCAAGGACGGCATCCTGTCGACGAACGTCGACGGCGGCATCGTCGACCAGGTCTTCGACGCGGGCAAGGCTCCCTACGCCATGACCGGCCCGTGGGCGATCGACAAGGCGAAGAAGGCCGGCATCAAGTACGCCATCTCACCGCTGCCGACCATTGGCGGCAAGCAGATGACCCCGTTCCTCGGCGTGCAGATGTTCTACGTCTCGGCCAAGGCCAAGAACGACGCCTTCGCCCAGGAGTTCGTCACCAAGTACGTGACGAAGAAGGACCTGCAGATCGACATGTACAACATCGGCAAGCGTCCGCCGGCCCTCACCGAGGCCTACACCCAGGTCGCAGCCTCCGACCCCGACATCAAGGCTTGGTTCGAGGCTGGCAAGGGTGCCCTCCCGATGCCGAACATCCCCGCGATGAACTCCGTCTGGGGCCCGTTGGGTCAGGCGACGGCCGACATCATCGCCCAGAAGGCGACGGCCGCCGACCGGCTCAAGGCCGCGCAGACCGAGATCGAGGCGAACATCAAGAAGGCCGGCTGATCTTCAGCTGACTCCACGCTCGGGCCGGCCGGTCATCCGGCCGGCCCGAGCGGCATACCCCTCCCGTGGGCCAATGCGTGGCCCGGCACTGCCCGACCGCCGCGCGCGACCCAGCCTCATCTCCTCCCGCCGTTCGCCTTGGAGCGCCCCGTGACCAAAAGCCCGTGGATTGTCGTCAAATGGGTGGCGATCACCGCCGCCCTTGCCCTGCTCGTCTGGATCGGCGGCAAGTTCGCCGCGGCCGGGAGCCTGTGGGCGGTCGTCGGTGTCTCGTTCATCGCCATGTGTGTCCTGGCGATCTATGGCACGACCCGCGCCGTCCCGATGAAGTACCTCTTCCCCGGGCTGTTCTTCCTCATCGCCCTGCAGATCTGGCCCATCGTCTTCACCGTGATGACGTCGTTCACCAACTACGGCGACGGGCACATGGGCACCAAGGACGAGTCGATCAAGTACCTCATCGCCCAGACGGTCAAAGAGGTCGAGGGGACGCCGCGGTATGCGATGTCTGTCGCGGTCAAGGCGGGCGGGGACGTCGCCACCGGCGACATCACCCTCCTGCTCACCGACCCCAAAGACGGCGCCACGTATGCCGGCACGCCAAACGGGCTCGCGTCCCTCACTGACGGTGTCGAGAAGGGCCCGACCGGCAAGATCACCGCCGCGACCGGCTACCAGATCCTCATCGCCCGAGAGGTGAACGCCCGGTCCAAGGACCTGTCCGACATCGTCGTGCCGACCGAGGGCGGTGGCATCAAGACCTCCGGACTGTCCGAGGCGTTCGTCGGCAAGGCGTCGATGCAATACGACGCTGCTGCCGACCGGCTCATCGACACGGCCACGGGCAAACGCTATATGCCGCACAACGCGCTCTGGGTGCCTGAGGACGGCCAGGGTCAGTCGTTGACGTCGGGCTGGCAGGAGAACGTCGGCCTGCGCAACTACACCGATGCCTTGACCAACGAAACGCTGCGCAACGGGTTCGTCAAGATCCTCGTCTGGAACCTCATCTTCCCGCTCATCTCGGTGCTGTCGACGTTCTTGCTCGGCATGGGTTTCGCCCTGCTGTTCAACGACGACCGGATCAAGGGGAAGGGGCTCTGGCGCTCGCTGCTCATCCTCCCCTATGCGCTGCCCGGCTTCGTCACGGCGCTCGTCTGGCGGCAGATGTTCAACCAGGACCAGAACTTCGGCCTCATCAACAAGACCTTCGGGATGACCATCGACTGGCTGGGTGACCCGACCTGGGCCAAGGTTGCCATCCTCATCACCAACCTGTGGCTCGGCTTCCCCTACATGTTCCTCATCTGCACCGGTGCGCTGCAGGCCGTGCCCACCGACGTCAAGGAAGCCGCCAAGATCGACGGCGCTTCGGGGTTCCGGACGATCCGCTCGATCATCATGCCGTTGGTGCTCGTGGCCGTCGGCCCGCTGCTCGTCGCGTCCTACGCCTTCAACTTCAACAACTTCGCGCTCATCTTCCTGCTCACCAACGGCGGACCCTTCGAGGGCAACCAGACCCAGGTCGGCTCGACCGACCTGCTCATCACCTATGCCTTCCGGTTGGCCATCGGTGGCACAACGCCGAACTTCGGCTTCGCCGCCGCGATCTCGATGTTCATCTTCGTCATCGTCGCCCTCATCTCCCTGCAGGGCTTCCGCCGCACCGCTTCCCTCGAGGACGTGAACTGATGACCGCCACCGTCACCTCCGCCGCCACCCCGGCGCACAGCTTCGACGCGCCACCCACGGCCAAGCGCCGCGACCCGTGGCAGATCGTCCGCTATCTCGCGATCGGGGCGGCCCTGATCTTTGCCCTCTTCCCCATCTGGTTCATCGTCGCGGCCGCGGTCAACCCATCGGGCAACCTCAACACGACCCAGCTCATCCCGGATGCCTTCGGGATGGCCAACTACGGCGACCTCACCAACGCGAGGCCGTTCTGGTCCTGGTACAAGAACACCCTCATCATCGCCGGGCTCGGCTCGATCGCGGCCGTCTTCATCGGGGTGTGCGCGGCATACGCCTTCTCGCGACTGCGTTTCCAGGGGCGGCGACCGGGCCTGATGACCCTGCTGCTCATCCAGATGTTCCCGTCGCTGCTCACCTTCGTCGCGCTGTTCCGGATCTTCACCGACCTCGGCGATGTCATCCCGCAGTTCGGGCTCAACACCTCGATCGGCCTGATCCTGGCCTACCTCGGTGGTGCGATGGGCGGCAACGTCTGGCTGCTCAAGGGTTACTTCGACACGGTGCCCAAAGAGCTCGACGAGGCGGCCAAGGTCGACGGGGCCAGCCACGCCCGGGTGTTCTTCACCATCACCCTGCCGCTCATCACCCCCATCCTCGTCACCGTCGGGATGATCCAATTCATCGGCCTGTTCAACGAGTTCCTCCTCGCGAGCGTGTTCCTCAAGGACGTCGACGCGCAGACCCTCGGTGTCGGCCTCAACGCCCTGCTCACGGCCGACCGCAACAAGTACTTCGGAGCGTTCTGCTTCGGAGCGGTCCTCGCCTCGGCACCGATCGTCCTCATCTACCTCAGCTTCCAGAAGCAACTCATCGGTGGCCTCACTGCCGGGTCGGTGAAGTGACGGGACCCAACCCCGGGGTCGGGCTGGACCGGCCGCATCACGACGGCTCGGCGCTCTACGTCTCGACCGAGACCCCGCGCCTGGGCGACCGAGTCACCGTCTGGTTGCGAGTCCCGGCCGGGGCGACCCGCCCTGGGGAGGCGCCGTATGCCGCGGCATACGTGCGCCTGTTGCACGACGGGGAGCCGCGCTTCGTCGCCGCAGTGCGCGATGTCGAGCGTTCCAGCGAGCGCGAGACCTGGTGGCGCGCCGAGCTGGAGTGTCGCAACCGGGTGACGTCCTACCGGTGGTTGCTGTCCGGTGGTCCGGTCGGTTGGCTTTGGGTGAACGGCGCCGGTGTGCACTATCGCGACGTGCCCGACGGAGCCAATTTCCGCATCGTTGCGTCCGATTCGCCGCTCCCGGAGTGGCATCTCGACGCGGTCGTCTATCAGATCTTCCCGGACCGGTTCGCCCGCTCGGCCGCCGCTGACCAGCGACCGACCCCCGACTGGGCGGTCCCGGCGGCCTGGACCGACCCGGTCGAGATCGGATCACCCTCCGCGGGGAGTCGGCAGTTCTTCGGCGGCGACCTCGACGGCATCACCGAACATCTGGACCACATCGCGGCCCTGGGCTTCGATGTCGTCTACCTCACGCCGTTCTTCCCCGGCCGCTCCAACCACCGTTACGACGCCCACACCTTCGACGAGGTCGACCCCGTGCTCGGCGGTG
>WBZT01002085.1_pt1 | contig 14169 bp, 6 predicted proteins | sample 5204241 | NCBI WGS metagenome assembly WBZT01 (sample SAMN12344358, study PRJNA552823) | activated sludge metagenome | biome: Activated sludge suspended growth; feature: Nitrification reactor; material: Wastewater; isolation source: activated sludge from nitrification reactor of wastewater treatment... | reverse complement strand
TAGCAGGACCCGTAGCTTAACTGGATAGAGCATCTGACTACGGATCAGAAGGTTAGGGGTTCGACTCCCTTCGGGTCCGCTACCGATCAACGCCTCGCATTTCGCGGGGCGTTTTTTTGTTTCAGCGGTTTCTGGCGAGTCGGTTTGTGGTTCCGGGTTTCCTGCCTACGCAAATGCTTCGGCAGGCAGGCGGGTTGATTGCGTTAAACGTTTTAACGTTTTAACGTTTTAACGTTTGAACGTTTTAACGTTTTAACGTTAAAGCGTTGAGATCTACCCTTCAACATTCAACCTTCAACTTTCAACCAACCCGAAACGCGGAACAATCAACGCTCGCCATGTTCCAGTCTCATTCGATCACCACCCGTCCACTCACCCGTTCCTTCTCCGTTTCCAGGACTACGATGTACAGCCCGGCGGCCGTGCCGCCAAGGTCCCATTGGCGGGTGTAGTAGGGCGGCTGGATGCTGAACTCCTCGCGGCGGAGCAGTTGGCCGGTGACCGAGTAGAGCGAGAGACTGCCCTGCTTGCCTTTTAGGTATTGCCCGTTCACAAACAACTGCCGCCAGCCGGTATGGAAGAACAGCTTCAACAGCGCTGGCTCAAAGACCGGCACCTGGCTCACGCTTGTGATCAACGAATCGCACACACTTCCCGCCAGCGGCCCCAGCTCGTAGTTGGGGTTGTTGGGTAGGCCGTGGTAGCAACGATGGCCTCCCAAATAAAAGCTGTAGGGACGAAAATCACACAAAGCGGCAGGCTGATTGGGGTCGTGGATCACGCTGATGTTCATGTTCTCAGGATAAAAAGTCGTATCGCAATAGAGGTAGAAAAAACCACAATCGTTATTATCCAGGTACTGTGACAGGTAGATCTTATTGTCAGGGCCAAGTTTCAGCATTCCCGTCTCATAAGGAAGATAAAAATTGTAAATCGTATCCATGCTTGCCTGAATATCCGGGGCCAGTAAATCGAACTGTATGAGGCAGGAAATGGAATCATTGTTCCCGTACTCGACAGTACTCAGGTAAAGCTTCGTCTCATCCGGACTAAACTCGCTGGACCAAAAAAGCCCATTGAGCGTGGTTACCTGACGCTGATGCACAAACCGGGGGTTACTCAATATCCCGGTGCAGCGGTCAAAGTCGAAAAGTTCGATAAATTGGTTACAATCGGTTGCAACAAGTTTATTCCCACTTGGGCTAAACTTAAGCCGAAGGAGGTTCGTTTCGCTTGCCCGGCCAATTAGCTGTACAGGTTGTGGGTGAATACCATCAGGACTTATCAGATAGGTATACACTTCATCGCTCAATTGTCCAATGGTGCCTTCTTTATGTATTACCCACCAATCCCGGCCATTACCGTGTTTCACAGCAGCAAGCCCGTCATTAACGGGGAAGTTCTGCAATTGAACGTTCTTCTGAATTACACGACCTAATCCACCATTATAACTCAGGTCAATAAGAGAATAGTAGCATCCTGGATTAATCGCTGGTGTTATTCCTGCTGAGAATAGATAAAACTGATTTAGATTTCCCGGATTGGGTACTATAACCATTTCCTGATACCACCCAGTGCCAACAATAGTATCACCATTTTCCATCATTTGATGCAACTTGTTCACTACATAGCCTTGCTTATACGTTGAGCCGGAAATCCAATAAGGCACATAGGGATCCCCAGCATAAAACAAGAGATTTCCAAGACTATCACAAATACTAACACATGTACCTCTTGATCTAAGAATTGATTCACCTGATACAGGGGTAGATAAAGTAGTGAAGTTTATCGCCGCACTATCACCGAATGCCCAATATCGGTCAGTGAACTGTCCGTTGGCCAGAAGTCCGCTGAACGTAAAAATGAGTAAGAGAATCTTCTTCATCTATTCAGAATAATGCGTTCTGAGAAGTTGACTCCTTCACCAATAAACTTAGCAACATAGACTCCGGCAGGCAGCCACTCCAGGTTGACCCATTCCATCGATCTTCCAATAAGGACATGGTTGCTGATTAACTTTTCACCAATCATGGAGTAGATTTCCATATGCAGCCCGTTCACCATTGGATTATCGCATGCTATCAGTAACTGACCTGAAGTAGGGTTGGGAGAACAGTACACAACATTCTCACGCGAGCCACTACCCGTGCTTCTGAATCCGATTGGCATATCTTCTAAGTCCAGTCGCAGGATTGCCCTGGCGCGATACACGGCTTCTCCGCCAATGACCGGGTTCTGATATGCGATGGCAAGCAAATCCTGTTTTTGACCAAGATTGTAATAAACAGAATCTCCTGAAGATTCAATTACAATCTGATTTACAGCCACACTGTTAGCCTCATGCAGGTTCGACGGCACCAGCCCAAGGTTTAGAATAGCAGCTTGCGCTGTCTCATTGTTAATGAGATGATCCTCGATATCCTTTAGGTAGCCTTGATTCGATAAAGCGTAGAGGTTGAAAAAATTCTGCAATTCGACATCGTGAACGGTTCCCTGATATAGTAATTGAAGACTATCGTGAAGCAATCCATAGGCCGCCTTTCTGTCGAAAAGCTTTTTCTCAAACAGGTGTTCCGCATAGGCGCTATCATTGATCAGTCGTAGTATTGAGACCTGTGGGTCGATGTAAGGTGGAAATTGAGAGCAAGTATTATCGGAAATTCCATTTTGGGGGATAACTACATCTGGGTCAAAAGGATTGGGATCATAGCTAGTTCCAAGACTAAGATCGAAAAACCAGTCAACCGCACCCCCTGGATCCAATTCCCCAGCAATCTTCAACCGTCCACCACTATAATTAACCCACTGGTTATCCGTAGTGTTCGTAGGCCCTCCTTGCGGATCAATCTGCGCCAGGTCGAAGTTGAAGCCTACATTTCCGCCGCTGAAGTAGTTGCAGTTATAGTACCCGCCAGCCGATTCTCTGCGTACCAGTATTCCCTGAGGAGCTTTTATGAGATAGTTGTCGTGGATGTGAGCAGCCGTGGTCAGGTCGCTGGTGATGCCCCGGAAAAATTCCGGTTGCCCGATCACGTCGCTGCAGGTCTGGCAATCCCGCAAGACGGTGTTATAGCTGATGTCAAGGTTGTTGCATGCCTGTGCCTGCAAGCCGTTTCGATAGCCATAGCCCAGGTCGATCCAGGCATCCGGAACGGCGTAGCTTACCTGGTTGGATGCCACCACCCCGCCATTTTGGTTCATGACACGAATGCCCGTAGCGCAATGGGCGATCTCATTTTCCTCCAGGTAGAGCGAACTGAGCGATTGTACGGAGTTGTTCACCAAAATGCCCACGCCGCCTTCCGTTGCCGGATCAAAGGGCGTGGATATATCATTAACCTGGTTCTTCCTTACCTGAATCATCGCCTGGTGGTTGTTCTGCAATTGGATGCCGTATCCCGGGTTTTTGCTTAAAGTTATGGTGTTTTCCCGTATGTCGATCGTGCGTTCATCACATCGAAAGACCGAGACGCCAATTCGATTGTTCTGGAAGGTATTTCCAAAAACGTTCAGGTCGTAGTGATTAGCGGCATAAACCCCAACATGAAGATCGGAAAAGCTATTGGAAGCGGCATTGCCGACTGAGAGGTGGTATGGAAGGGGGAGGGAGCCGGTAGGATACCCGGTGGCATAGACCCCAAACTTGGCATCCGGATTTACATCCCGGCCAAATACATTGTTCTGCACTGAAACCTTCGACCTTAATGCATAAATCCCTCGAATGGCGTCGTAGAAATGATTGGCCGATTTCCCAAATCCGCCGACTTGTACATTTTCGGCATCGTGCAGGTAAATGTGATGGGCTGCCCACTCCAGGTTGGAAGCGGGCTTTATGTAACGAGTACACAGGAAGTGGTTGCCATAAAATGATGCATTCTGGAACAATCCGTCAAACAACTCAACGGCTGTCTTGTTGGCATCGAAGTAATTGCCCAGCACCTCTACCAGGGCCGGGGCGCCCCATGATCGTATGGCAGCCAGTCCGTCTTCGATAAAGGAATCACTGACTTTGAGTCGAGCGGTCGGAGGCGCCTCAATGCTTTGCCACATGGGCCCGCAGGAGTAAACGTGGGAGGTTAACACATCGAGCCGCACACCCGGGTTGATATGAATGACTGCATTGGGTCCCATGATGATATGTTCACAATTATTGAACGTAAAATCCTGATCAATCGTCAAGGTCCCATTGATCAATATCTTATTCGCCGTCGATACCGAACTACCCCATCCCGCCGCAGCGGCAAAGGCAGAGATGGTGGTATTGGCCAGGGAGAAATCCGTGCCAGGGACAAAATCCGAAGGCACGCAGCAATCGGCGCCGAGGTTGGGGAGGACTTGGACGGTGGTGGTGGCGGAGGAGGTGAGTCCCCCGGCGGTGGTGGCGATGACGGTGTAGACGGTCGTGGTGTTAGGCGCGACCACGGGTTCTCGCAGGGAGGATACAAGTGTACCTCCGGGGGCGAGCCATTGGTACGTGACAAAACCGGTATCGGCGGAGAGTTGTACCGATGTGCCGGGACAGATCAGCCGGGATGGGGAGACGGACAATCCGCAGATTCCGATCGTCACCGAATCAACCGACTGCAAAAAGCAGTTCGATGCGCTGTCGGGATAATAGAAAACCTGAACGGGATAGTTACCGGATGTCAGCCCACCGGGATTGAACAGGGCGACAGGATCACCCTGGAAGGGGTCGTTGATGTAGGGGCTGACGAACTGCAAGGCCGCTCCCGAATCCACCGGCAGGGATGCGGTGAGCAGTCCGGGTGGGTCCAGTGCGCAAAGCGGACCTTGTTCCAGGTGGATCGGACTGCACCCGCTGCTCAGGCTGTCCCAGCCCAGGACGGTCCAACTGTCGGGCGCTGTGGTGAGCGTATCGGGACTTGCCGGATCGCAGTAGGGAACACTGATCAGGGAAACGCGAAAGACCGAGGTGTCGGGGGTATAGCAAACGGGATGGAGCGAGAAGCTCAACTGCAGGGAGTCACCCAGGTCCAGCGCACCGTCGCCCCCGGGTAAAAGGGAATCGGCCAGGGCGAAAAGCAGTCCGTTGCGACCGGACGCTGTCGGTAAGGTGTCCAGGGTAAAGGGGACAAGAGTGCCGTTGGCCCTTAGCTGAAAGTAACCGGGTTGTTGCAGGGATAGGAACGAGGGATTGCCGGGGAATTCCAGCAGGAGACTCACTTGTCGGACCCCACCATTAAGACTGGTGAAGATGGCCGACAGGGGACCAATGCTGTCGCAGACCGAACCTTTTCGGGTCTGTGGATCGAAGCGGGCGGTGAGGTTGATTCCGGTATAGGAGATGGTCCAACTGCTGGTATCGAGAAAGCAGGGGTTGAGGACCTGAAGCGTATCCAGTGGCCTGCAATCCCATCCGAAAAAGACTCTGATGCGCCGATCCACATTATCGCATTGGAGTAATTGGCCCAGCAGGTTGACTTGCAGACTGGAGCCGGAAGTCAGGGTGCCAAGGTCCACAAGTTGAACGAACTGACCGTTGAGTGTATCGTGTACCGGGGCCAGTCCGTTGATCGAATCGAGTTGTAAATATGGGTTGACGACCAGTGCGACGAAGAGGTGTTCCACGGCCATCTGCCTGCCCGAAGTATAGCGGTTGGTCAGGTTGAAACTGCTGCGAACCGATCGCTCTGTGGCTGTCGAGGCAGGAGCGCCGGATGCCTGCAGCAAGGGATTGGAAGCCGTTACCGTGGTGGCGGTAGAAATGCTGCGAAGTGTATCGACATTGGCTGCACACGCTCCGGTAGGTAGGATGGTTTGCAGCATATCCGGTCGGCAGATATCCGTATCCTGCTGGTTGCAGGGGATGAAGCGGAAGGGCAGGAATAGCTCGCTCTTGTAGTACTCGTCCGATACCAGGAGCATGGTATCGGCCGCAAAACTTCCGTTGCAATTGAGGGTGTCGACCCGGCTGGAATCTACCTGGTCAAAGACATTGCCAAGATTCAGCTCCCAGGTATTGGCACCCAGATAGGTTGCTGCCGGCATGGTGAGCCGTTGAAACTGCACGGTGTATTCGGAGGCAGGTTGGCAAATTCCGGCATCGTACACCCGCATAGTGGAAAAGCTTCGTCCGGAGAGTGGCTGTAACTCATAGGTGCCCGTGTCACCCGGGAGTGTGATGGTCAGCAGATCTGGCGGACGGGGAGAGCGAATCTCAAAGGGGAAGGGGTTCTCGTCTCCATCACCGTATTCCACCCGGGTGATGATCTGGATGGCCTTGTTGCAGAGAAACTGCGCATCGGTGGCGGTGAGCCCAAAGTCGCGAATGTTTGCCAGCAGGCTGTGGTTGATCGGAAAGAAGTAGTGAAAGCCCGAGCGCACTTCACAGACATACAGCCAGGAGGTGTCGAATACGGAAGGGGCGGTATCGCTGTAGAGTTCCGTTGCCAGGTCGCGTACGCCGGATTGGTAGGCATTGTAAATTCCCTGATCCTTGAGGTCTTCGCCGGTAAAGTACAGGAACGCCTGCACGAAAGACTCAAAGCGACTTTGCGACACGCCGTTCAATGTGTGGACATTGCCACAAATCGCGTACCGGATCGTGATGCGGTAATGGTCGGCAGGCCCGATCTGATTAAAGACTGCGGGCCAGAATGCCGGACTGAAGTCAATGAAATAGTAGGGACTACCGGTGAGGGTGGTCCTTCGGTCGATCACCAGATCGGACCAGGCCGGATCGGCAGGCGTCAGGGTGGTGCTACAGGTGCCGGTTGTACAGGTAGCATCCTCCTGGAAGGTGAGGGAGAAGATGCTGACATCAAAGCTATCGGGTTGTGAGCAGGGAATGAGCAATTCGAGATACACATGGTCGAGTCCCATTTGTGCTGGCGGAATACCGGTGAGGTTCTGGCCATTGATCGTCACTTCCAGCACCGTGAGCAAGGTATCGCCGGGAATGGAGCGGTTCAGTCCGACGCCCGGGGTTGTAGCGCTGGCCGGAACCGAGGTGGTAGAAAGCCGGCCATCGTTCTCCGGATCGGTGAGTCCGAAACTGGTCCGTTGAAGTAATCGGCTGGCACCGGTGATGATGGGACCGGGGAGGATACAACCCGGACAATGCAGTTGGATCAGGCTGCTGACTTCAGCCATCGGAATATGGCAATCACCGGAATCCCGGCCAAAGGCAAAAACGCGAATGGAATAACGCGGGTTGAAACTTTCCCCGGGTAGCATGCAATCGCAACAGCCTTTTAGGAAAAAGTGAAACGCGCTGGCATTGAGGTACGGGTACACATTCCCGATGGAGTCGCCGCCCGGGCAATTCTGAAACAAGAAATCAAAGGAGTATCTGCTGGGCTCACCCGTGCCACAGCGAACCTGGCAATTGGCGGATTGCTGATCAAACAGCCAGCGTTCGCCCTGGTTGTTTTCCAGAAAAACGACCGAGTCCAGCGCTGAACATAAGGTATTACTGGCATCCAGAAAAAGTCCGGGATCCAATTCCAGTTCAATGTGCAGTCCGCCGCTCAGGTGCATCGAATCCCGGAGGTTGGGTCGATAGGTTGGAGAGAAAATACTCGCACTGGCCAGGTTGTACGGAAAACTTGCGTTGCTTCGATTGAATTCAGCCAAATCTACCTGTAACGGATATTGGAAAGGCTGCGAACAGCAGTTCAATCCGGTGGCGTCCTGGCAAGTGACCGGATTGTTGGGTATGTCGATGTCGGAGGTTGTCGGGAAGTATTCCAGGTCCAGATACAAATCATTGGCCGTGGTGACCGGGTTGAGGGAAATTCCGCCACTGGGTTCCAGGGCGAAAGCGAAGCCACCCACATCGTCTGAAGGAATGGTGGTAACCCCTTCGCCGGGACAAGTCGTACGAAAGATCCTGTTGGTGATCGCCCATTTGTTGAGTTCTTTCGAGGTGTTGAAAAAGCTGAAGTTTCCGATGCCTCCGGTATCGCCTGCCGGGCAACAGGGGAGGATATTGACAAAGAATGCAAGGCTGTCGCCGGGCAGCAGGTAATCGACATGGAAATCGGCCCGTTGTATGGCTTGCGGGTTGTTTTGAAGGCAATCGGGCCAGGGAGCAGCCAACTGTGTACTCCATCGGCGAAAGGCGTGGATGATACTGTCGGGATTGGTTTGGTGTGCCGGCAGCCCGGCTACGGCTCGAAAAGCAGGCAGGCTGGTGAGGCCAAGCTGCGTGCTGTCCGTGATGTAAAAGAGTGAATGGGAAAAATTATTCAACAACCACCAACGCACATCCAGTGCAATATCGGAGGTAGCGTCGGTGCCATCGTTTCTGAGTACAAATTCGAAGCGCTGCACGGTATCGGTCGCAAGTCCGGTATCCCAATAAGAGGAAGGATCAGCGAGGTTTCCTGAATTTGGAGCTGGAATTCTGCGTGTGATGTTCAGTTGTGGTATTTTTAACCCTCCAAGGAACTGGGTATTGGTGATAGTGTCCCCTTTGCATAAATCACCAGGTGAGCAACCATAAGTGAAACGGGTGATGAAGTTGCGGCTTCCGCAGTCATTAACACAAAAGTTTAAAATAGAATCTGTGGTGAATATTTCCTCCAGCACGATGGAATCGCCACTGGCCAGTCCTGTAATGTTCATAACGATTGCACTCCCATAGGATGAAGCATTGGGATTGATCTGTTGGGTTAGAGTACCAGCGCTCAGTGTTGCTTGTGCAAATTCCAATCGATTACAGGCAATGGAATCAAAAACCGAAATGGTGCCGGAGAATTCAGCTCCTGTATTAACGAACACCAACCGACGTCCTGCATTCCCGGAGATGAAATCAATGGGGTCAATCCTTGGATTGGCATTCGACCGGCCCGGATCGAGTGTAAGGAATGGAAGGCTGACGGGGTAGTTGATGATGTTGGAGATCTGGGTTGCCCCGTTCAGTTGCAGGGTATCCGGATCTCGCAGTTGCGTGGCCGTACCGGCGTTTACATAGAAGATACCCGGCACGCGATCCGGGAAAGTGGTGATGTTCGATCCGTCGGGGAGTGCCTGGCAATCGAGGGTGTATGAGTAAGTTCGTGTGATGCTGTCCTGGCTGGAAAGGCTGGCCACTAAAAGATCCACCAGATACAGGCGTTCTCCGGCAGTCAGGTTAACCGTGCCTCCTCCGGAATTCAGATAGCTCGTATAAGGAGTCAGTCCCGCAATCGACTCCCCGCGCGTTGAATTAAGGATTACGCCCATGAATAAATTTCCGGAAGGCGCGGAGAGGCCGGATGTACCGGAATTTTTCACTTCAACCACGGTCGTATCCGTACCGCAGGCTTTAGCGGGGTTGGGGATGGTGAAGTCAATCGAAATGACCTGGCAGGATCCCGAATTAATGCCAATAAAATAAACAAACAAATGGATGAAGAAGCAGAATATTTTTTTCATGGAAATAGATTTAATTGTTCAAACATATCAGTTTCATACGAATATACAACCTGATTAAAATAATATTTTCAGATTCTCAGCCGATAATGGGCGATCGATAAATAACGGGCATTTAAAAATGTTGTCATACTATCAAAACACCTTTGGTAAAGCTGTCAACAATGCAGAAGCGCACCAGATGACATGCGCTCATCCACTACACTGTAGATTAATCAGGTGAGTAGGGAAAGGACGCTCCAGGCTAGCCCCGGGTGAGTCCGGCACAATTTGTCGATGATGGAATGCTCGTCGTATCCATGCCGGGCGAACACGGGACGGGTGGTGATCAGGGTAGGTTGTTCCGCTTCTTAACACTACAATTCATAGGGTCAGGCACGATAAAGGCCCTATTTTGCTATCTTTACGCCCATTCTAAAGGAGACGAACGTTGGCACTTATAAAATCCATTTCAGGTATTCGGGGTACGATCGGCGGGAAACCGGGCGACGGTTTGACGCCTCCGGATATCGTCCGTTTTACCGCCGCTTTTGGGACTTGGGTGACGCGGCAGGGCATCCAGAACAAACGTCCGGTTATCGCCCTTGGTCGGGATGCCCGGATATCGGGCGAGATGGTGCAGAATCTGGTGGCGGGTACGCTGAAGGGGCTGGGCATCGATGTGATCTACATGGGTCTTTGTACCACCCCCGGCGTAGAAATGGCGGTCGTGGACCTGAAGGCCGATGCGGGCATCATCCTTACGGCCAGTCATAACCCCAAACAGTGGAATGCCCTCAAATTGCTCAACCGGAAGGGCGAGTTCATCTCCGCCGCCGATGGGGCCGAGGTGCTGCGCATTGCTGATGCGGGCGAGTTTTCCTTCGCCGAAGTCAATAAACTGGGTCGCTATTCAACCGAACCCAACTACCACCTCAAGCATATCGAGAAGATACTGGCGCTTCCGCTGGTGGATGTTAAGGCAATCAAAGCCAGGAAGTTCAAAGTGGTGATCGATTGCGTTAATTCGGTGGGCGGTATTGCAGTTCCGGCCCTGCTCAAGGCGCTGGGCGTAGAGGAAACGATCGAATTGTATTGCGAACCCAACGGCCAGTTCCCGCACAATCCGGAGCCGCTGCCGGAGCACCTGGGCGATATCTCCAAGGAGGTCCGCAAGCGCAATGCCCATCTGGGCATCGTGGTGGATCCCGACGTGGACCGCCTGGCACTGGTCTGTGAGGACGGGGAGATGTTCGGGGAAGAATACACCCTCGTCGCCGTGGCCGATTACGTGCTGCGCAGCCAGAAGGGCAATACGGTCTCCAACTTGTCCTCGACCCGCGCGCTGCGCGACGTTACCGAAAAGGCCGGCGGGCATTACTTTGCCGCGGCCGTGGGCGAAGTGAACGTGGTGGAAGCGATGAAGGAACACAAGGCCGTGATCGGCGGGGAAGGCAACGGCGGGATCATTTACCCGGAACTGCACTACGGCCGCGACGCGCTGGTGGGTATCGCCCTTTTCCTGAGCCACCTGGCCAAGTTCGGCAAGAGCGCTTCGCTGCTGCGGGCTACCTATCCGAACTACTATATCTCGAAAAACAAGATCGAACTGACGGCCGAGATCGATGTCGACGGCATCCTGAGCGGCATCCAGACCAAATACAAGAAGCAACCGATCAACACCATCGACGGTGTGAAGATCGAGTTCGACCGCGAATGGGTCCACCTGCGCAAGTCGAACACCGAACCGATCATCCGCATCTACGCGGAGAGCCAGTCGCAAACCACCGCGCAGAACCTGGCCGAAAAGATCATTCACGACATCAAAGACATGATCAGCGAAAAGCATACCCGCTGATCCAGCACCGCATGAACCCGCGCATCTATCTCGACAACGCCGCCACCACACCGCTCGACCCCGAAGTGCTGGAGGCGATGCTGCCTTATATGCAAAAGCATTTCGGCAATCCATCCTCCATTCATTCCTACGGCCGGGAAGTGCGTTCGGGTATTGAAAAAGCCCGTAAGACCGTTGCGAAGCTGCTGAACGCTTCACCCTCGGAGATTTTCTTTACCTCCGGTGGTACGGAAGCCAACAATACGGCCTTGTTCTGTTCGGTGCGCGACCTGGGTATCCAACACGTGCTCTCGTCGCCGATCGAACACCATGCAGTGACGCATACGTTGGAGCAGATGGCCAGGGAGGGAAAGATCCGGCTCAGTTATGTCAAACTCGACGACAAAGGACGCGTGGATCTGACCGATCTGGAGCGCTTGCTGGCTGAAGGAGGAAAGACGCTGGTTTCACTCATGCATGCCAACAACGAACTGGGCAACCTGTTACCGATCGCAAAGGTGGCTACGCTGTGCAAGCAATACGGCGCCTTGTTCCACTGCGATACGGTGCAGACGATGGGGCATTTCCCGATTGATCTCAAGGAGATCCCGGTTGATTTCATCACCTGTGCCGCGCATAAGTTTCACGGCCCCAAAGGCGTTGGCTTTCTGTTCATTCGCTCGGGCGTCAACATCCACCCGTTCATTTTCGGAGGGGCGCAGGAACGCAACATGCGGGGCGGAACGGAGAATGTGTACGGTATCGTCGGCCTGGCGAAGGCGCTCGAACTGGCTGTTTCCCACATGGAAGAGCACCGTCAGTACATACAAGGTCTGAAGGACCACATGGTCCGACGTCTCAAAGCCGAGATCCCCGGGGTGGCGTTCAATGGCGATACCTTAGGCGACAGTCTCTACACGGTGCTGAACGTCAGTTTCCCGGCAAGTGAAGCCGGCGAGATGCTGCTCTTCAACCTCGACATTGCCGGTATTTCCTGTTCGGGCGGCAGCGCCTGTTCAAGCGGATCCAATGCGGGTTCGCACGTTTTGGCTGCGATCTATCCCGATAGCACGCGCCCGGCTGTACGGTTCTCCTTCAGCAAGCTGAATACAAAAGCGGAGATCGATCGTACGGTTGACAAATTGAAAGAGTTGACCGTAGCGAATGTGATCAATTCCTGATCACCTTGCTCATCTGCCCGGTCCGCGTGGAGGTCCTTCGCGACCTTCCCGGCGCTCCTGTAACATTTCCAGCAACTTTCGCTTGAAGGCTTCTTCGGCCTGGTAAAGGCGGGCGACTTTTTTGATCGGCAGCACTTTTCGGAACTGCGGGTCGTACTTGCGGATGATGTCGAGTTCCGACTGACGGAACTGTAACTCGGTATCCACGGCTTTCGCTACTTCACCGTCGCTCATCTCGTCGAAGTTCTGACGGGCGTTGATCAGGTTGTCACGCCGGCCTTTGCGCAGCGCTTCCAGTTCGTCCTGGTACTTGTTGTAGATCGGCCAGAACGACTTGGCTTCTTCCGGACTGAGGTCGAGGCGTTCCGTCAGGAAGCCGATCTTCATGGCTTCCACGCGCTCGCGACGGCCTTCGGGCGGCTGTCCGTTGGAGAAGAAAAAGAGCAGGAGGAAAGCGGGTATGATTGACAGGGTCCGTTTCATGGTATCAGAGTTCGAGTTGGGAAAGATCGATGTCGTTCTCCAGGAGGTATTGTTTGAGTTCTTGTTCGTTCGTGCCGGTTTCTTCACTCGCCGGTAAGAGACTGGCAACTGTAGAAGGATCAAGGTCGAGGTAGTCCAGCGCTTCACTGACTTCATCAACCGACAACGGTTGAATCGTTGCGGTATAGTCGACTTTCCGGTCGGTGAAATAGCTGCGTGTTCCAAGGAAGAGGCAAACGAGCAGGGCCGCGATCGATAGGGACCATTCCGGTTGTCGCCACCAGCGGAAGGCGGGCGAGGCGCCACCACGGATGCGGGCGTGAATCGACGATTCGAGCTGTTCAAAATACCGTTCGGGAGCGACGAAGCCGTCCGCTTCGGGTCTTGCAGTTTCTGTATGGAGGAGCTCGACCCGCCGCTCGATCTCCCGAGGCAGCTTTTCAAAGTAGTCTTCGGGAGTCTGGAACGGCAATACACGGTTTCCGGCAGTGATCTCCGGATCCTGATCGTGTGGCAGTGGTTGGTTTCGCCGTTTCATGGTTCTGTAGTTGGAGCGGTTCTTTCCGGCTTGGTTTAATCGCCCAGCATGTATTTTTCAATTTTCTTGACCGCATGGTGGTAGGAAGCCTTGAGGGCACCTACCGTGACGCCCAGAACTTCCGAGATCTCCTCGTATTTCATGCCGTCGAAATACTTCATGTTGAAGACGATCCGTTGCTGCGTTGGCAGTTTCAAAATGGCCTGCTGCAGTTTGAGTTGTATACGGTCACCTTTGAAATAAGGATCGTTGTGCAGGGTATTGGAGAGTTGATTCTCCACATCCGACCAAGGGACGAAGAAGCGACGACGTTTCTGGTTGAGAAACGAGATCGATTCGTTGGTCGCGATGCGATAGAGCCAGGTGAAGAGTTTGGAGTCGGACCGGAAGTTGTCGAGGTTCTTCCAGACTTTCACAAATACGTTCTGGGCAACATCATTCGCATCATCGTGGTCGATGACGATCTTTCGAATGTGCCAGTAAATACGTTGCTGGTAACGGCGGACTAAGGTGTTGAACGCGACGTGCCGGGTCGATTCCTGTCGGAATTGTTCGAGCAATTCTTCGTCGGAGTACTCCGTCATACCGTGCTGGGCGGCTGAGCCGCGGCGGGGATCAGGTGGAAGAGAGTTCGTGCTTGCGCCGACGGATGACCCGTTCGGCTGCGGCTGCGATGTTTTCTGCTTCCAATCCATACTTTTTCATCAACTGTTCCGGCGTACCGCTTTCCCCGAAGCTGTCGTTGACGGCTACATACTCCTGCGGAACCGGAT
>WBZT01002084.1_pt1 | contig 14170 bp, 14 predicted proteins | sample 5204241 | NCBI WGS metagenome assembly WBZT01 (sample SAMN12344358, study PRJNA552823) | activated sludge metagenome | biome: Activated sludge suspended growth; feature: Nitrification reactor; material: Wastewater; isolation source: activated sludge from nitrification reactor of wastewater... | reverse complement strand
TGTGTGATTTCAGCTTTATCATATCAGGCACTATCTTCATCATGTCGCCGAAATTTGTGAACGGCTTATCTGCCAGCTCAACAAATCCCTTCTGGAAAATTGCCTTGGTGGTTTTAATGAAATCCATGTAACCCTGTTTATCTTCGGGACTGAACCGTTCTATCTGGCTCAGGGTAAAGTTGGTATCGGCGTTGTAGTCGAAATATTCCTTCTTGTGGTTAAATATCCTGTAAAACGGATCAAGCGCTTTGAGGGTAAAATAGTCTTCCTTTTTCTTCCCCGCCAGCGCGAATAGCTCATCAAAAAGGAACGGCGCGGTAACAACCGTTGGACCGCCATCAAACTTAAAGCCGTTCACTTCGTAAACATAGGCTCTTCCGCCCGGCTTATCGCGTTTTTCAAATATCTCTACATCATGTCCTTTGGCGGCAAGCCTGATAGCGGCGCCAAGTCCGCCGAATCCGCTGCCTATAACAACTATCTTCTTCTTCAATTCTTGTTTTCCTTATCCTTCCCGTTTTGGGAAGCAGCAGGAACATTCTGTTGTTTAAATTTTCGTGTAAAATACTCCCAGAGTGATATGTTCATTGTCAATAACGCAAAACCATAAAAAAAGTCTTCAATTGGAATGGTAAAAAGCCGGATTCCCAGGTAGAAATTATCATTGTATAAAACTATAGGCCGCCATGTGAGGTAACCATTCACTATGAAGATCAGCACAAACATCACTGCCCAGAAAACCCAGAACTTTTTGTTTTTCAACAGGCGGGTTTTAAGTATCATATCAATTACAATGGCCGCGGCTACGGCTAAGAATGCAAGCAGTGTGTACTCTTTCATTTCCTGCCTCTCATGAAGTATTTGACGCTTTCCCAAGTGAAGAGTCCGCAGAACGGAATAACAAGAAAGAACAGTACTTCTTCTATCGGCAGATTGTAAATTTTGATACCCGTTGTGTAAAGCGGGTTAAAGCTCCAGTGTCCGCGCGAGGTAACAACTACATCCCATATAAAAAAAAGAACGAATGGCAGAAGTAAAGCCGCAATTAATCTAAAAGGGTATTTATAAAAATCCATTTTTTTGCTGAAGCTGAGTACCAGCGGTGCAGCAAGCGATACGGCAAGTACAATGAAGTATTCTGTTTGCATTTGCCTTAAGTTTGCCCGCCAGGCTGGGAGCCGGCCAAAGGTTTATTAAATATTTTTATTGAAGCCGCTATGACAGTGAAAATCACCAGTCCGGTAACAGTTAGGACATAATAACCGTGCGCTAAATTTAATACCGAGAAGTTCAAAATATTGATCGCGGCTATCAGGAGCGGGATCCTGTTAATTTTAGCCCTGGCAGGTGTTACTTCATTCCATTTAATAAGCTGCGAAAGCGTGAAGAGAAATATTATTCCCACGGCGAACCAGCTAATAAAATTCTGAATTGGAATAACGCCGTCATCCCAGAGCCAAAAGTTGTTTATAAAAGAAGCGAACGGCTCAAGCAGGATATCAGTTCCCAGTATAAATGCCGCGCCTGCCGCGATTGCCGCAGTTTCAGAGCTTCCGTTAAGCAGGAACCGCGCAGTTAGCAGTGCGCTTGCAGATACAGTAAACCATGCGAACATTATCGCAAGCGGTACGCCGCCTATAAGCGGAAGCAGTGTTGCGGTATAACTGTAGCCGCCGAACGGGAAGCCGGTAGTTACACCCCAATACTCAATAAACCATGATGCGAGAAATATTACCGCGGTTGTAATTACAACGGAAAGAAGGTCTGCTGTTTTGATTAGGATGATGAAGATGATGAGCGCTTCCAGCCCCAGGAAAATTGTAGTTGTCCACAGGTATTCTTTGCCGTATTCAGTGAACATGATAAAAAATCCCACAGGGAACATTACAACCAATATCCCCGTAAGTATTTTCAGTAACCTACCCGCCGCAAAGTCAACGGCGGCAGGATTATTTTCCTGATGTTCTGCTTGCAACATACATATCTTTTGTTGCCTTTGAAATAAAGGTTTCCAGGTCGCTTTCCAGCTTGCTTTTCATCTGCTCGCTGAGGAATTTTTCGCCGAGTATGCCGGCAAGGAAATGAATATCGCTTGCTTTTTCACGGGTCATACTTATCTTAAATACAAATGCTATCTTTGTTTTATTTTCAGAGCTTTGCTGTAAAACACCGCTGCAGTATAGGTAATCTTTAACTTTATCTTTGCTTTCAAACAGCAGTGTATCGCCTGAGCTTTTATCTTCAAGCAAAAATGTGAGGTTGTATGGAGTTGCAAGCGGCGCTTCCACTTTGTACAGCCATTCACTTTCGGTATCGTTAAGCCTGGTAACGCTCACAATATTCGGAAAGAATTTCGGGTAGATCTGGAGATCTTTAATATATTGTCCTATGAAATCCTTATCAAGGTTTATTGTTGCTGTGCGCTCTACTTCAGCGCTCATTGTGAAAGAAACCGTTTCCGCTTTTGTTGTGAAGATATTCAGTACAAAAAGTAATGCTGCAGCCTGAAGTAATATTTTCATATATGAAATTGAGATGAAGCTGAAATTTTGTTTATTTTTCTTCCCCGTCAGGCAGGTAGGTTCTGCCTTTCCAGCGGGCGCCCTTGCCTCCCGCTATCCACCGCCAGGAATTTACCGCAATTACGGGTACTGATAGTGCACCCAGCGGATGAAGAATCGTTGAAATGATCCCAAGCCTGAATCTTGCCGAAATTGCAGCCCTGCATGCATAAAGTATCAAAACCTGTGCCAGAAGCAAAATCAGCGGAAAATTAAAGCTAAGCCCGCAAGATAGCTGAATTAAAAATAACAAAAAAGGAAGAAAAAACAGCAAAAAATACATGATATTTACAGAAAACAGGGCAAATGAAGAAAATTCAAACCCGGCAAAAATGTTCTTTGAAAAGCCATTCCAGATCTCTATTAAGCTGCGGTACATGCGTACACTCAGCATTTGCTGCCCATCGGCAACAACAAGCTGCATGCCGTGCTCTTTGATCTTACGCGCAAGCCAAACATCCTCAACAATAGCGCTTTTGACTGCAGAGTGGCCGCCAATTGCTTCGTAAGCCGATCTGCGGAAAAGCATAAACGGACCAATACCAATAGAGAATTTCACGAATCCCTTTTTATCAACAAAATAGAACGGCAGCAGCAGCATTACAGTGAACCAAAGCAGCGGCATGATAAGCTTCTCCGCGAAGCTCTTCATTGTCATAGCCGGGAATAATGTGACCATATCAGCATTCCTGTTCATAACAATAGCAACGGAATCACGCAGTGAATTTGAGCGGTGGGTAGTATCAGCATCGGTGAACAAAATGAATTCACCCCGGGCGGCACGATACAACTGATCGCAGGCATAACATTTTCCTGTCCACCCTTTTGGAAGGGGCTTGCCCTGCAGAACAACAAGCTCGGGATGGCGCTGCTTAAGCCTGGAAATTATCGAGCCCGTTGCATCTTCGCTGCTATCGTTTAGTACAATTACTTCGTAATGGGGGTAATCCTGATTTAAAAGTGATGCGAGAATATTTTCTATGTTATGCTCTTCATTCCTCGCGGGAACAAGTACTGAAACAAACGGCAGTTCATTGTTTGCGGCGCGGGGATATTTACGCGGGCGAAGTATCCACAGGTTCCAGAAGCAGATCAGCATCAGGACAAAAAGTATCGCCGTTACGAGTATGTTATAGTATAACAATTAGTCCCTGTTCTAACCCTCCGGAAAATGAAGGGATCAAAAGTTCAGTCGAATGATTTATTGCGGGAGCTTTTCCCGGTGAATACAATTTCAAAATTTCCGGTGCCGTTGGTTACATCACTTTTCAGCTCATCAAGCTTTGCGGTCATAAGCTGTTCAAGCTCTGAAGTGAAGTTTTTATTGCCGGCAGTAAATTCAACGGGTTTGCCTATAGATATAAATACCTCCGGGCGCTGCTCCATAAGGAATTCATACCTGAAGGCGACCGGGATTATTTTTACTTTGCCGGCGCGTTCTGCAACTTTAGAGATACCGGAATAAAGTACCAGTGGCCGCTTATCCTGCGGCGTCATTTCCCCCTGGGGGAATATCCACAGGCAGCGGTTAGTGTTCTTTATTAAATCAGCCGCATAGTTAATAGATCTCATTGCCTCTGCTGGATTTTTCCTGTCAACTGAGAACACGCCGATATATCTGAAAAATGAATACTTGTTCATTTGTTCGATATCCATCATAAGGTAATCGTCGCATTTCATCAGCCTGTTGGTAAGGTAGTATGCTATGAATCCATCCCACCAATTTGAGTGGTTCGCGGCAAGTATCACGGGTGTACCCAAGCCAAGGGCGGAGAGATTATCCCTGCCGTTTAAATGGATTCTGTAAAAATGCTTTTTGAGCAGTCTTTTATGGTAGAATGCGAATAGGCTTTCGATAACACTGTTTTTCTTTGCGGTGATCATTTAAGAAGCAAAAATAGCTATCATAATTGTAATAATTTATTCAATTAATAATGCTTGTGCCTATTACGTTTTATATTCATGGCTCCCCTCCTTTGCAGGCTGCGCAAGCAGACTGAAGGAGGGGAAAATACCGGATGCCGGCAGGCATACGGTATTGGGGTGGTAAAGTTTGATTATATTCAGGAATGCATCATCAAGATTCGCGGTTTGCCCGGATCAAGTTGAATTCAATTGATAACATCCCTGTTTAATATGGCTCAGATGCATTCCCTACAGAATGTTCCATATCCACCGTGCCGTAGGCACGAAATATTGGTAGCCTTTGGATTTCTATAATTTATCCCGACCCGTACGGGACGGAATGTATCGGGCGCAATTTTTCTACCCATATTCAATTCCTAACGGGATTGGTTGATTATTCTCATTCCCAAACGACGTGTGACCCCTACGGGGTCAGTTGGTTTAGATTAATTGTGCTATAAATGTGTGACCGCTACGCGGTCAAATCATAAGTAATTTCCCCTGGAAGGGGGAACACAAGGGGGTAGTTTGCTTATAAGTATGAATGCATCTTAGAGATCTATCGTTTGCCCGGATCAAGTTGAATTCAATAGACAACATCCCTGTTTAATATGGCTCAGATGCATTCCCTACAGGAATCATGCCTCAAGCTTTTTTGCCATATTCATCAGCCATTCTTTGTTAACGAAGCCGGGAGCGGATTCCAGGCTGTTTTTTAGTAATACGGATTCAGCATCAGGTTTAAGCAGGTCGGTTAGATACTTCAGAAACATCCTGTAGCTTTCTTTCACTTCCGGCGAAAGAAGCTTACTGCGTGATATCATGTGCTTGTATGAATCAACCAGGCTGTAGACCTGCTCAAAGCGGCCGGATTCATAAAAAATCTTTATGTTCAGGTCCTTAACGGCGAACTTGTAAAATATGTCATCGCTTGTGCCGGTTTTAGCCAGGTATCCAAGAGCCTGATCAAGCTTGCCCAGGCTGTAATACAGCTTGGCATAACAAAAATTTGAAATGCTGTTTATGAAGCCGGGTTCAAGCTTCGAAGTGTATTGCTTCAGGAAGTCAAATCCGAACTCTTGCTGCCGGTTCTCAATTGCCGATGTGATAATATTATTAAATATGGCATACGGAACGTATCTCTCGCTGCTCCACAGCTCTTTCGATATCATGTTCCTGTATAGATCAAACTTTGTTTTGCGGAATTCGGTTTTACCTGCCCGGATCTTCAGCACGCAGAAATTAAGCAGTATCACATGCGCCTGGTACAGATCCGCACTGCTGCATACACCGGGATATGTATTCATTGCATCAATATAGCCATAGAAGCTCTTTTCCTCCATATATCTTACACAGCGGTAGAGCAGGTAGTTCAGCTTTATTGCAGGTATATTGCTGAATGCCGGTAATTGCGCAAGGCTCTCAACAGCATTTATAACTGTATCATCTATATCAATATTCAGCGAGCCCTTTATGTTGTATATGGTTGAGTATATCCAAAGTGTTTTTATGATGTGCGCTGCAGTTATTGTGTCTGCTTCCAGAACGAAATCCCTGCTGCCTGCAAACTGGCTGCCCAGGTGATTTTTTTCAAACAGGAAGCGGGCAAGGTTCTCGTAATATGCAGCATCCCTCTTTGTTTGTTCTGGCAGCGCAGATTCCAGCCGTTTCAGTGATGATTCCAGTAAGCGGTGATTCCCGCGGCTGCGGTGTTCAGCGGCGATATCAAGCTGCTGAACAGTTTCATCTGTGAAGTATTTTTCGGCGGCTAAGAATTTTTCCGCAAGCGAAAACATCTGCGAATAAAGCACGCGCATTTTCATATCATTGAATTTCAGTCCCGGGAAGATCCTGCTGTACAACTTTTCCGAGCTAAGCGAAGTCTGTGAAAATGACGGATAAAATTTCCTGATCTCATTGTAAAGCAATGTCACTTTTTGCAAACGGTTGAAGTACGGTGAACCGATGAAATCCCCGAATCGGCGAAATTCTTCTTTTGATAATCCGGTTAATATTTTGAATATTTTATGTTCCATTATTGCCTAAGTTCCACGTAACAATTTAGCATCTGTATATCTTCAATAATACGCAAAAATCTGCAAAAATAAGCTATATTAAAACGACATTACACGTACTTTGCGTAACAATGGGGAGTATATTTCTTTGCCTCGGGAATGCATACATTATATTTTAGTATTAATGAAAACTTCTAATTTTATGCAAAATTATCAGGCCTTGAAGATGCGGAGACTGGCAATGCTTGCGTTCCTGTTTCTGGTTTTTTCTGCGAACTTATATACGCAGTGGGCCCAAACAAACGGGCTGGCAGGCAAAACGGTTTTTTCAATAGTAAAAGCGGGAAACCTCATGTTCGCTGGTGCATCCACTTCTATACTCACAAGTGGTGATGTTTATGTATCCACTGATGGCGGCAACAACTGGAGCATTGTTACGCAGGGGTTGAATTTCTCGGGAATACTTGCGCTGGTGTATAAAGATAACATGGTCTATGCGGGAACTTATGAAGACGGTTTGCAGCGGACAACAGATAACGGCACAAGCTGGACGAACATAAATATAAACAACAATCCGCAGACAGGTGTATTTGAGCTTTGCCAAAGCGGGCAAAATATTTTCGCGTACACAAATACGGGAATGGCATATTATGTTACAAGCAATAACGGAAGCAACTGGTCGGTAGCTGCCGGGTTTACAGGCGGTGTAACAAACGATCTTCTGGATAATTCAGGTTCGTTTTATGCAGCAACGTATAAGGGATTATATCTTTCAACAAATAACGGATTCAACTGGAGCGCAAGGCTAAATAACGGACTGCCTGCGAATCCCGACGGCTCAAAACGCCTGATGGCGCTGGTGACCGAGGGCGCCAATGTGTTTGCTTCAACCAATAATCCGGTTAACAGTATTTACCGCTCAACGGATGAAGGCAACAATTGGGTGCAGATGGGACTCACCTTAACTCAGAATGCCTATATAAAATCATTGGAGAAATCTCCAGGCCGGCTGTATGCGGGAGTGACAAACGCGAATTCAGTTCACTCGGGCGTATGGTCCTCCGGTGACCTGGGTAATACATGGTTTGCAGTTAACGCAGGATTTCCCGCCATATTGAACATCAACGCGCTGCTGAGAGTTGATAATATTTTGTATGCATGTACATCGCAGAACGGTGTATGGAAGGCTGACATAAATTCCCTGACAGGCCTGCCTGGAAGCGGAAACCAGAGTGTACCTGCCGGATTCAGCCTTGAACAGAATTACCCGAATCCCTTCAATCCCTCAACCATGATCAGGTTCACAGTGCCGCAATCACTTGCAGGAAGAAAGTTTCTTTTAAAGGTCACAGACATTACCGGAAAGGTTATCAGCACTTTATTGAATGAAAATCTGTCCTCCGGAACTTATGAAAGGGTACTTCACGTTGAAGATAATTCCAGCGGCGTTTATATTGTTCAGCTCTCCACAGGAGAGTATAGCCTGAACAAACGAATTGTATTGCTGAAGTAATTTTATCTAATCCCCATTTTACTTCCGTTTCAATTGACCGCCTGTAGTGCGGTCTTTTCTTTTATTCAAAAAAATATTTTTTCCTTGCCAATCAACTACAATAACAATCGCTTATTAACATATACCGGAAAACCCTAGAAAAAACCGCTTGACAAACGGGAAAATTCCTGCTATTATTGCCGTAGTTCAGAGTACGGCAATATTTGCAAAGCTTCAAAATTGCTAGAATTGCACCAAAATTAACAAAAAAACTCGAAACATGTTAAAACAAGCTTTATTGCCGAATATTATGAAAGAACCGGTATCTAAAAAATTAAACAACCTGAATATTATGCAGAATACAAATACTACGAATATGAATTCTACAAAAAACTTCAAAAAAGCTCTCCTCATGGTTTTATCTATAGTAACCGTTCTATTCTATTTTGCAGCATGTGATATTGGCGGTGAGATCATTGTTCCGAGCGGCGCTACGAACCTCAGCGTGAATGTGAAAAATGATGAGACACTTCTGGATAATCCCGCAGATGTTGTCGTGGTGACCGAAGCAAAGGCTTTGATAACCGATATTCAATACGAAAGAGAAAGAGACGGCCTTGACCAACTTCATCATACAGGTCCCTACATACTGAATCTTTCTTTTGACGGAAGCCTGAGAGAGATCTTCAAAGGGTATGTTGTAAGGGATATCTACACCAAAGCAAAATTCCAGGTACACAAGCCTGAAGATAACCAGTCAGTGCCTGACCCCGAGTTTACTGAAGGCACATCATCAGATAAGAGATATTCATTCATAATTAAAGGCACATATAACGGCGCGCCGTTCGTCTATAAATCGAAGAAGTCTATGAACATTGTCATAAACCTGAACAAGTCATCCAATATTAATCTAAAGGATCAGAATGTAACGATCGTGTTTAACCGTGCGGGCTGGTTCAAAAACGGCAGCACCGTGCTTAATCCAAACGATGCCGGCAATGCTGATTTGATAGATAACAATATCAAAAACTCATTCAAAAAAGCATTTGTAGATAATAACAAAGACGGCCAGGCAGATGATAATTAAGATTGACCCGGTCTAAAGTAAACCTAAGAATTTTAGAGCATTTTGAACGAAACAGATAACAAATATATGACTTTTATCGTTTTAAAATCCACAAAAAAGGACTTGACAAAGCAAATATATTCAGATATTATTGCCGTAGTTAAAGGGACGGCAAAAATAACATGAAGGATATAATCCAAAATTTAGAGGCATTAGGGTTCACAAATTACGAGTCTAAGGTATTTTGTGTGCTTTTCGAGGGCAACCTCATGACGGCGAGCGAGATAGCCAAAAAGGCGGATATCGCGCGTTCATCAGCCTATGATATACTGAAGTCTTTCACAGAAAAAGGTATCTGCAATGAGATACAGACTTCATCTGTAGCGAAGTATGAGATTATCGATCCTAAAGTTGTTCAGGATAAAATTGAAAAAGAGATACACGACAGCTACACAAGCAAAACAACAAAGCTTAAAGATTCTTTTGATAAGCTTACACCGATCTTCAAAGCTAAGGAGCTTGAGGGGGAAAAGGTTGATGTTGAGCTTATCAAAGGATTCAACAAACACCGTTTTGCAAAGTTCATGCAGATGGTTAAAGATACGAAAAAAGAATTCCTGCTGATGAATAAGCTTGAAGGAAGAGTTGATACTGAAACAGATGAAGTAACAAGGAATTTCGTCAGGGGAGGCGGGATCCTGAAATCAATATACGAAGCAAGCAGTGATTTCAAAGTTAACATCAACGGTCTATGGCAAAGCATTACACCCGAACACCTGCCTAAGTTCGTCACAGAGCTGCAGGGCGATGGCGGCGAAGTAAGGCTTGCCAAAAAGATCTACCAGAATATGGCAATCAGTGACAGGAAGGTTGTTTTTATCAGCCTTGTTGACCCGACCATTTCCAGATACAACCGCAGCGATATAATTGTTAAGAATCAGAACTTCGCCGAATCAATGGCAGAGTTTTTTGAGCAGTGCTGGAACAAAGCCGAGACGGCAGAAGAGTTCAGCCAAAGCTTTGCAAGTTCATTAAAGGGATAAAGCAACCGGATAAGACCACAGGATAGAACCACAAGAAGAAACCACAGGATAAAACAGGGATAATTTCAAGAGGGAATACTAAATTTGAACAAACTTACTAAAATATTTTTGATGTTCACGGTTATTGTTTGCTCCACAATAACCTATTCGCAAACTTATACGTGGGAACCGCTTGGTTCCGGAACTTCGAACGGAAACGGAACGAACGGTTATGTTTACGCAATAACAAGCTACAACGGAAAAATAATTTACGGCGGCTCGTTTACACAAGCCGGCGGAGTTAATGCACAGAATATCGCCTCTTACGATCCGGCAACAAACTCATGGTCAGCAATCAGCACCGGGATAAACGGTGAAGTGAAATCACTAACAGTCCGCGGTTCAGAGCTTATTGCCGGCGGTGATTTTATCCAGGCAGGCATAACAGCAGTTAATAACATCGCAAGGTGGAACGGCTCGAACTGGCTGGCAATGGGAAGCGGTATATCGGGCGAAGTGCTTGCACTGACAATATATTCCGGTGACCTCATCGCAGGCGGAAATTTTACCAATGCCGGTGGCAATAACGCAAACAATATTGCGAAATGGAACGGTTCAACATGGAGTGCGCTGGGAAGCGGCTTGACAGGCAGCGGCGACAGGGTGAATGCTCTGACATTGCACCAGGGCAACCTAATAGCAGCAGGCAGGTTCACAAGCTCGGGCCCGTCATCTATGAGTAATATAGCAAAATGGAATGGCTCTTCATGGAGCGCAATAAACTCCAGCAGCTTCAGCGATGAAATAAACGCCGTTGTTTCATTTAACGGCGATCTATATGCCGGCGGCAGGTTTGATCATGTTGGGGGTAACGATATAAGATACCTCGCAAGGTTTAACGGCTCTAACTGGTCACAACCCGGCGGGGGACTTGACGACGGGGATGTGAATGTGCTGGCTGTTTATAAAAATACACTGATTGTCGGCGGTAATTTCAGGGCAACAGGCACAAACATGTTTGTTGATAGAATCGTTACCTGGAGCGGCACAGCCTGGAGCAGGATGCTGACAGGAAATAACGACCGCGTTTACGCGCTGTTCACACAAAACTCAACTGATACAATTTTATACACCGGCGGTGAATTTTCTGCGGCAGGCGGCAAATGGAGCTACCATTCAGCAAAATGGGGCAGATTTTCAACAAGCGAGGTTAGCGGCCTGGTTAGATATTCTGATAACAACCAGCCAGTGCTTTCAGGCTGGGCAAAGATCATCAGGTTTGACGTTGCTTCAAGGGAAATAATAACTGTCGATTCCGCAAGAATATCCGGCGGCACGTATATTTTGAGACGCGTTCCGCAGAGAGATTCAAACATGAGGATAATCGCGTTCCCGGATGATGAGCTTGATGGCGGACTTGACACGGGCTATGTTCCCACATACTATCCATCCACAATTAGCTGGGCCAGCGCAGGTGTTATCTACGCGCCCGGAAATCTTACTAACATAAACATCAGCGTAATCAGAGAAAACAAAAATGCGGTTTCAGGCAGCCTTGCTGCGAACATCAGCGGCTATGTTTACCTTAACATTGCCCCGCCCCGCCCCGCAGGAATTTTAACAGGCTTTCCTTTTTTAAAGGGCTCTATTGTTTACCTTAAAAAAGATACAAGCTTTGTAAAGTTTGCTGTAAGCAACGAGAATGAAGCGTATTCGCTAACCGGACTGGAACCGGGAACATATACCTTAAACGTTCAGAGGCTGGGGTATGAAACAGAGATCCGAACAATTGTTTTGAGCAGCACAAACCTGGACACCGTGAACTTTTATCTTGATACACTGAGCGTAATCGGAATAGTTAATATAAATAACAACGTACCGGCTAATTTTGAGTTAGGACAGAACTATCCGAACCCATTCAACCCGGAAACGAAGATACAGTTCGCACTTAAAACAGCGGCATTCACAGAGCTAAAAGTGTTTGATATGCTTGGCCGCGAAATCAAAACGCTTGTGAACAGCGATCTTAAGGCAGGTGTATACGAAGTATCACTAATGGCTGCTGATCTTCCAAGCGGCGCTTATTTTTACAGGCTTAAAGCAGCAGATTTTGTTGAAACTAAAAAGATGATCATATTAAAATAAACAGCAGCAAATAACCAAAACAATTAATAGTACATCAGGGGGGTATGCTATTATGGAGCTTGACAAACTTATTTTAAAATCATTAAGAAACATTCTATTCGCAATAGCAGTAGTGGCAATGGCTTTACCTATACTGCTTTCGATGCCCGGCTTTTCAGGGTTCATGTTAAACGCATTAAGTATGATAGGGTTAGGTGAGCTTTCGCTGTGACTATCAAAGCCAAATGGGAGAAATACTACCCGGCTGCGGGGCCGGAAACATATACGTGGATATTCATTCAGGGGAGAATGTTTACTATAAACGATGAAACATATGTTGAAGCAGCAAACAACGATAATTTGAAAAAGAAGGCAGGGGCTGAAACCGCTGCCGCTGAAAAAGGAAATCTACAATGAAAGAAAACAGAACTCTGAAAACAACAATAGTATTGGGAGTGTTATTTATAATCCTGCTGGCATTTGCGGCAGGATAAAAGCGTCGGACTGCCGGACCACAATTAGCAAAATTTTTTTAGGGGGTACAACAACAGGGAATCGGTTCACGATTGTTAAAATTCCGGAAAAGGTGAACCCCGGCAGGGGCGCCGGAGAAGGGAAGAGGATCAAATATTACGAGTGCTTCAACATGATTCTCCTCTAATATCCCGTGGGGTATGGCTGTAAAAGGCTGTACCCCTTTTTTATTCAGCCATTTTTGCACAATGGAAAAATCTTTTTTTTCCGTTCAGTATGGTAAAGAAGAAATAGTCATCCCCGCCATCGCTTAAGCCAAGTGTTTTCTTTAATTCTTCGGGTTTTACAGGGAAATTGCGGCAAGTTATATTGGCTTTAGTGATGGAATGACTGTTAAGGTAATTTTTCAGAGCGGATTTGCTGAATTCCATTTCAAAGCGGATAGTGAACACCCTGCCCATAAAATCTGCAGGCGCGTTATCCGAAAACAGCAGTATGTTGTTCTTTTCCCGCGGAGAAATTCCAAGTGATTTAGCATAGCTGCCAACGAGTCCCGCTTTGATCAAACACGTTGCAGGTTCCAGCAGGAATGAACCGCCCGGACCTGTGCCGGGCTGGAATGCGGAACCGGTTTCGGGCTGGAACTGACGTATCCGCCCATTTGAGGAAACATCAACCGCAAAAACCTTTGGTTCTGAACTACTCCCACGCTGCATCAAAGCCGTAATCTCTTTAGCTTCGCCTTCAAGCGATATTACACGAATCTCTTTCACCCATTTGAGTGTTCTAATCAAATAGGTAATATCCACCAGCGGAGAAAGCTTAAGCAGTACCTTTGGCGATATTTCAAACAGGCGGTCTAGCATTTTCAGTATATCGGGCTTTGAATCGTGCAAGGTAACAGACCTTTTGCCGGAAGGGGATGAACGCCTGTCGGCATCGATATATATCAAATCCGCTTTCAGTTCATTCAAAACAAATTCCTCTGCTGCGGCAGTTAGCCGGGTGATATTTCCGATATTAAGCCGTGCCAGGTTCACTTCTGCCAGGTAGTTCAGCTCGTGGTCCAAATCAACCGAGACTACATTTTGGAAGGACTTTGAGAATGCAATGTCATCAATGCCGAGTCCGCCGGCGAGATCAATCACCTTATCACCGCTGAAAAGCGACGCCCTGTATGCAGCCAGAGCCTCAGAGCTTGACTGTTCGTAGCTTTTGCGGGTTAGATAGCAGTAAGCGCTGGTGAAACCGGGAAGTTTTTGGGCTGCGCGCGGGTATAATTCCAGTTGTGCGGATAAAATCCGGTAAATGGCAGGGTAATCTTTTTTTACCTGAATGGCAGATTTACCCGCGTATTTTTTCAGGAATGATTGTAAATCAAAACTTATCAGGTTATTTTTGTATTCCTCTATCAGAGTCATTTCCGCAATATTCAGAAATTATTTTATCTTAAAAACTCATAATTAAATCAACATGAAACACTACCTTTTTTTCCTTTTGCTTGCAGCTTC
>WBZT01002080.1_pt1 | contig 14182 bp, 11 predicted proteins | sample 5204241 | NCBI WGS metagenome assembly WBZT01 (sample SAMN12344358, study PRJNA552823) | activated sludge metagenome | biome: Activated sludge suspended growth; feature: Nitrification reactor; material: Wastewater; isolation source: activated sludge from nitrification reactor of wastewater... | reverse complement strand
GAATTGCGGTTCGACGTTGGACCGATGGATCATTCCTTGCCACATCGCACGCTTGGAGTATCGCAGTACGGCATGCTCGAGGCCTTCGAAGCGGCACTCGCGGCGCGCGGCATTCTTGCCGACGAAGCCCAGCTCGAAGCAGCCAGGCGGCTGCAAAAGTACTATGACGAGCTGATCGCCTTCAAGGCTGCACGCAGGACGCGCCTGCGCAAGCTCCTGGTGCATCCCGATCTGCCTCGCGGCGTGTATTTCTGGGGCGGCGTGGGGCGCGGCAAGAGTTTTCTCATGGATTGCTTCTACGACGCGGTGCCCTACAAGCGGAAACGCCGGGTGCACTTTCACGCGTTCATGCGCGAGATTCACGAGCAACTGAAGTCGCTCAGGGATCAGCCGGACCCGCTGGTCATCATCGCGCAGGGTATCGCCCGGCAGACGCGGCTTCTGTGTTTCGACGAGTTCCATGTTTCGGACATCGCCGATGCGATGATCCTCGGCCGTCTGCTCGAACGTCTGTTCGATCTTGGGGTGCTGTTCTGCATGACTTCGAACTATCCGCCCGACGGGCTTTACCCGAACGGGCTGCAGCGCATTAACTTCCTGCCGACCATCGAACTGCTCAAGCGCAAACTGGACATCATCGAAGTCGATGGCGGTATCGACTATCGCTTGCGTACGCTCGAGCGGGTGGAGGTCTATCACACGCCTGCCACAATGGAGACGGAACACCGCATGGAGCAGGATTTCGTTGCGCTTGCCGGCGGTGCGGGGCGCAGCGATCCGATCGAGGTGCTCGGCCACATGTTGGCGGTGAAGCGCGAGGCGGGTGGTGCGGTGTGGTTCGATTTCGCGACGCTGTGCGGCGGCCCGCGTTCGCAGAACGATTACCTCGTACTGGCGCACCGCTTCCACACCGTGTTCCTGTCACTGGTGCCGAAGATGGGGCCCGATCGCGCCTCCGAGGCGCGCCGCTTCACCTGGCTGGTGGACGTGCTCTACGACCAACGGGTCAAGCTCGTGTTGTCTGCCGAAGTCGAAGCGCATGACCTATATCCGGCTGGCGTCAACGCAAACGAGTTCGCGCGCACGGTCAGCCGGCTTACCGAGATGCGGTCGCGCGAATACCTGTCGGAACCGCATCGGGTCGAACAGCCGGAGCAGGCCATTTCCGAGAAATAAGTGGTCTGAAACCCGCGTGGATAGGGCGTTTCAGGGCATGCTTTATTGCGAGCCGCGCCAAACATGGAGTCTGGAGGTGAGTGCCTCAAGGCAACCGGCCCATGCGGCTTTCAGGCGATCGGTGCGCGAGGCGCCTGCGACAATCGAACTCTCGCAATGGCCCGAAAAATGCGTGCTCAGCGCGGAATGCCCGGCGGGGTCGCCGTCTCCGGGCCGGGCGTGAAGTCCGGCAGCGGCAGACCGCGCCGGCCGTCGCCGGGGCCGGTCTGGTTGGTCACGGGTGGCGACGGCGGCAATTGGGCCGGCATGCTCACCTGTGGCAGCGTGGCGCCGGACTTCGGAAGGTTGGCGAAGAACGCTTCGCGCGCCCGGGCTTCCTGCTCGGCGCTGACTTCGGGCACGCTGGGCGGGAATGACGTCATCACCGGGGGCAGCCCGCCGAGTGCGGGTTGGGGTTGCCCTGCGGCGGCGGGCTCGGGTGCGGGCGGTGGCGCCTCGGCTGCCGCTTCAGGTGCTGGCGCCCGTCGCGCGGGGGGGGGCGTTTCCGATTTCGCTTCACGTGTCGGCTCTGACGACGACTCCCGCAACGAGTAGATGATGACGCTGGTGCCGGTGGCACGGCCGCCGCTCAGTACTGCCGTGCCGTCCAGCGTGTAGTTGAACTTGGCCAGCACGGCGTCGAGCGCCAACTGCAGCGGTGATTTGTCAAGCACGACCGAGATCGGCGTCGACAACAGATCCGGCGGCAGGTCGAAGTTCACCCCGGTCTTGTCGCGGATCGAAGTGAGCAGTTCGACCAGCTTTCCCTTGGGGCAGTGGACCGTCAGAAATTCCTTGTCGACCACCGCTGCGGCGCAGGCTTTGAGCTTCGGCGGTTGCTCGGCGGCGGCAGGCATTGCGAATCCGCCTGCCGCGAACGACAGGACGAGCAAGAAGCGCAGGAGACCTTCACCTTTGCGGCGGCGCAGTCGGCTACCGTACCTTGTCAATGCGTTGTTCATTCGGGGTGTCTCCGACGGCGCTTCAGGGACGCAAGCGCCGTGGTCAGTAGAGCTTCTCGTCCTTCTTGGACGGACATTCCGGCACCTGGTCCCACAAGCCGGCGCAGTGGCGCTGGCGGGCCTGGTGCTTGCAGAATTCTCGCTTGAACACGTTCTGTGCCTCGCAGACCCGCAACTCCTCGCGCAGCAGGGAGACGGGTGAGGCCTCCTGTCTGGGAGCGGGTTCAGGCGTCGGCGTTGCAGTGCGATGCGTGTCGGTCGGGCGCGATGGCGGCTGCGATGGCTCGCTGCTGGCGGCGACCGGTACCGCGCTGGCAGGCTTTTTCTGCTTCTCGAGTTTCTCCTTCTTCGCAGCGTCGGCTTTTGCCTTCTCCAACTGCCGTTTTTCGGCACTGGCCGGGCTTTCATCCGGCTTGGCGACACCACTGGTCGCCGTTTGCACAGCCGGCTGTTGAGCCGGTACCGCGGGTTGCGGCGGCGTCGGCGCCGCTTCGGCCCTGGCAGGTAGTGGCGTCGGAGAACTTGGTGCTGCCGTGGCCGGCGGTGGTGCAACGGGTGCCACTTCAGTCGCCCCCGGTGCGGGGGCCGAGGTCGCCGGCGGCGGTGCGGGTTGCACCGATTGCGTAACCGGGGGCGGCGTCACTGCTGCGACCTGTTCGGGCTCGGTGCCGGCCTTGTGCTTTTTCAGCATCAGCCAGCCCAGATAGCCGGCCGAGCCGCCGGCAATGGCGAGCAGCGACAGCACGATGACGGGCGTCATCGACTTGCGCGCCGCGGTGCCGGTTGCCGCACTGCCGGGCGTGCCGTTCGCAGGGGCATGCCGCGAGCGCTTGGGCGGTTCGGTGAGCGGGCCGGTGATCGTGGGCGGAGCGGGCTCGTACTTCGGCTTGGGTGGCGATTTCTTCGGCAGCAGCACCGTCATGTCGTTGTCGGCCGCTGCCGGTTTGGGCGGCTCGGTTTCGGGGGCGATGCGCTTGACGGCCAGTTCGATCGTCGTGGTCGGTTCACGCTTGGCCGAAGCATTGGCCGGCGGAATCAGGATCGTGGCGTCGTTGTCTTCGGGCTCGGGCGGCAAGGCGGGCAGCGACGCGCCGCATTCGCGGCAGAATCGGGTGGAGGGCTTGTTTTCGGTCTGGCAGGCAGGACAGCGGATCATTCGGTCTCCCCAGGCAGCTTGGGCTGTGCGTTGCAGCTTTCAGCCGCTTGCGACGCTAATTGGCGGCGCCGACGTTCTTCATGGATTCGAGCCGAGCAAGGTCCATGCCGGAAACGGCCGATTTGAGTGACGCCATGTCGGTGCGTTCACCATTCGCCTCGATCAGGAAACGTTGCGCGACCACCAGATCGAACTCGGCCGATTGACTTCGCTGGTCGTAACGTTCGTGGAACGGACGCCCGTCGAGCTTGCCCGTTCGCTCGCGACCGCTGTCGGTTGCCTTGTCCATTTCCACCATGGCCCAGGCGGCGAGGCCGGACATGGCGAGCCCGGCGCCGCCCATGTCCGTCACTTTGAGACGAATTCTGCGTTCGCCGCTACCGTAATTTCCCTCCGCATAGGAGATTGCCATCGGGCCCATTGCCGCCTTTTCACCCGACGCGGAGGTGCGCGGAAGGCCCGACAGACTCTCGGGCAGCATCGCCTTGAGTTGCTGGAAGTCGACCGGATCGACCTTGCGGCCACCCGTCAGTGCGCTGCCCAGCATCTCGCCGGCTGCCGCCGCGGCCGCGTTGGGATCGCCCGACTTCTGGGCCGCCTCGAGCTTCTTCCCGGCCTGTTCCATGCGTTGCGACATCGCCTCGATACCCTTTGCGGCATCGCCGTCCTTGCCCGCCAGGCCGCCGAGGATTGCACCGGCCGGGCTGGCCGGATCGACCTGCGCGCTGCCGCCGAAATTGGGCGTCGGCGAAAACATCGCCGTGGCCAGCGAAAGGATGATGCCCACCACGATGCCGACGATGACCAGTACGATGGTGTATCCGAGGGCGTTGCCCTTGGGGCACTTCATCATCACCGGAATGCCGGCGTAAAGCAGGTAAAGCGAATAAAGCGCAGCAATGACCGTCAGCAGTCCCAATGCCGGGATGATGCCGAGCACGCTCGCAATCCAGGCCGGCGTGTAGGCGTAGGCGACCAGCTTGAGGGCTTGCTGCATGTTCTGTTCGCCGCGGAACGTTGGCGCAAGGGCGTTCGCAATCAGTGCGATCACATAGACGCCGACCAGGCCGAGCACGTAACTGGTAAGCATCATGGCGAGGCCTGAGCCAACGCCGATGCGCATCGTGCCGACGAACGGCATGCTGATGCCAACCACGACCATGCCGATGAAGCTCGCGATCGGGCCGATCGCGGCAAGCGGTGCAACATAGCTTTTGTAGAGCGCTGATGGTGCCGTGTTCTCCGGTTCGATCCGCTGCCACTCTTCGGCAGGTTTGAGTACGATCCCCTTGACCCGTGCCATCAGCCAGGCGAGCCAGCCGCCACGATCTGCGAGCGGATCGGGCAACGATCCGCCTTCGGCCGGTCCGCCGGATGTCGCTCCGCCGAAGGCGGGCGGAATCGATCCACCGCCCGCGGCGGCGCCGCCGGAAGCTCCGCTGAGTCCCGGTGGAGGTTCCGGGCGTGCAGCGCTGCGCTGAGGCGGGGGCGGTTCGACGCCGGGCGGATTCGCGGCCGGCGGCGCAGGGCGCGGCCGGGAAATCAGGATGGTCTTTTCGGGATCGTCATCGTCCGTCGCGTCAGGCTGGGGCACGGGGGCCGGCGCGCGGGGTGCAGGTGCCGCGCTAGCGGGTGGCGGAGGTGGCTGTGCGCTGCGGTCGGCAAGCTTGAAACCGCAGCCGCCACAAAACTTGTCGGTCGGTTCGACTGCGGCGCCGCAACTCGGGCAGAACTTCATGGGACTCCCTTTCCATTCGAGTTGTTCTGGGTTCGGCTTGCGAACCGATGTCGCGCGCGATTATAGCAACCGCGCTGCCGACAAGGCCTGGCGCAAGGGCACGCGAGCGGCCATGTTAGCATTCGTAGCATCGATAGCCGGCACCTCATGACCGATCTCACACGCATATTCGGCGACGCGGGACCGCTCGCATCGGCGATTGCCGGCTTCCGCCCGCGCGATCAGCAGCTTGAAATGGCGCAACGCGTCGCCAGCGCGATCGCCGGGAATGGTGTGCTCGTCACCGAGGCGGGTACGGGAACGGGAAAGACGTTCGCATACCTCGTGCCGGCCATGCTTTCCGGTGCGAAGGTCATCGTGTCGACCGGCACGCGAACCCTGCAGGACCAGTTGTTCCAGCGCGACCTGCCGACTGTGCGTGACGCCTTGCATTTGCCTGTGAGTGTCGCCCTGCTCAAGGGCAGGCAGAACTATGTCTGCCAGTACCGGCTCGAGCGCGCACAGGTGGAAGGCCGTTTCGCGAGCCGCGAGGATGTTGCGCATCTGCACGCCATAGCGCGCTTTGCGCGCGAGACCGACTCGGGCGACAAGGCAGGCTGTACCAGCGTGCCGGAAAATTCGCCGGTTTGGATTGCCGCGACCTCCACCCGGGAGAATTGTCTGGGCCAGGAATGTCCGCACTACAAGTCGTGCTTCGTGCTCGGCGCACGCCGGGCCGCGATGGAGGCGGATATCGTGGTGGTCAACCACCACCTGTTCTTCGCCGACGTCATGCTGCGTGACGACGGGGTGGGCGAGCTGCTGCCCGCGTGCAATGCAGTCATCTTCGATGAAGCCCACCAGTTGCCGGAGACCGCGAGCCTATTCTTTGGCGAAAGCGTGTCGACCTCGCAACTGATCGAACTAGCGCGCGACGTACGCAACGAGGCAATGGAGGCGGTGCGAGATTTCCTGCCGCTGCCGGACGCGGTTCGCGCGCTGGACAAGGCAGCGCGTGACCTGCGGCTTGCCTTCCGTGACGACGGCGCGCGCTTGACGGCCGCCCAGGCGGAGCAGAATCCGGATTTCCGCAAGGCGGTTGACGAACTGGCAGGACGGCTCGAAGGATTGCGAGGACTGCTGGTTACCCAAGCTGATCGATCGGAGGGCCTTGCGAGCTGCCTCCTCCGGGCGGAGGATGTCGCCGCAAGGCTGTCGCGCTGGCGGCAAGCAGGTGTTTCCGAGGTCGTCAGATGGATCGAGGTGTTTCCGCAGTCGTGTGCATTGAATGCGACGCCGCTCGATGTGGCGAGCGTTTTCTCGCGGCAGATGCAGGGACATCCTCGTGCCTGGATCTTCACGTCGGCAACGCTCGCGGTGGAACGGGATTTCGCTCACTTCTGCGGTGAACTCGGGCTCGAAGCGGCCGACACCGCGCAGTGGGGCAGCCCGTTTGACTATGCAAGCCAGGCCTTGCTCTATGCCCCGCGCGGGATGCCCGAACCGAACTCCCACGGGTACAACGAGGCTGTCGTCGAAGCGGCTTATCCGCTGATCCGTGCCGCGGGCGGCCGTGCGTTCGTGTTGTGCACGAGCCTGCGCGCGATGCGTCGCATCCACGAGCTTCTTCAGTCCCGCTTCGAGGCGGACCGATTCGACTCGCCGTTGTTACTTCAGGGAGAGGGCTCGCGTACCGAGTTGCTGGAGCGATTCCGTTTTCTCGGCAACGCGACGCTGGTGGCCAGCCAAAGCTTCTGGGAGGGAGTCGATGTCCCGGGGGAAGCCCTTTCTCTCGTTGTGATCGACAGGTTGCCGTTTGCGCCGCCCGATGATCCGGTGCTTGCCGCGCGCATCGAGCATATGCGCCGCAGCGGCAAGAATCCGTTCCTCGAGTATCAACTCCCCCGTGCAGTCATCAACATGAAGCAGGGCGCGGGACGCCTGATCCGCAGCGAGACCGATCGCGGCGTGTTGATGATCTGCGACCCGAGACTGATCGACAAGCCCTACGGCAAGCGGGTCTGGCGCTCGCTGCCGCCGATGCGCCGAACCCGCGAGCGGGCCGAGGCAATGGCGTTCTTCGGCGTTGAGGCCATCGATGCCCCCGCTCGTGAATAGCCGGTGGCCGGCGATCCGGTCGGTGCGCGCCAAGCTGCTGTTGCTGGTGCTGCTTCCATCCGGGGTGCTCCTGCCAGCGCTCATCGGCGTGATCGTGTATTGGGGAAATGCTGCCTACGATCGGCTTCTGATCTACAAGGTGAATGCCGAACTGGTGATCGCGCACCAGTATCTCGAACGCGTTATCGAGGGCAAGAAGAATAGTCTGAGCGGACTCGCCGGATCGGCCGAGCTCGCGCTGGCAAGAGGTCATGCTGCAACGCTGGCATCGTGGATGGATCGGGCCGCTCGACGGGAAGGCTTCGACTTCGTCCATCTGGTCGATCGGAACGGAACGATCGTCGCCACCAGCAGCGGTGCCAGGCAGGGGGGAGACCTCCGGCACTGGCCGGTCGTCGCGGCTGCCCTCGAAGGCAAGGCGAGTGCCGGGCTCGATATTATTGAACCGGCATTGCTGGAGGATCTTTCGCCGCCACTGGCCCGGCGCGCCAGCCTGCGTGTCATCCAGACACCGTCGGCGGCGCTCGACGACAAGCGTGTCGAGTCGCGCGGGATGGTCGTCCATGCCGGTGCGCCGGTGATCGACGCGAGTGGCGAGATAGTGGGTGCCTTGAATGCCGGCGTCCTGCTCAATCGGAACCTGGATTTCGTAGACAACATCAACAGTATTGTTTACACGGAAGCCGCACTGCCCCTCGGATCGCGTGGGACAGCGACCTTGTTTCTCGACGATGTCCGCATCGCGACCAACGTCCGGATGTTCGGTGCCTTGCCGGAGAATCCGGAGGATGTCGCGGGCGATGCCGAGACGACCGCCCATGAGCATGGCGATCGTGCGCTCGGAACGCGGGTGTCGCTTGCCGTGCGCGACAAGGTGCTAGGCGAGGGCAAGGTCTGGCTCGATCGGGCGTTCGTCGTGAATGACTGGTATGTGTCGGGCTATGAACCGCTGCGCGACAGCTTTGGCAAGCGCGTCGGGATGCTGTACGTCGGGTTTCTCGAACAGCCATTTTCCGATGTGAAGCGGAACATCCTCGCGTCGATCATTGCGCTGTTTGCGGTTTTCACCCTGACCGTCAGCATCATCAGCCTGAGGCGTGCGCGAGCCGTGTTCCGCCCGATCGAGCGCATGGACGCTGCCATTTCGGAGGTGGTGTCCGGAAACGCCTTGGCACGCGTGGGTGGTGTCGGGAGTGACGACGAGATCGGGCGCCTCGCGGAGCACTTCGACCGCTTGCTTGACACGCTGGATCGGCGTTCGGCAGAGCTGCGCGAACTGAATGCCGCGCTGGATCAGAAAGTCGTGGATCGAACGCGGGAACTTGCACAGGCGAACGCGGAACTGAGATCGGCGCAACAGAACCTCGTACGTTCGGAGAAACTTGCTGCAATCGGCCAGTTGACGGCCGGCGTGGCACACGAGATCAACAACCCGATAGCGGTCATGCAAGGCAATCTCGACGTGATGCGCGAGGCGCTCGGGCCGGGGGCCGACGCAGTGAGGACCGAAATGAGGCTGCTCGACCAGCAAATCGACCGCATTCGCCTGATCGTGACGAAGCTCCTCCAGTTCGCGAGGCCGGACGAGTTTGCCGGCTACGTCGAGGATGTCGACGTCAATGGGGTGCTGTCCGACAGTCTGGTCCTCGTTCGCCCGGAGCTGCGCAAGGTGAGTGTCAGCGTGCGTCAGGATTTCCGTGCCGTGCAGGTCGTCCGGATCAACCGGAATGAACTTCAGCAAGTCCTGATCAACCTCATGGTCAATGCCCTGCACGCCATGGAGAATGGGGGCACGATGACGCTGATGTCGGAGGACTGGATCGAGGACGGCGTGACGCGCGGTGTTAGAATCGGCGTGCTCGACACTGGGGGCGGAATCAACCCGGAGCACCTCGAAAGGCTCTTCGATCCGTTTTTCACGACCAAGCGTGCCCGGGGCACCGGCCTCGGATTGTCGATATCTCTGTCTCTAGTCGATCGCTATGGCGGCACCATCACGGTGGACAGCCGATTGGGAGAAGGTAGCCGTTTCACTGTTTGGCTGCTTTCGGAGCCCCGATTCGATTCGCAGACGCCCTAGGCTTCTCAGTGAGAACTAGATGAAAGTGTTCGGATTCGCGGGTTACTCGGGTTCCGGCAAGACGACCCTGATCGAACAGGTGATCCCGCGTATCGTCATGCAAGGGTTTCGCGTGTCGCTGATCAAGCATGCCCATCATGGCTTCGACATCGATCGCCCCGGAAAGGACTCGTTCCGCCACCGGGAGGCCGGTTGCATGGAGGTGCTGCTGACTTCGGATCAACGGTGGGTACTGATGCACGAATTGCGCGGCGCGCCGGAGCCTGACCTGTTTGCGCAACTCAAATTGCTGTCGCCTTGCGATCTCGTTTTAGTGGAAGGCTTCAAGTCCACACCGATCCCGAAGCTCGAGGTGCATCGACCTTCGCACGGATGCCCGCTGATCTTTCCGGATAACGCGAACATCGTTGCGATTGCGACAGACGCCACACCCGGGCAAGCGATTCCTCCGGCACTGACTCATCTCGACATGAACGATCCGGACGCGGTGACCGACTTCATCTTGCGCTTCACGGAGCTGACATGACCCAGAATCTGCTTTCGCTCGATGAGGCTCTCGACCGGCTGCTGAAATCCGCGGTTCCGGTTGCCGAGGTGGAGTCGATCGATACGCTTGATTGCGTCGGGCGTGTTCTTGCGGCGCCAATTGTCTCGGGACTCGATGTTCCGCCGTTGGATAACAGCTTCATGGACGGGTATGCGGTTGCGACCCCCGATGTGACGGAAAAGGGTGCGACGCTGCAGATTGCGCAACGGATTCCGGCAGGGAGTGTCGGCCATCAGCTTGCCCGCGGAACGGCGGCGCGCATCTTTACCGGCGCACCGGTCCCGACCGGGGCCGATGCGGTCGTGATGCAGGAACTCTGCGATGCGAAGGGCGATACCGTCGTCATCAATCATGTTCCGCATGAGGGTGAGTGGATCACCCGCCGCGGCGCAGACATCCAGGCTGGAGCCGAAGTCCTTGCTGCCGGGACTCGACTTCGCGCTCAGGAAACTGGCTTGGCTGCCTCGGTCGGGGCAGCCCGAGTGCCGGTCTACCGGCGGTTGCGCGTCGCTCTGTTCTCTACGGGCAGCGAACTGATCATGCCGGGCGACCCGCTGCCAGCTGGCGCCATCTACAATTCGAACCGGTTTCTGCTACGGGGTTTGCTGGCGTCGCTTGGGTGCGAAGTGCGGGATTTCGGCATTGTGCGAGATGACCTTCGTGCCACGCAGGACGTTCTGCGGCAGGCCGCCGTTGAAAGCGATCTGATCATTACGAGTGGTGGCGTTTCGGCGGGAGAGGAAGACCACGTCAAACCCGCAGTGCAGGCGGTGGGTGAGCTCAAGATGTGGAAAATCGCGCTGAAGCCGGGAAAGCCGCTGGCATATGGGCATGTTCGAAACGAAGGCACGGGTGCCGCTTTCATCGGTCTGCCAGGAAACCCGGTTTCGGCTTTCGTCACGTTTGTGGTTGTCGTGCGGCCTTTCATCCTCAGGCTCCAGGGGGCAAAGAGCGTCGCGCCTTACAGCGAGCAACGAATCGCCGACTTCGATCTGCCGAAGGTCGACCCGCGAAGGGAGTTCTTGCGAGCGAAGGTAAACGAAGCGGGGCTTCTCCAATTGTTTCCGAACCAGAGTTCGGCGGTGTTGACCTCGACGGTATGGGCCGACGGTCTGATCGATAACCCGCCAGCCAACCCGATCCGGCGTGGCGACTCGGTGCGGTTTTTGCCGTTTCACGGATTGTTATACTGAACATCATGAGTGTACGGATTCTTTTCTTCGCCAGTTTGCGCGAAAAGCTCGGCGTAGGTGCCGAGGATGTATCCCTTCCTGACGGTGTGGATACCGTTGGCAAGCTGCGCGAGTTTCTCGCACAAAGAGGAGGCGACTGGTCATCGATATCGGTCGACACCCGTTTGCGGGCGGCGGTCAATCAGCGCATGGCCGATGCCACCATGCCTGTGGGCGAGGGCGACGAAGTGGCGTTCTTCCCGCCGGTAACCGGGGGATGATTTCGCGATGGGCGTAAGGGTTCAGGAGGAGGCTTTTGATGTCGGGCGAGAGCTTGCTGCGCTGACGGCGGGGCGTGTCGATGTGGGTGCTGTCGCAAGCTTCGTCGGGCTGGTTCGCGATCGCAATGATGGTCAGGGCATTTCGGCGATGACGCTCGAACACTACCCGGGTATGACCCAGTCGGCCCTGGAGGACATCGTCGAACAGGCCAAGTCGCGCTGGGATCTGCTGGACGTGCTGGTGGTCCATCGCTACGGACGACTCGTGCCCGGGGATTCGATTGTCCTCGTTCTGGTATCCAGCGCGCATCGGGGCGAGGCGTTTTCAGCCTGCGAGTTCGTCATGGACTTCCTTAAGACGAACGCACCTTTCTGGAAGAAGGAAGTGACACCCGATGGTGCGCGATGGGTCGAGGCGAGAGAGTCGGACGCCGCAGCCGTCCAACGCTGGGACGCTAGCTAGCGCCGCCCGATCAGTTTATTTCGACCAAAGAAAAAGGCACACATGCGTGTGCCCTTTTTTGTCGAAGATCAGCCGTGTTGCAAGCGCTACTTCTTGCTCTTCGGTGCTACGGCAGCATTGCCGGCCTTCTGCGCCATGCTGCTGAAGGTCGAAAACGCCTCTTGGGACGCGCGTGTAACCTGATCGAAGGCGGCACGTGCCGTATCCATCGCGGTTTGCATAGCGCCCAAGGCGCCGGAATCCGCAATAGGCATTCCTTTGAATACCTTCTGGAATGCTTCGACCATATCCTTGCTGCCCGTCGAGAGCTGTTGTGTCACCATGCGCCCGACTTCGGATTGCGTACTCGAGGTGATTTCTGCAATCTGCCTAGCGCAGGTCAGCATTTTCTCTGTGGAGGTCTGTGCGAACTGCGTACGTAGCGCCATCGCCTCGCGCGGGTCGCTTGCCGAAGCAAGCGCTTTCGAGTTTGCCACGCCCTCCTCGAACAGCGCACGCGCAGTATTGATCTGCAGCTCCATGATCCTCTGGGAGTTCTCAATGGAAAGCTGAGCCAGCTTCATGGCAGCATCCATGTTCTTGGCCTGAAACTCGGAAAATTGCTGTTGCTTGTCGTTCGCCATCACATTTCCCCCCGCTCTTGGTTTCGGCGCGCAGCCGGTGGCGCCCCTCTTAACCCCACGTAACTAAGTTAGCACATTGGCGAGATGTGATGTGACCACGAATAGAGCAATTGCAGCGGCCGTCGGTGGCATTTCGAAAGCGTTGGAAGCGCCGGAGACGGGTATCTTCCGGATGTCGCCTCAGGCCACTCTGCGCCTGTCCTGCGATTCGACGAGAAGTTCCATCAAGCGGAGATCCCGGTCCGAAATTCCGAGCGCGCAATCGACCCATTCTTCCGTCTGCCTGATCAGCTCTTCATACTGAATCGCATAGGGAGAATGGCGCTTCGCACGCAGGTAGCCAACGTATCCATTATGCCGGCTCTTGATCTGCGCGATCAGGCGCCTTACGACGCGTTCTCCTTGTCCAGGCTCGGCAAGATGGTCGATCAGCCCCAATTCATGCAATCGCTCCGACGTGACAATCTGGGCACCGGTTATCAGTGCGTCCGCGATGTGCGGTGCAGCACGGCGGAGAATCAACGGGTAGGCGCCCATTCCGGGGAACATGCTGAACATCATTTCCGGAAAACCCATCTTGACGCCGCGTTCCGCTACCACGATGTCGCAAGACAGCGCGCATTCCAGACCGCCACCCAAGGCTTCGCCTTCGACCAAGGCAATGGTCACGATCCCGCTGCGACATGCGTCGATCGCAAAATAGATTCCTTCAACGCAATCAGTAGCATAGGCTAGAAGGTTTTCGCGGTCCCGCGCGATCACCATGCGACGGAACAGATCGAGGTCGCCGCCAAGGTTGAAGACGCCGGGCATCTCGGATGCAACGACCAGAAAATCGACTTCCTGGCTCGACGACGCAACCAGATGCTGTTGCAACCGAACATCTTTCATCAAATCGGGGGTAAAGCAGGCCCGACCGACGTAGTTCATCCGCATCCAGACGGTGCGTAGGGAGTCGATGTACTCAGTCCGTAAGGATGCACTGTTGACCAGCCTCGGGCCTTGGAGAGCGTCACCCACATGGACTTTGAGCCCAGTTCCGAAACTCGGGGACGCGACCGCGGCATTTTCCGGCTTGCTGGCTTGCATGGCTGTAACCATTGAATCCCAAATTAGAAGCACTCTGCTTTGCGTGCCGGACACGTCGAGGCTCGCCGGACGGTATGGCGGATCGTAGTCGGGAATCGATCTGAAAATCAACACCTAGCGATCATTTCTTAACAAACATCTCGTTAAGGAGTGCTAAATGCCGACTCGATCGGATTTGCTACCAAATCTGGGAGGGAAGGCGGGAGGCAAATCAGGCGCGTCCAAAGCGCTATCGCTTCGTCGCGCAACATTCGCTGTGGTTTCACTGCGGAGGCGATTGCCTCGAGGCTCGACCGACCGCCACCCGGGCTCTTGTCAGTGGCGGTTTACTGGGGCCGGATTGCCGCCAAGGCTGAGAAGCCCCGATACTGCGTTGATAACCGGGGAGAGATCAGGGGTCTTCTGGAGATAGACCGATGCGCCTGCTACTTTTGCCTGATCCCGGATTCCCGGATCCTTGCTACCCGTTAACAGGATTACCGGCAGGTGGGCCATGCCTGCCTCCGACCGCAGGGCCCGGCAAAGCTCGATACCTGTCGAGCCGGGAAGGAAAATATCCGAAACCAGCGCATCCGGTTGAGCGAACTGGCAGCAAATCAAAGCGTCATCTGCAGTTTCCGCCTCTTCGACCAGATATCCCCGGTCCTCGAGCGCACGACGCAGCAGATATCTCTCGACTTCATCATCGTCGACGACCAGAACGAGCTTGGGCGCCACAGAGCGCATGTCATGCTGCCCCTTGTATCTCAGAGGCATCCT